>Ga0315288_10002957_pt1 | contig 21696 bp, 15 predicted proteins | sample YL17G11_20_MG_FD_203454 | JGI IMG/M metagenome (GOLD analysis project Ga0315288, IMG submission 203454) | Sediment microbial communities from Yellowstone Lake, YNP, Wyoming, USA - YL17G11_20 | ecosystem: Environmental > Aquatic > Freshwater > Lake > Sediment | place: USA: Wyoming | collected...
CTACGGGCGTGAGCCCGTAGGTGAAAGCGTTCCTTGCGCGGGAGTTTGAGGGTGCGAAAACCCTCAAATGATATAAAATGATCTTCCGCAGCAAGTGCCACGGGCGTGAGCCCGTGGGTATCTACTAGCCTCCGATTTGAAGACGCGCAACCATAGCTACCTGACTCTAGATGATATTTTTCGTGCATAAGAACCTTAAATTCGGAATTTCGTCAATTTCCGAATTCCGGGTCGGAACAAGCAAAGCTATTTATATTCAATCAGATGAATCTCAATGATGGTTTTTTCAGAGCTTAGATGGTTATCTTAAAGCGTAAAATGAGAATCAATAGAATCTTCAGGCATTCTTTTTCCCATCAAAGAGCCACTTTAACTACTGCCGCCGATTCCGCGAAAATTTCAACAGGAATTCCCTCCTATAGCCATGGAGGATGATATGCCAAACATAACCTAGAAGGCAAACTCTCGCCATCCCTGCATCTCTTAGAAGGATAATTATAACCCTAAATTGGGAGCTCTAAGCGCAAAACAAATCTTAACTTTTTGAACAATGATTATGAAAACCTATTAGTCATTTTGGCCCGACCCCGAACAGTTGACGAAAAAACCCCCTGGACTTAAATTCAGCACACAGCCTGCTAAAGGAGTTCACTCCTTTGAGCAGGGCCAAAAAATGGCCCCGTAAAGTTGATGATCTCGTAAAAAGTCGTCACTCCGGTGGAAACCGGAGTCCAGATAATTTTTAAGTATTTGAAATAACTGGATTCCGGCTTTCGCCGGAATGACAGAAATACGTCTTTTTAGACTTTTTACGAGGTCGTCAAGTTGACTCGTTTGGAATCTCCTGGTTTGTCCTGGCGTATTGAACTTCCTAAAAGGGAAAAGGAAGTTAATCTCGTCATCAGGTATGTGCGGAGAAGTCTTTTTCAAAAGAGGATCTACATCCAACCGTTCTTTTGTCTTCATATTCCCCCCTCTCTGGGTCGGAATATTACCAAATATTCAACACTGAATCACATAAATTTGGCCTTCTGTTAGGCTGATCAAAAAATCATAGGTTTTATCAATTATCTTTAATACTTACACGTTTTTCGGAGCAGTCTCTATCGGCTTTCAAAAAATTTAAAGAGGGTATAAAAATTCAAGGTTTGCCTTGGTTTTGTCGAAAAATAAATAAATTCAATATTTTAATTTCCACCAAGTAGAGATGGTTACCCGCATCATAATAAATTACCCCATATAAAGAAAGCCGGAGCAAAGATGAAGCCCAATAAAGATTATATCATGCCCCCCACGCTTCCAGGCCCTGATGCGATGGAGGTGAACCCTGTAACCCTTTCATTTCCGGGTGACCTGGAAGAAGCCTTTCTGGATGACTATTGTAAAAATTCTCTTTCCTTAGTTCGTTTCTCGCTCTTTGTAGGGATACTTATGTATGGTTTTTTTGGGATCTTAGACGCTCAATTGGTCCCTGATATGAAGGAAAAACTCTGGATGATCCGGTTTGCCATTGTTTGTCCAGTCCTGCTGATTGTCATTCTCTTTTCCTATTCCTCTCATTTTAAAAAATATTTTCAATTGGCGGTTTCCATCGCCATGGTGAGTGCCGGATTGGGCATCATCGCTATGATCTCCATTATTCCCCCACCGGTTAATTATTCTTATTATGCCGGGCTGATCTTGGTCTTTATTTGGGGTTATACTTTTACACGGGTTCGTTTTGTCTGGGCGACTACAGCCGGATGGATCATCGTTGCTTTCTATGAAATTGCGGCCATTTCGATTACCGACACTCCCAATGCTATTTTAATGAGTAACAACTTTTTCTTTATTAGTGCCAACTTGGTAGGCATGTTTTCTGGATATTACATCGAACACTATTCACGCCGGGATTTCTATCTCGCCTATCTGTTAGAGCAGGAGCAAAAGAAGATCGTGGCAGCCAACCGGACCCTTGAAAAGATCGTTCAAGACAGGACCTCCCAGTTGTTAGAAACCAACAAAAACTTAAGGATGGAGATTGAGGAGAAGAAAACGGCCGAGGCCAAACGGGCGGATCTTGAAAAGCAACTCCTGCAGGCCCAGAAAATGGAAGCCGTCGGGACCTTAGCCGGGGGGATCGCCCATGATTTCAATAACCTTCTGATGGGAATTCAAGGATTAAGCTCATTAATGCTCTTGGACATTACCTCAACCCATCATCATTACGAGAAGTTGAAAAACATTGAGCAATATGTCCTTAGGGGAGCGGATTTGACAAAGCAATTACTGGGATTTGCCAGGGGAGGCAAATATGAGGTCAAACCTACAGACTTGAACGAACTATTAGCCAAAAGTTCCCAGATGTTTGGGAGAACGAAAAAGGAAATTTCGATTTTTACCAAATTGGATCCCGAGGTTTGGACGGTGGAGATCGACCAAGGGCAAATCGAACAGGTTCTATTGAATCTTTACGTGAACGCCTGGCAGGCTATGCCCGGTGGAGGAGGCCTTTATCTGGATACCAAGAATGTTATCCTTGATGAAAGCGGACCCCAACCTTTTTATGTGAAGCCCGGTAAATATGTTCAAGTAAGCATAGCCGATACCGGGGTCGGTATGGATGACCGAACCAAAGAAAGGATTTTTGAACCCTTCTTTACTACCAAAGAGATGGGTAGGGGGACGGGACTGGGGCTGGCCTCCGCCTATGGCATCATCAAATCCCATGGTGGAGTCATCACTGTTCAAAGTGTAAAAGGGCAGGGAACTACGTTTGTCATCCATCTGCCAGCTTCAGAGAGAAGGCCAGAAAAAGAAAAGACCCCGATTAATATGCTCCTGCAAGGTCACGAAACCATCCTCCTGGTAGACGATGAGGAAATGGTCCTCAATGTAGCCGTCGAGATGCTAAAACGATTGGGATATAAAATCTTGACAGCTCAAAGCGGGCAGGAAGCACTCGAGATCTTCAAACGTCATAAGGAGGCTATAGACCTGATTGTTCTGGATATGATTATGCCCGGCATGAGTGGTAGTGAAACCTACAATCTCCTTAAAAATATTCTTCCGGATATCAAAGTCTTGCTTTCGAGTGGATATAGCATCTCCGGTGAAGCTACCGAAATTTTAAATCGAGGTTGTCAGGGGTTCATTCAGAAACCATTCGATATCAAGCAGGTCTCCTGCAAGATCCGGGATATTTTGGACAAGGATAATTTTGCTTCCCAACCTAAATCTTTAGGAGATAAGGATCATGAATATAGAGCCAGGCTTTAACAGATTTTTTGAAGAACTGGAGAAGGGTCATATTCGACTACGTAATCGGTTAAATGCCTTTCCTGAGCGGGATGGAGATCTGGATGGAAAATTATCGGAGGAGATGAAAACATTTGACCCCTGGCGATTTCAAATAATGGACGAACTGGGCCAAATCGCCGACCTTTTTAATCCCGAGCAAAAGGAACAGCATCAACGGTATATCCGTAATACATTGTATTACCAGATGGTTCAGGAGGCCCCATTTTACTGGCGGATCATGAATAAACCAAATGGATATGCTGGCGATGCCTTCATGATGAAATTTATCTATCGGAACCAATATGAAGGGGAAACCCCCTTTGGAAGATTTCTACATAAACATGCCCTTACAACTAAGGCCTGTCAATCGGTGAGGAATCGAAAGGTCGTTCTCCGAGAACAAATTCTCAAGATGGGGGGAGGAAAGGTTGTGAGCTTGGCTGCCGGACCGGCGGAAGAGATTAAGGAGATTTTGAACGGCCCTTGTGGAGGAAAATATCAATTTCTAGCTTTGGATCATGACATGGATGCCCTGGAAACCTTTCATGATCCCAGCCGCAACTCCCATTTTAATTATGCCCTGGCCAATGCTTTTCAGATCATTTCCAGGAATTACATGACCGCCAAACCCAGAAGCATCATGAGACGCTATTGCTTTCCCCGAAAAGATTTTCGGGGATGGCGACGTTTAATAGGTCCGTTTAAATATGAATTAGAATATCTGAAAAACGATGAGTACGACCTCATCTACAGTGCGGGATTGTATGATTATATTAAAACCTTTTTATTGGATGACTCGAAGGGGACAATTGCCCTTACGAAGAATTTGTTTGATCTCCTTAAACCAGGGGGAACCCTGATCGTGGGAAACTTCAACCACAATAATCCCAGAGACCTTCGATTCGTTATGGACTACGTTTATGACTGGCAGCTTATTTACCGGAGCAAAGAAGATATGTTCGGTTTTGCCAGAGCAATCCCTGAAAATAAGATCAAAGAAATGGAAATTCTGGAAGAGCCTTTAGGGATCAATTATTTTTTGAAGATCGTAAAAAGTTAAAAATACTCCTTCTCCCTTGAAAGGAAAAGGAAAATGGCAACATTGAGCATGCGAGGATCTTCCGAGCAACCGTTTAAAGTTGGTGCCTCTATTCCTTTTGGCGCCCAATGCCCAAAGGGCAAGGGATTTATGATGAATTGCCGCGCGGAGTATTTATTAAGCGGGGCATATTTCCATAAAGGTCTGCCAGCGTCCGATGTTTATCATTGGGCAAAAGGCGATAGATTTTGTCGGCCAAATATAAAATGGTTAGAAATAAAGGAGGAAAAAGAAGAAGTATAAGGATTGGGCAAAGGTATAAAATGAGTATTTTGAAATATTGTTCTTTCGGAAGCAGGGCGTTGGAATTAAATGACTGAGGCCTACCTGAGGGTGCCTTTTCGGGCAACTAAAGAAAGTAGATTGAGAGGGAGGAGAAATAAATGTCGTTAATTATCCGTGAATACCTAAAAGGTGGGCACGGATTTTGTGGGAATGATCCCCGAAAAAATGCATTCTAGGAAATTGAAGGAGGTACGGACAATGGAAATGGCAAAATGCGAAGAAAGGTTTAAAAGTGTGGCTGGTACTGCTTTTTGCGCTGATGCGATCTACCCAAATTGCCAGGGGCGTATGGTTAATTCTCGCTTCAAATCCTTGTGCCCACCATTTGATCAAAAAAAGTTCGAAAACATTCCAGAGAATGAGTACGATTGCAGAAAGTGCGGTACCGTATGTTCTGTGGAAATCAAATTAAAAGTAATGAAGGGTCCAACGGGCCAAAATAGTTAATCCTGCAGATTAATTCTAATTTGACAATCTCTGTCAGATTCAACTCTTAATTTTCACAATTAAATGTCCCCGAGCCATTTAACCCAGGGTAAATCCTTTTTTAGAATATTGTACAACCCTTCGTCGGCTGTGATTATGGCTATTCCTTCTTCATCGGCCAGGGCCAGATAAGTGGCGTCATAGGCGGAACGATTATAGGATTTGCAGTAATGAACGACCCGGGAATGAAGTTCTGAAAGATGGACAAGCCTAATTCCCAGGTTTATGAAACCTTCGACCGCCAAAGTGATTTTGTCCTCTTTGATTCGACCTCGTCTGCCAGCGATAACCAACCCGTTAAGGACTTCATATTCCAGCAATGACGGAGCCACGATTTCCAGGTCTTCTGATATATATCGGTTCAATAAAGCCCGGGCCTTCTCACCGTATGCCTCATCGGGAAGGTACCATTTGAGAACAACGCTGGCATCGATTACGGCCCGCTTCACGGTCTCCTCTCTAACTGCTTCTTTGATTCTTTAAAAACTTCGTCTGCCCGGATGCCCGCTTTCGCAAAAGCCTCCCTGGCTTCCATGATTTTCTTATAGCCCTCCAGCCGCAAAGAGCGCTGGTATTCATCATAGGGAACGATAACCGCCACAGGCTTTTTCCTCTTCGTAACAATGATCCTCTCCTTTTTCTCAATGGCATCCTGCAGCAGGCGGCTGAATACTTTTCCCTTCGGCAACGCTTACTATGGTATGTTTCATTTAACCTCCTGGAAGGTCATTTAATTTGACTAACGATATAGCCATCAGTTGATTTTGTCAAGTCAAAGGCCCGAGAGTGGGTTAGCAAAGGGAAAATGCGGAGATGGGTTTCTTGTCAGATGAATCTGGTTGTGGTAAGGTTTGGTCATGGAATACATAAGTACCCGCGGTTCTGCTCCGCCCATTTCCTCCAAGAAAGTCATCATCAAGGGCATTGCGGAGGACAATGGCCTTTACGTTCCGTCCACCTTTCCTCCCCTGGGCCCCAATCCTTTTTCCGGAACTGACCGGGATTCTTATCCCGGGCGAGTGGCGAACATCCTGCAATTCTTTCTCACTGATTACACGGCCGCTGAACTTTCCACGGCCTGCGAGATTGCCTACGCCGAGAACTTCGATTCCCCTGGGATAGCCCCGGTAAAGTTTTTCGAAGACGGCATGGCCGTCCTTGAGCTCTGGCATGGGCCAACCTTAGCCTTTAAGGATATGGCCCTCCAGCTCATGCCGCGTTTACTTTCCATAGCCCTCCAATCCGAGCCAGAGAAGTATGAAGTTGTAATTTTGGTGGCCACTTCCGGGGACACGGGCAAGGCCGCCTTGGAAGGGTTTGCCGGTGCTGCCGGCGTGCGGATTTTCGTCTTCTATCCCCATGAGGGTGTGAGTGAGATCCAGCGACTGCAAATGGTCACCCAGCGAGGAACGAACGTGGGCGCCTGCGCCGTAAAGGGCAATTTTGACGATGCCCAAAATGGGGTCAAACAGATCTTCTCTGCCCCTGATGTGAATGGCCGGCTGGCGGCCTTTCATTACCGGCTCTCTTCTGCCAATTCCATAAACTGGGGCCGATTGGCCCCCCAGATCGCCTATTATTTTACCGGTTACGAGGAGATGGTCGCTGCCGGCAAGATCCAGCGCGGCCAGCGGATCAATATCTGCGTTCCCACCGGGAACTTCGGCAACATTCTCGCAGCTTACTATGCCCTTAAATGCGGTTTGCCCGTGTCCAGACTGATCTGCGCCTCCAACCGCAACAAAATTCTTACGGAGTTCATCCGCACTGGCCTTTATGATCGGCGGCGGGAATTTTATAAAACCGAATCTCCCTCCATGGACATTCTGATTTCATCCAACCTGGAGCGTCTGCTCTTCGAGCTGGCCGGGCGGCAATCGGCGATCCTTTCCGAGTGGATGGAAAAACTTGCATCCCGGGGCTGGTATACCATTTCGCCGTCAGCACTGGACCAGCTGCAAGCCCTTTTTTACGGCGGCTTTGCTGACCGCAAGGAGACTCTCCGGGCCGTAAAGGAGGCCTTTGAAAAATACGGATATCTGATGGACCCCCACTCTGCGGTCGGTTACAGCGTCTGGCGAAGATACCGGGAAGAGACGGGTGACGGCTCGCCCGCTTTGCTGGCTTCCACGGCCAGCCCGTTCAAGTTCAATCGGGCCGTGCTGGAGGCGCTGGGGCGGGATCCAGCGCCTAAGAATGAATTCTCCTTGCTGGAAGAGCTTTCCTCCCTAAGCGGCCGACCTGTGCCGGCCCAGCTCGCCGAATTGAAGTCCCTGCCAGAGATTCATAAAGGGGTATGCGAAAAGCAGGAAATGGCCGATGTTCTCTATCGATTCCTCAGATTGAATTAGCCCGAGGAGGTCTGGCAAGGCAAATGAGAACCCGGAGAAAAAAACCTAAATCTGGGAATATTCCCTCAGATACGATTCTCATTGTCTGCACGCTCAGGAAAAATCAGCCCCGGATTCTTCCCCTGGTTTGTGAAAGGCGCTGCAAGCGCTTAAAGAATTGCCCCGACTATCGGCGATACATCCAACCCAGCTTATTTGATCGGGTTCAACGGAGGCGAGCATGATCGTTTTCCCCGGTACAAGGGAACGGATCGATCGGTTCATCAAGGGACAAGTAGATCGGGTTCCCATCCTGGCGCAGATTAACGAGCATGTGGTACGGCTCTGTGGCGGAGATATGCGAGAGGCTTATACCGACGCCGGAAAGTTTGTAGAGATGAATCTGGCCGTTTTCCAATACTACGGGTTGGATATGCCCGGGTTTTATTATGACATCTACAACATCGAGGCCGAAGCCTTAGGGCAGCGGATGAATTGGGAATCTAATCGAATGCCGGATATCGACCGCCAGAACCCCCTGGTCCGGGACCACTCGGATCTGGATCACCTTCGCCCTCCGGATTTTAAGAAATCCGCCCGCATGCCTTTTGTGCTGGAAGTCATGCGCAGATGCTATGATTTAGGAATTCCCGTGCGCATCCGCTTCTGTTCGCCCTTCTCGTTGGCCGTGAATGTCCGGGGGATCGAGAATGTCCTGATGGATATCGTCACCGCTCCGAAGTTTGCTCATCGCCTTTTGACATTCTTGACGGATGAAGTTTTGATCCCCTGGGTCCAGACCCAGAGGGAAGCTATTGCCCAGCCCGGAGCATCCGGGAATGGAGCCGACGCTGCCGCCTCGCCCCCCATCGTCACGGTGAAGATCCTTGAGGAATTCGTCATGCCCTACGTGGGCCGGATGAGGGAGAAGATTGGAAATGTAACCAGCATGGGATACTGGGGGTACAGCTATCTTTACAAACACCCAGAGAATTTTCGGAAAATGCTGGAATTGATGGCCTCGGTGAGCCCCGGTCTTTTAATGTGCCTGGACCCGGATGTGGCCGTTACAGGTCCCGAACCCTACGTAGAATTTGCCCGAGAGAGAAATATCCCTTTGATGCTGGGGCTCGACACCATTCTGCTCCAGGACGGTCCTACCGTAAAGATCGTGGATCGTTGTCGCAGGTATATCCTCACCGGAGCCCAAGCCCGGAGCCAGATCTTCTTTTTCAATGATGTCTCGGTAAATACCCCCGTCGAAAACGTGCACGCGGCTATTGCCGCTGTCCGACACTTCGGTAAATACCCTATCGAGAGCCGTCCCCTGGAATCCTTGCGCATGCCCGAGTTTGAGTCTTTTAGGTCGTTTATCGAACGATCCAAGCGGTCGGATGAAGGCGCCTGAAAGTGGATGCCCTTTGAAATGAGAGGAATCCCAATGTCTTTTCAAAACGGACGGCATTTCCTCCAGATTCCCGGGCCCACGAACGTTCCCGACCGGGTTCTACGGATGATGGCCAAGCCAACGATCGACCACCGCGGGCCAGAATTCGCGCAGCTTACCCGAGAAGTACTGGAGGGGCTGAAGCAGATTTTCAAAACTTCCGGCCCGGTTGTAATCTATCCTTCCTCCGGCACAGGAGCCTGGGAGGCGGCACTGGTTAACACGCTTTCCCCCGGTGAGAAGGTATTAATGTTCGAAACTGGGCACTTTGCCACCTTATGGCGCAACCTGGCGGCCCGACTGGGTCTGGAAGTCGATTTCGTTCCCGGAGACTGGCGACACGGCGTTGATCCCAATGTGGTCGAGGAGAAATTGACCAAAGACCCGGAACAGGCCATCCAGGCGGTCATCGTCCTGCACAATGAAACTTCCACGGGGGTGACCAGCCGGATGGCCCGAGTGCGCGCGGCTATCGACCGGGCCAGGCATCCGGCATTGTTCATGGTTGATACCATCTCTTCTCTGGCGTCAGCTGATTACCGGCATGAGGAATGGGGAGTTGATGTCACCGTGGGGAGTTCGCAGAAAGGACTGATGCTTCCGCCCGGTCTTGGTTTTAACGTGCTGAGCGAAGAAGCCATGGCGGCAACGAAATCGGCGCGGCTGCCCAGATCATACTGGGACTGGGAGGCGATGATTAACGCCAACCAGACAGGTTTTTTCCCGTACACCCCCGCGACCAATTTGCTTTTCGGGCTGAAAGAGGCCACCGAGATGATCCAGGAAGAGAGCCTGGAAAAGATTTTTGCCCGGCACAATCGTCTGGCCGAGGCCACTCGCCGGGCTGTACGGGCCTGGGGGCTGGAGGTAAACTGCTTGAACCCGCAGGAATACAGCAACTCGGTCACGGCCGTGCGGGTCCCGGAAGGACAGAACGCGGATGGATTGCGCAAGGTTATCCTGGAAAAGTTCAACATGTCCCTGGGTAATGGGCTGGGAAAGCTTCAAGGGAAAGTCTTTCGCATCGGCCATATGGGGAACTTCAATGAATTGATGCTCGCCGGAACCCTGAGCGGTGTGGAGATGGGCTTGGCTCTGGCCGGGGTGCCTTTCAGAAAAGGAGGCGTACAGGCCGCCATCGATTATCTGGAGGGCACGGAATAATCCCTGGTCAGCTGATGGTCCATCGGTAGGGCAAATGAATATTCTTTATTACCTAACAGCCCACGGATACGGCCATGCGCTGCGGTCCTGTGCGATCTGCAATGAATTTTCCAAAGAAGTCCGGGTAACTTTTCGAACCCTCATACCCAGGAAATTTTTCCAGGAGGAGACGACAAACCCTTTCGGGTATTTCCCTGGACAGTTGGACTGCGGGTGTATCCAGAGGGACAGCGTGACGGTCGATAAAGAAGAAACGCTCATAACCTACATGAAGCTGGCGCTGAAGAACGAGGCTAGGCTGGAGGATGAAGTAAAGTGGTGTCTAGATGAGAGGGTAGATGGAATTGTGAGTGACATCACCCCATTTGCTTTTGAGGTAGCCAAAAAAGCCGGCCTCCCTTCGATCGCGGTAACGAATTTTACTTGGTATGATATCTATGAACCCTACGTGAAAGATTATCCTGCCTTTTACCCTTACCTGCAGAAAGTTCGGGAACAGTACCAATTGGCGGATTTACTCGTTGAGTTAATGCCTTCCAATGGGATGCCTTATTTCGGCAATCGTTTAAAGGTTCCCCTAGTAGGTAGAACCGGACGGTGCATTCGTGACCGGCTGAAGAATAATTTAGGGCTGGCGACAGAAAAGCATATGGGCTTGATTTACGTGGGTGAATTCGGGATGAACAGCATTCCCTGGAAGGATCTGGAGAAATTTGAAGAGTGGGATTTCATCGGGATTTACCCCCTCCCGGGCGAGCCGGGAAACTACCATCTGGTTAAGAAGGAAGATTTTCTCTACCCGGACCTGGTGGCCTCGGCCGAGGTGATGATCAGCAAAATCGGATACGGGGTATTCTCCGAATGCCAGCTCAATGGCACCCCCCTAATTTATTTACCTCGGGAAGATTTTGCCGAATACCCGGTACTGGAGAAAGCCCTGATTGAATGGGGCCACGGCTTTTGTCTTTCCAGGGACGATTACTGTTCGCTCAACTGGGAGAAGGAGCTCTCCGAAGTGGTGTCCCGCAAAAAGCCCGAGCCGCTACCTTCCGACGCTTCCCGGATATGTGCCCGGGAGATCGAGGAAGTGGTCAGGCGCGGGCGCCCCAGAGCCAGAACGAACAGAGGAAGGTAACCAGGAGCACAGCGGCTCCGGCCAGGGAAAAGCTGAGAAAAAAGCCGAGGTGGTCGATGAGATAGCCCATGACGGGGGTGAGCAGGCCGCCGCCTTCCATGGTGGCAAAAAAATAGATTCCCAGGATCGATGAACGATTTCCCTCGTGGGTTTGCTCGATAATATAGGCTTCCGAAACCGGCATCCGAGCGTAGATAATCATGCCGATCACGATGAGTAAGAGGGCGAATCCAAATCCGGAAGGCACCCAGTTGAGAAGGAAAAGGATCGGGCCGGCCAAAAAACAGACGGTCAGGATCACCGGTACTCTTCCCCAACGGTCCGAGAAGTATCCACCCAAAGGACTCATCCAGAGACCGCCGGAATAGATCAAAGCGAAAAGCGCTCCCGCCGTTTCCTTGCTGAGATTGAAGCGGTCGACCATGAAAAGGGGGATAAAGGAGATCGTGGCGAAGATCACGGCCGCAGTGAAATTGCTCAAGATGAGGAACGGCACCAGGCGACGGGCGAACCGCTGGCGGGCGGCAGCTTCGGGATGATTTTCCCCGGTCTTAAGCCGGTCTTTCCTTGAGACCCCCATCCTGCCTAGGATTCTATAAAAAAAGATGCCAAAGACGAGCGTGGGCACAGCGAGCCCGATGAATGAGCCGCGCCAGCCCCAAAGAGTGGCGATAGCGGCGGCGATGAGAGGGGCCAAAAAGAAACTGGCGCTGCCGCCGATCGCATGAAAGCCCAGCGCCCGGCCCTGGTTCTGCGGGTCAACCGAGGCCGAGATCATGGGCGGGGCGGCGGGATGGTATCCCCCCCCGAGGACCCCCATGAGCGCCAAAGAGAAGATCATCATCCAAAAGGTGTGGGAAAGGCCGACGAGAAATCCGGACAAGGCGACGCCCCCAATCCCTATCGTAAGCACGAGCCGGGGCCCGGTGCGATCGGCCAGCCAGCCCGCCGGCAGCTGGCCGATCCCGTAGGACAGGGTGAAGGCCGAGATCACTAAGCCAGACCCCGTGTAATCGAGGGAAAAGTCGCTGCGAATCAGCGGTAAAAGTGGGATCGGTAGGGCGGTCAGCAGGTGGTGGACAAAGTGGGCCAGGACAAAGAAAGGTATCAACCCGGGGAAAAATCCGGGTTTCTTGGCGGAAAATTCCATCTACGTTTATTCTCGACTTCTCAGGGAAATTTACTCGGGGCGATTATGATTTTGCTTTAGAAGACATTAGCGCCATCATGTTTTTAAGGGGGACATCCTTGGAGAAGTCACATCCAATCGTGAGAATGTATCCGCCCTCTTTACCCCAGGCTCCCAGGCACGCCCTGGCTTCTTCAGCCACTTCCTCCGGCCTGCCGGAGAGGAAGGCGCCGGTGGGGGAGACGTTACCGGCCACGCAGACTTTGCCCCCCAGGACTTCTTTGGCCGTGCGCAAGTCTACCTTGTTTTCCAGGCTGAAACAGTTCGGAGCGATCTCCAAAACATCCCTGAGAATTTTGGTGGAGTCACCGCAGATGTGAATCATGCTGTACTTCCCCTTGTCCTTGAGCCGCTGCCCGAGATCGTGGAGAGGGGGGGCAGCGAATTTTCGGAAGGTGGGCGGGGAGATCAGATCCCCCGAGGCTGCCGGGTCGGAAAAATTCGCGCCCAAAATATCCGCATGAATAAGGACGGGCTCCAACAAGCTCCAGATCAGGTCAGTGGAAAATTGGATGAGTTTCATGAGCCGGTCCGGCTCTTGGATGGTGGCCAACATCGTGGCCTCCATGCCCAGGATCCGAGCGGTGAAAGTGAAGGGGGCCCATTGAGTCGGGATGATCAGAGTTCTCTTACCGACGGCGTCCGCGATCAGATGGTGCGAGTGGATGATCCCCTGCATGGTTGGATTTTGGACAACCTTTTCGATGCCCAGTTTGTCCATCTCGCCCAGGCTTTTAATAACCGATCCTTCCAGCATTGGGTAATCGGAGGAATCGTCCTTTATGGGGCAGCCTAAAAAGTGAATGGGATAATTGAGGAAATTTGAACCCGTCCAAAGGAGGTCATGGCCCATTTGATTAAAGTACCGGATGAAGGCATCCGCGATCTGGCGCGGATCATCCTTAATCCCCGCGAATGTCTTTCCGGCCTGGTGCACGGCCCACGCCCCTCCTCCGATCAGGGTCACAGGGACCCTGGGTGGCCGCTTGAGCTCAAAAGCCATCTGGGCAACTTCCCTTCCAGTCATCCTCTTTCCCTTCCTTCATCCCGTTCGGCATGATGTATACGGAATAGGATGCATCAAAATCCTAACCCCGCCAAGTCGGAACCAATCGGGAATTTGCTCAAAATCTCCCCAACCCCCTTTGCAAAGAGGGGCAAGGGGGGATTTATCGCGAATGCCCGGGATTTTTCCTTCTTACCAACGTGTTGGTATTAGTTTGGCGCTAAGCGACTAAATGCACGCTATCAGGGAGGGTCCAGGCCGTCAAGCAAAAAAGTACTGATTCAAATCATAGTTTAAGAGACAGATATAAGATGATGATCTCGTAAAAAGTCTGAAAAGACGTATTTCCGTCATTCCGGCGAAAGCCGGAATCCAGTTATTTCAAATACTTAAAAATTCTCTGGACTCCGGTTTCCACCGGAGTGACGACTTTTTACGAGACCATCAAGATAAATACTTAAAGAATTTTACAGGCAGATTTTTTAAATGGCCCAAATAACGGGAGTCCCTTAGACCCCTCCCATTTAATAATGTATGCTATAATTTAATTCTATCTCGATTCGGAGGCGGGAGGTGCCGCCCCAGATGATTTTGCATCGCGATTATGACCGTCTGACCAGGTTTCTCAGGGGCCTATCTCTTCGCCTTCTGCTCCTCTCCGCCCTCGAATTTCTCCTTCTGTTAGCTTCCGCCTTTATTCTGGTTCTCCTGGGGAGCCTCTTCGCCCTGGAGCTGGAAAAGACTTTTCCGTACTTGCCCTTCATCTATTGTCTAATCGCCCTGATCTCTCTATTCATCCTTATCCTGCTGGGGCTTCAGCGGTTTGCCTCCAGGCCATCGATGGAGCAGGTGGCCAGGGGGTTGGAGGAGAAGTTTACCCATTTGAGGGACGATGTGACCAACTCCCTCCTCCTTTTCAATCAAAGGCGAAGCTCAGGCTTTGGCCAGATTTCGGAAGGGTTAGTCACGGCCCAGATTCGGAGGACGGCGAGTGAGGTGTGCGCCATTGAGCCTGGGCAGGTAGTTAACCTTAAAAAGGCTCTCCGGCACTTTCGGATTTTGCTCCCCCTTATTCTGGCCGTCTTTGTGGTTCTCTCCTTCGACCCTCATTTCTTGAACCGCTCCCTGGCCTTGATAACCCATCCCCTTTCCGCCTTACCCATGAAAGAGACCTTTATTTCCGTCGAGCCCGGGCGATCGATCGTATTGCGCGGCACCCGGGTGGTCTTGAAGGCGCAGGCCAAGGGCAATATTCCTAATAAACTCATACTGGCGGTCTGGCCTGAGGGGCATGAAGCGCTGCGCCTGAATATGGAACCGGAGGGAGATGGTAAGTTCTCCTACCAAATAGCTTCGGCTCAGGTCTCCTTCCGCTACCAGGCCTACAATGGCCGCGCCGCTTCTCCGGTTTACAGCGTTCGGGTAGTGGACCCGCCCGAAGTGGGGAAAGTGAAACTTACCCTCATACCCCCTGACTACACTGGCCTCCCCAAAGAAGTGAGGGAAGCGGGGCATATCGAAGCTCTGAAGGGAACGGTGGCGAATCTGGAGGCCCAGGCTACCAAAAGTGTGAAGGAAGGGAGGATTGTACTCAATCAGGGAAATGAGCTTCTTCTGGAAGTGAAGGAAAACCGCCTGAAAGGAAGCCTGCTGATTTTTAACCCGGGTACTTATTCCATCAGGGTTCAGGATGAGCTGGGTTTTGAGAACCCTAACCCGGTCCAATATCAAATCCGCCTGATTCCGGACAAATATCCCGAAGGTGAAATCATCAGCCCGGCCCAGGATCTGGAGATCTCTGGCAATGAGGTCATTCCCATCCTTTACACCGCCAGGGATGACTTTGGGGTAACGGCGGTAAGATTGAGCTATCAGACGGAGGGAAAGGAGCGCTTTATAAACCTGAAAAGCCCGAACGGCGCACGTTCCCTGGGTCCGGAGACCTTTAAATGGGATCTGGCCAGCCTGGCCTTGGCCGCGGGAGACCGGGTGGCCTATCGCCTTGAAGTTGCCGACAACGATTCCATTTCAGGTCCCAAGGTGAGCTACTCACGGACCTTCCACCTTTCGGTCAAGGATGAAAAGGCTCGCGCTGCTAAGGAGGGAGCGGAGGCGCAGCAAATCGCGGATGCCCTCTTAGACCTGCTGGGAGATCAGTTGGAGGCTACGAAGGATAAGGAAACTCTGGCCAAGGGGATGGAAGAGATATTAAGAAAGGTGGATAGGAATCTGGAGCGGATGGAGAAGAATCGAGTGGACCGATTCGACCTGGAGGCTTTGAGGCGCAACCTGGCCTCGCTAAGAGAAAGGATTTCTGAAGAGCCGCAGGAGACGGTTACCCAGGAGATGGAAAGACTCGCCCTTTTATCCGAGGATATGGCCAAGAGGGCCAGAATGAACGAGGTGGAGGCTCTCGCGCGGGAGATAAAAAACCGCCAGAGACGCCTCGTCGACGCCTTAAAGGACTTCAAGGGATCGCTCCCGCAGAAGGATTTGGAAGCCATCATGAAGGAATTGAAAAGCCTCGAGAAGCTCATCCGCTCTGTGATGGAGGCCCTGAGCAAGCTGGCCACCAGACTGCCCGATGAATTTATGAACAGCCCGGAACTGAAAGGGCTGGACTTTCAAGATCTATTTAAAGACCTGGAGGAGATCCAGAAGAGGTTAATGGCCGGAGACCTATCGGGAGCATTGGAAGCGGCCCAGAAGCTCCTCCAATCCCTTTCCGAGATGATGGCGGCCCTGGGAAGAGCAGGGGCCCAGGCGGGCATGTCTCCTTTTGACAGGCTTCAAGGAGAGATGTCTCGACAAACCGGGGAGCTGGACAAGATATTGGCTGAGCAGAAGGAGATTCTCAGCCAGACGGAGAAGATTGATAAGGATATGAAGAGAATCATGGAGGAGGAAGTCGGGAAGAGGATGGATCGTTCTCTCCCCCAGCTTAAAGAAGCTCTGGAACAGCTCAATCGTTCTCTGCCGCCGGAACAGAAGGATACGATAGAGGAGTTAGGAAGACTTCTCAAAGGAGGCAAACTGGAGGGATTTTCCCAACTGGCGAAGGAGTTAGAAACGGAACTCTCGGGAAGGCCCGGGGACCAGAGACTTATCAGCGAGTTGAGAGCGCTGATCGAAGGCTTGTTCCCCGTCGCCAAGGAGGTCATGACGCCTGAGGATAAAGAGAAATTCCCCGATCTCTCATTGCGCCAGGAAAATCTTAGGGAAAGGACGAGGGTTTTGAGAGAGAAGCTGGATCTGCTATCCCAGCTCTTCCCTGGCATGGACACGGGGATTCTGAAAGACCTCAGAGAGGCCACCGGCTCGATGGGGGAAGCCTCCGGCAAGCTTAAGAATGAGGATGCCCCGGGGGCCATACCCCCTGAGCAGGAGGTTATAAGAAGATTGACCAAGTCCCAGCAGGCGATGCAACAGATGGGCCAGCAGATGGCCATGCGAATGCAGGCGGCTCAGTGGGGTTATCACTTGGGTTACGACCCCCGACCGGGCTGGTATTACGGCCCCTGGGTTCCCATGCCCACCCTTCCTCAGCCGGAGGTGAAGCGGCCCAGGGAGAGAGGCTACACGGGCCTCGATCGGGAAGAGTTTGAACCTCCTCCGAAAGACGCTTACCAAGTCCCCAAAATTTTCAGGGAGAAAGTCTTGGAAGGCCTGAAAGAAGAAATTCCATCTCAATATAAAAGAAGGGTGGAGAGATATTTCAGAGGGCTGACCGAATGAGAAGAATCCCAATGCCTGGGTCACCTTTATTCCGAATTGGCGAGCCCGAAGCCCTGCACGGCCATGGTGTACAGGGCGAAGGGCGTGGCCATCTCTGTTTCTGGAGATTGCTTCGTCGCCCCGCGCTTCGCGGAACTCTTCGCAATGACACCCTGTCGGGTACGTTCGGATTCATAGCTGTCATCGTCATCATCTTTATTGTCCTCCTGATCTCCCCTTCCATATCCCGGGCGGCTCCGCAAGAAACCATCCATTCCCTGACGGTGAAGATGGACCGCTGGGATGTGGAGGAGGCTTGGGTGGAGGTGAAAGCGCTCCTGGTCAACGAACCCAAGGACCCTCAGCTTTTGGAACTGGCATCCCACATTGCCTTCCACCGGGGCGAGTACCAGGAAGCGCTGCGGCTGATAAGATCCGCCGTAGAGCTGGGAGGGGGAGACGAAAGCAGGAAAGGATTCGCCCTGTTTGTTGAGGAGGCGATAGGTGTCATAGCCCCTTTCCGGAGATACGAAACACCCCATTTCATCATAAGCCTAGACGAAAGGCAAGACGGTATTCTCATCGGTTACATAACAGATACCCTGGAAAAAACCTACCAGGCCATGGCCCTGCAATACGGTTTCCAGCCCCAAGAGAAAATTAGGGTCGAGGTATTCCCCGATACCAAGGCCTTTTATTACGCCTCCACGCTGTCGGCCCGGGATATTGAGGTGGCCGGAGCAGTAGGCCTCACCCAGTTTAACAAGCTCATGTTGCTTTCGCCCCGGTCCTTAGTCTATGGCTATCGTTGGCTGGATGCCATAAGCCACGAATACATGCACTATCTTATCATGAAGCTGACCGGGAATGGGGCTCCCATATGGTTCCATGAGGGCCTGGCTAAGTACGAGGAGACTCGGTGGCGAAACGGCCCCTCCTACCTTTCCCCGCTCTACCAAACCCTTTTGGCCCGGGCCTTGGCCGAAGGGAAACTCATCGATTTTAGCCGGATGGAGCCCTCCCTGGTCAAGCTGGAGACCCCTGAAGATGTCCAGCTCGCCTATGCCCAGGCCGCCTCTGCGATAGAGTTCATCCGAGTGAAGGCTGGGCATGAGGGAGTTAAGGCAATCATGGACAGAATGGCTACGAACAGCAACAGAGGCGCAGGCGCCCCCATAAACGCCGTTCTGGGTTTGAACCTCCAGGAGTTCGAGGGGAGCTGGAAAGAGTTCTTAAAAACCAAGGGACTCAAAGAGGTGAGCGGGGTTAATGTGCGTCGCTACAAGATAAAGGAGGGAAGGGTCAACGAGGAAACCATGGACCTGGAGGAGATAAAATCGCTGGTGGCCAGGAACCGGGCCCATTTGGGCGACCTACTCAAAGAGAGGGGGAGAATGGGGGCTGCGGTTTTGGAATATCGCCGGGCCCTGGCTGAAACCCAAGACTCCGTGCCCCTGATGAACCGGCTTTCTGCCGTCCTGATAGGCCTGGGCCAGGATGAGGAGGCCCTGCGGCTATTGCGGCGAGCCCAAGAACTTTCTCCCGACCATCCCACCACCTACACCAATCTGGGCCAGGCTTACCTGAAGCTCAAGGATTTTAAAGGAGCGAAAGAGGCCTTTCAGACATCGATTCAGATAAATCCCTTCAACCCCGAGGTGCATCGGGACCTGGCGACTGCTTATGAGGTGCTGGGGGAAAAAACCGCTGCCCTCCAGGAGAAGGAGATCGTCAGGAGACTTGTTCAATGAGGGAACCAATGGAGGTAAATAAAGACTATCAGATCTCCGATGAGGACTTGACCCAGGCGGAGGAGATGGCCGGGAAGAAAGCTGAGATCACCGCGGAGATAAAGAAAATGATCGTGGGCCAGGACAAGGTGATCCAGGAGATATTGATCGCCCTCTTCTGCCGGGGCCACTGTCTCCTGGTAGGGGTCCCCGGCCTGGCCAAAACCTTGCTCATCTCTACATTAGCCGGAATTATGGAGCTTACCTTCAACCGGGTCCAGTTCACCCCGGACCTGATGCCTTCGGATATAACGGGAACTGACATATTAGAAGAAGATGCGGGAACCAAGCGGCGCTCTTTCCGCTTCTTTAAGGGACCTATCTTCACCAACATCCTCCTGGCCGATGAGATAAACCGGACACCCCCCAAAACTCAGGCCGCCCTCCTGCAAGCCATGCAAGAATATAAAGTTACGGCAGGAGGGGTCACCCACGCTCTCGACCTTCCCTTCTTCGTCCTGGCCACCCAGAACCCTATAGAACAGGAAGGAACCTATCCTTTACCCGAGGCGCAGCTGGACAGGTTTATGTTTAACATAGGAATCGACTATCCCCCCTTCGACCAGGAGATAGAGATCGTGGCCACGACTACCTCCTCATACCGGCCGGTTCTAAATAAGGTGATCAACGGGGAAAAAATATTGCAGATGCAGGAGCTGGTTCGGAGAGTTCCCGCCTCTTCCCATGTCATAGGGTTTGCGGTGAGGTTGTTGCGCTCTACCCGGCCCAAGGAACCCGAAGCCCTCCCTTTCGTGAAAGATTGGGTTGATTGGGGAGCGGGGCCCAGGGCCTCCCAGCATTTGATCCTCGCGGCCAAGGCCAGGGCTATCTTGCTTGGCAGGTATGTGGCCTCAGTGGAGGATGTCAAGGCGATTGTCCCTTCTATCCTGAGGCACAGGATCATAACCAACTTTAAGGCTCAGGCGGAGGGGATCACCTCGCTGGAGATCATCAACCGCCTTCTGGAAGAGGTAAGGCCTTGAATCACTTCGACCCTAAAGTCCTGGCCAAGCTGAAGAACCTATACCTAAGAGCCCGAGTCGTAGTGGATGGGGTCATGGTGGGAATCCACCCCTCGCGGGCCAAGGGTCTGAGCTCCGAGTTCGAGGAGCATCGGGAGTATTCTCCGGGCGATGATGTGCGGCATATCGATTGGAAGGCTTACGGCAAGTTCGATCGTTACTCGATCAAAGAGTATCGCGAGACCACGAATCTAAGGGCCTACATTCTCTTGGATGCCAGCTCTTCCATGAGTTACGCCTCCGATGGATGGAGCAAGTTCGAATATGGATCTACCTTGACCGCATCCTTGGCCTACCTCATGCTGAAACAACAGGATGCGGTAGGCCTGATCACCTTCTCCAACCGGGTCGAAAAGATGGTCCCTCCGATGGCCACTCCTGGCCACCTCTTCGCTATTCTGAAAGAGCTGGAGGATAGAATCCCGAGGGGAGGAACATCGTCTGGGTCTATCCTCCAGGAACTGGCCAGCTCCTTGAAGAGGCGGGGATTTATCATCCTCATCTCCGACCTCCTGGATAAACCAGAAGAGGTAATGAGGGGGTTGAAACAGCTTCGCTCGAAAGGAAATGACGTCATGGTTTTTCAGCTTTTGGATCGGGATGAGCTGGAGTTCCCTTTTGAGCAACCTACCCTATTCATGGACCTGGAAGAGGATATAAAACTGCTTACGGATCCTCATGCCGTCAGGTCTGCCTACCTCAAATCGATGAATTCCCTGATTGAGGGTTATAGACAATCTTGCGCTTCATACTTTATTGACTATTCCATCTTTAACACCTCCATCGGGTTGGATCGGGCCCTGGTGCGATATCTGACCTGGAGGGAGAAGTTCAGGCTTTAGCCCCGTTCATGAACCTCGCGTTTCTCAATCCGTTATTTCTATTTGGCCTGGCAGCTGGGATTCTACCCATCCTCATCCACCGGCTGACGAAGAAGAAGGCCATCCCCAAAAAATTCTCGGCTGTCCGGCTGCTGATGGAATCCCAGCGGGTTATGGCCCGGCCTCAGCGCCTGAAGCACCTACTCCTTTTGGCCCTCCGCGTTCTGGCGGTGCTGACCCTGGTTTTCATGATGGCCCAGCCCGTCCTGACGCGGCAGCGCCTTCTGGCTATGAGTGAAGGCGGGGTTAAAGTAGTGATTCTTGATAACTCCCTCAGCATGGGCTACAGGGAAGAACGGGGAGAACGGTTTGACCTGGCGAAGAGGGCGACGAAAGAGGCATTAGAAGGCCTCACGGGGCAGGTGGTCCTGATCCCGACTGCGCCCATTCCGGGGAGACCGGCTGGAAAGAATGAGATCCGCCGGATGAGTCCGCAGGAAGCTCTCGGAGAACTGGCCGCAATCCCCCTCTCCTTTGGCCGGGGAGATCCGGCTGCTGCCCTGGCCGTGACTTATCGCGGATTGAAAGATATTAAGGCATCCAAAGAGATCTTGATCATAAGCGACCTGGCCCGGGGGGATTGGGAGGGGTTCAACCTGAGCAAACTGGGAGTCGTTTCTGCTGAAGCCGATATTACCTTCCTCAGGATCGGCGGTCCAAACCAGGATTCCAACTTGGCCATCAAGAGTGCGCTGCTCGCGGGAGGAGAGGCCGTGGCCGGGGTCCCCGCTCGCCTGGAGGTGGCCGTTTCAAATTTCTCCGATAAACCCGGCTCCACCCTCGTCCAACTCTATCTCTCCGGGGTCAAAGTGGATCAGAAAACGATGGAAATGAAACCCGGGCAAGAGGGAAAGACATTTTTTGAACTT
>Ga0315288_10002958_pt1 | contig 21686 bp, 19 predicted proteins | sample YL17G11_20_MG_FD_203454 | JGI IMG/M metagenome (GOLD analysis project Ga0315288, IMG submission 203454) | Sediment microbial communities from Yellowstone Lake, YNP, Wyoming, USA - YL17G11_20 | ecosystem: Environmental > Aquatic > Freshwater > Lake > Sediment | place: USA: Wyoming | collected...
TATCCCCCGCGCGGGCCAAGATCCGTTCCGGCACCCACAGTCTGACTCTCCTGTGACGTGATGAGGCTTGTCACTGGGGCCGGCTCAGGCATACCTCGCTTAGCTGCTCAGACACCGTCGGCGGTTCGCTCCCGAACGACTCTGCATGGGTTGCCGTACGCAACCACGCCGTCCGGGAGGTCTTTGTTGACCACGCTGCCTCCTCCGATCAAACAATCAGCGCCGACGGAAAGGTGATCAAACACCACCGAGCCGATGCCGATCGTGGTCCGCCGTCCGATGCGGCTCTGTCCGGCGATCTGCACGCCCGGGCTGATGCTGGTGAACTCTCCAACGCGCGTGTGATGTCCGATGGAGGCCCCGCGCAGCACGCTGACCCCAAAGGCGATGTCTGCAAATGGAGAGATGATGCAGCCCGGCTCGAGGTGTATGCCATGATCCAGATGGTGTTGATGCGCGAGCTGCACGGACGGATGAATGAGATTCACGAACTGGTCACGGGAAAGGGGAAATCGGCCGGCGAAGAAGTCGAAGAGCGCCTCTTTGACGCGCGCCCCACCCACGGCGAAGAAGAAAGTATCCCCCTCGCGCCGGGTGTAGTCCTCGTACCAAATCCTCTGGTGAGGCAGGCCGCAGTCATAGGGGATGGAGTCCTCAGCCCGCATGTTCTCGATGATGATCAATTCCTGCGGCGGAGCCAGCGCCTGCAACGTATTGAAGATCAGCGAAAGTGGGTTGGCGCTGAAGCCCAGCAGGCAGAGCCTAGCGCCCACTGTAAAATCCAAGGCTCCGGAACTCGGCTGCGGTAAGGAGCTGCTTCTGATGCAACTCGATTAAGCTGTGCACGCGTTTCAGCAGGTCGGTATTGGTGGCTTTGATCGTCTCTTCAGGGTCGAACCAGATGTTGTCTTCCAGGCCGGTCCGCACGCCGTAGCCATTCGCAATGGCGGTGGCGTTCACCGGCAGCTGACTGCGCCCAATGCCGCCCAATGCAACGTAGTGATCTTCTCCCCTGATCTCGGCGAGGGCCACGCCGATTTGCGCCAGGCTGGACTGCATTCCAGCAATGTTGCCGAAGAAAAGGTTCCAGTAGAACGGCTTCTCTGCCAGACCCTTGCGGATCAGGTAGAGCCCGTAGTTGATCATCCCGAGGTCGAAGCACTCAAATTCAGGCTTCACGCCATATTCTTTCATCTTCTGCGCCAGGTCGCGGATCATCTCCGGCGGATTTGGCGAGGCCTGAGCCACAAAGTTCAGGCTGCTCAGCGTCAGCGAACACATGTCCGGCCTCAATTCGATGACGGCCGACCGCTTTTCGAATTCGGGGAAGTTTCTGCCCGAGGTGCTCGCGCCGATCACCAGCTCAGGGCAGTGCCTGCGCACCCCCTCGAAGATGCGTTGATACACCTTCGGGTCCCAGGTGGCAGCGCCGTCCTCGTCGCGCGCATGGATGTGCACCAGCGTGATGCCGAGCTCGTAAGCCTCATGGACCTGTTCGACGATCTCTGCCGGAGTAATCGGCACGTGCGGTGTCATGGCCTTGGTGGGTACCATGCCCGTCGGTGAGAAATTGATGATCGTCTTGGCGTTCATGGGAAGGCTCCTTGCAAGCCCTCGTGTCACCGCCAAAGCGTGGCTGTCCTCGCGGGCCGTGCGCCAAGTGTATCAGGTCTGCGACATCCGGATTCGAGGAGGCGCCGCAGCCGGCCAGCCCGGACGACTGGGGCGCAGCCCGCGGCGGCGCGTGCAACCGCTGACAATTGACGTTGGGGATGGCCTCGGCTACACTGGCACCATGCTGGCGAGGGTGTTTTCCTGTGCGGTCATCGGGTTGGAGGGGGTCATCGTCGAGGTCGAGGTCGACACCGCGCAGGGCCTGCCTGGTACCGACATCGTTGGTCTTCCCGACAAGGCGGTACAGGAGAGCCGCGCCCGCGCCCAGGCAGCCTTTCCGGGCGCCACACCACACGATCAGCCGGGCGCAAGGGTCGCTGACCTTTGCGGCGAATCTAATGCTCGTGGACGCCATGAACCCCTGCCCGTGCAGATAACAATCAGAACGCGGTGGCGGCGCGAGCGGACCTGAATGGTCTGGGCTTTCAAGAACCGCGGCAGATAGTTTTCGATAGTTGCGATTATGTCGTCCACTTCATTCTTGTATTTGTCCTCTCGAGCAGGCGGTTGCCCGTAAACGATTTGGACCAGCATAAGTCTGCGCTCAGCAGATGCAGCGAAGTTCGAGGGGACTGCGTGTGCGGACAGGGCATCTATGCAATCCTCATTGGTCAACCACAAGTCATCGATCTTTGAGACTATCTGAGTTAACCGCTGCTTTGCATCCTTTCCCCAGAGAACTTGCGCCTCCAAGAGGTCAGCGTTGTACGGACTAAGTGCTTGGTTGAGCGTCGGCATGCAGCTCGATTGCCTGCCCTTTGGATTTTGGCTTCAAAACCGGCATCTTCCTCTGTGATCTTGGCGTCGGGGTTCTGCTGCTTGATTGCCTTGATGTCCTCATGCACCAATCGGTAGGTGCGAACGAAGTCAATTGCATTGCGAATATCGCAAAGTTCTTGCAAGAGACGCCTGGATAGATCATAGGCAACCTTCCCCTTCCTCTCGTCTTTCCAGGTGCGCCATGCGGAATAGGCAACCCAAGTTCCGATACAGACAACGAGGAGTGTAACAAGGGAAATCCAATCAGAGGCCTTCCTCGCTTCTCCATAGTGAAAACGGCACGCTAGGGCCAATTGTAGGCCGCATTGAAGCAATTTCCGCCCTTACCAGGTTGACTAAGTGCGGAATTTTCTGGTCAAAAGCTCCTCGCCGAGGACTTGCCTGCACCTTGCCGCAGGCACAGGTGAACCTCGAACCTAGCGGTTGGAGGCTCAAGTTCTATTGACATATGTCTTTCATCATCGCGATATCGCCAACGCCAGGTTTAGCCACCATTCTTCGCGCCATGTTCAAACCGGGGTGAAAAACGGGGGCAGCGACCACATACGCGAGAATCTCCGCCCGGCCTTCTGACACCCGAGCGATTTGCTCAATCGTGCAGGTGGGATCTTGAAGCGTCACCGCCTACGCCTCCTTACAGGATGCTGGGCGGTCTCCAAATACAAGGAGCAAGGACGCATTCAGGGAGGGGAGAACGAAATTGTAGTCGAGGTGGCACGTACGCCGCCCTCGATGCCATACCCGCGGAGTGGTGCGGGTCGGGGCAACGCGCCAGCGCCTCATCCGCCAGGAGTGCCGGTTGACGTTGATCACAGAGTAGAATCAGTCGCAAGTCGCCTGGACCCCGGTCGTCTTGCGGAGGACTCGAACGCAGCCGTATATCGATTTACCAAGGAGGCGTGGAGTAACTTGATTCCAAAGGAATATGCTCCGTCGCGGACGTTGCTTGCTTGCCTGGTGCCGGTTGCAGTTGTTGCCATTGGCATTGGGCTTCTTGGCGTCAATATCCCGTACGTGGATCAGTTCGGGTTCATCGCGCTGCTGGCGCGGATGCGGACAAACGTGCTGACATTGTCGGACCTTCTTGCGCAGAACAATGAAAACCGTCCTTTGTTTCCACGGATCATCTGGCTGGGACTGGCGCGTTTGTCACATTACGACATCAGGCTCGAGTTGTGGGCCAACCTGGCAATTGCCATTGGTACTTTCGCGTTCTTCGCGATCCATGCCATCCGGACCTGGACGCAATTCGACGTTTCAGCCCCGTCCATGCTGCTACCCTTGATGTCGTTTCTGGTTTTCAATCTGGCGCAGTGGGAAAGCTGGCTACAGGGTTTTCAGACGGTGATGTTCCTGGGATCCGCGTGCGTGGTCGTTGGGTTCTTTGTCCTCACGGGGAAACCGACGTGGGGCAGCTTCGGGTGGGCTGTATTCGCAGGAGGAGTGGGGGCTTTTTCGACGCCTAACGCCCTGCTCTACTGGCCTATCGGTCTGGTCGTCCTGCTCGTCACGGTCCCATCGAACCTGCGCCTGATCAGGTCAGTCCTATGGACAGCGTGCGGCGGCGCGTGCGTTTTCCTCTTCATGGCAGGATGGAAGGGCACCCCCGGTTATAGTCCGGGTGCGATTGGAACAGACGTCCTGTCGCGAGCGTACTGGGTAACGAATTTCCTGGGTGCGCCACTGATGACAGTTCCAGATCTTGCGTTCCCCTTCGGCGTGTTGAGTGTCGGCGTATGTCTGCTCACAATCGGACATCTGGCAAGAACCAGGAATTGGAAGCCCCTCGTGTCGTATTTTGCGATCGCGGCGTTCGTGGTGGCATCCGGCTTTCTAGTATCCATGGGAAGAATGAGGCTCGGCATTGTCCAGGCAGTCGCCCCCAGATACCTTACGATCTCGGTGTGGTATTGGGTTTCGCTTCTGACCCTCGTGCCCTTGATCCCGCTCAGAGGAGTTCCTCAACGTGTTTTCTATAGTCTGATCTGCGTATGCCTACTGTGGCACACAGTCTGGGGGGCTTTGTGCGCCAATGCGTTCCATCTACGCATGCTGCCAGCATACGAAACAGCAGTGTCGGGCGGATTCATGAGCGATGAGGTGCTAGAAGGCGTTGTTCGTCCTGGTACCTACGACGAGGCACGCCGATATCTGCAGTATCTTGCCGACAACAAGCTCTCGGCCTACGCTGTGACACCGTAAGCCGATGCCATCGCTTCGGCTTGAAGTGGCCTCCGATCCATTGGCGTCCCTGGTCATTGCCAGTTTCCGGAGCATTTGACAAGAAACCGCCGTTCTCTCAAGGAAGAGCGGATCTTCTTCGTCAATAGCTCCTCGCCGAGGACTTGCCTGCACCTTGCCGCAGGCACAGGTGAACCTCGAACCTAGCGGTTCGAGGTTCATCTCGTATTGACCTGCATCTTGTCGCCTCCGATTCATAGTCAAGCGTATTCAGCTCGGAGATCCCGGGAGGCGGGGCTCAGTTCAGTTGGGCTATGATTCTATCTGTACTTCGGAGGGTGACTATGGGAGCGCTGGTGGCTCAAGAATGCGCCCTTGCCCCATCACTCCCTGCAAATTGAGGTATGCCATGAAGCCCAAGCCCTGAAGACGTCTAAGGATCTACACGCGCACTTGAGCGACTTGTGTGCTGCATTCGATGTCGGTGAGCAGGAACATGATCGTGCCAGTAGTGACATCAGACCTACCCCAGGTTTTCCAGTGCGGCACGAGTTCGCGCAGCGTAAGGAGCAGCGCCCAGTTCCTCAAACGCACTCAGTGCGCGTGAGAAGTATTCGCGGGATTGCTGCGCCTTCATCTGGGCGCGGGCCAGCTCACCCATTTCAAACAGAGTGCGGCCGATTTGCCAGGGAGCCGCATAGCCAGAAAAAATCTCCAACGCTTGCCGGAGGCGCGCCTCTGCCTGTTGAAACTCGCCCGCGAGCGTGTGGGCCACGCCCCAGGCGCGATGGGCAATGGCCATGTGCAACCTGTGATCAATGCGCGTGGCGGTTTCTTCGGCCAGCGGGGCGTATTTTCGCAGCGCAGCCTGATCGCGCTGCTGCGCCGCCGCGTCAACCAGCAGCGAATACAGATCTGTGTCGCCGGCGACGTCCGCGCCCTGCGATCGATCGAGTTCCAGCGCGGCTTCCATGTGCTCCCGCATCAGGGCGAACTCGCCCTCCGCCAGCAACGGCTGGCTTATTCAGAAGTGCTGCCATCGCCCCCAGCGTTCAGTCGGCCCGGAAATCGCCGTCATGATCGTGTTGGATTCTTCGCGCTCGCTGACCGCCAGGTCCAGCTCGCCGCGCAGCGCATGAACGCTGGCGACCATCGCGATCTCGAAACATGAGACCCCGATCTGCTCGAGGGGATAGAGCCGTTGCATCTCCCGCAATCTGGCATCCATGCCCAGGATCTCATCCCAGCGATCCAGCTGGAACAGGCCGCGAAGTCTTTGGTCGAATGCCGCTTTCTCGAGGTTGATCGCCTGCATCTCGTGGGCCAGACCCTGTGCTTCCTGCAAAATGGGCATGGCCTCCGCAAATTCACCAACCAACAGCAGGGCGTCGCCGGCATCGATCAGGACCAGGACCCGTTGGCGCATGTCGCTGCAGCGAGGATCGCGGCTGACGGCCAGACGCCGTTGTACAACGTGCAGGCGCTCGCGCAGCAGGCCGCGCCAGCCATACGCGTCTGCCAGCGAACCCAGGGCCGCGGCCACCTCCACCGGCGCGTCGAATTTCTCGGCCATGTCCAGGGCCTGGCGCGCAAATCGTTCCGCCAGATCCCAATCACGGGGCACGCGCAGAAACCCCGCATACGTGGAGAGGATCGTCAGCAGGTGAGCCCTTTCGAGACTGGGCGGATCGCCTTGGGTCGCTTCAAGAGCCGAGACCATGCGGTCATTCGAGGCCGCGGCGATCTGACCCAGTGCCTGGAACTGTTCGGAGTTGACGCCCCATTTGAGATCCATGACCGCCAGCATGATCTTGCCATGCAGGCGCTGCTCGATGGTCTTGTCGGCGCCGTCGACGGTTGGCAGCAATGTGAGCGCTTGCTGATAGAGCGGAATCGACTGCGTGCCGACGCCCAGCAGAGTCTGAACGTCAGCCAGCTGCTCCGTGGCCTTTGCCAGCCTCAGCGCTGGTTGCGCGCTGTCAACTGTACGCGCCCAATCGAGGGCAGCCCGCAGGTTCTCGTACTCGGCTCCCAACTGATGCAGCCAGATCATATTCTCTGCGGTGTGCAACTTTGCTTCCGCCTGCTCCGAAAATCGCAGGAAGAATTCCAAATGACGCGCGCGCAGGGGCAGTTCCTCACCCGAATCCGACAGCTTCTCACGCGCAAACTGTCGAATCGTCTCCAACATCCGGTAGCGCGCCTGGCCACCACGTTCCTCGGAGACGATGAGCGATTTGTCCACCAGCCGCAGCAACAGATCCATCACGTCGGGGGTCGCGATGGGCTTCACGGCCTGCACCCGCGCCGCAGAGTCGCGGTCCGCACACACCGCCTCTGCCGCTTCCAGGGTCCACTCACCGATGAACACTGCCAGTCGCCGCAATAACGCGCCCTCGGCGTCAGACAATAGATCGTAGCTCCATTCGATCATGGCCAGCAACGTTTGGTGCCGCGGCAGCGCGGTGCGACTGCCGCCCGTGAGCAGCCGGAAACGATCGTCCAGGCGTTTCGAAATCTGTTCCACTGACAGCCCTTTAACGCGGGCGGCCGCCAACTCAATTGCCAGCGGAATCCCGTCCAGCCTGGAGCAGACTTGCGCCAAGGCGGGAGCGTTGTCCCTCGAAACGAGAAAGTCCGACTTAACCGCCACTGCGCGTTCGATGAACAGCCGCACAGAATCGTACTGCGACAGGCTTTCCAGAGAAGGCAGGTGATCTGGGTCGGGCAGCGACAGCGACGAGACACGAAACGTAACTTCGCCCGCTATCCCCAATGCCTCGCGGCTGCTCACCAGTATCTTCAAGTGAGGGCACGAGTGCAGCAAAGCATCAACGACTTGGGCACAGACGTCCAACAGGTGCTCGCAGTTATCCAACAGCAGCAGGAGGGTTTTGGCTTCAAGATGGTCTTGCAGCGAAGCCATCAGCGGGCGCTCCGGATCCTCGCGCACTCCCAGTGCGGTTGCCACCGCATGTGAGACCAGCCCGGCATCGGATACGGACCCAAATTCCACCAGCCACACGCCATCTGCAAAGGCGTCAAGCACCTCCGCGCTGACTTGAAGAGAGTGCCGCGTTTTGCCAACGCCGCCCGAACCCGTGAGAGTAACCAGGCGATTGTGCTCCACGAGATTCTTGATCTCGGCGAGCTCCTTCTCGCGCCCAATGAAGCTAGTCAATTGAATCGGCAGGTTGTTTGGGATGCCATCCAACGTTTGCAGAGCGGGAAAGTCTTGTGCCAGATCCGGCGCCACCGCCTGCCAGAGATGCTCGGGGTTGAGCAGGCCTTTCAGGCGATGTTCCTTCATATCGCGCAGGGTGACGCCCGCAGGAAGTTCGCCGAGCAACAGGTCCGCGCTTGTGACGGAAAGCAGGATCTGTTCCCCGTGGGCCGCGGACATCACGCGTTGGGTGCGCACCAGGGCCGAATAGCCGGTATATCCGCCAGATCCATCCGCGTTGCTGCCAGCCTGGGCCGTGCCTGTGTTGATCCCCATGCGCACTTTGATGGGTGTTTCCCCCCACTTTTCGGTCTGCAAGCCGCGCTGCGCCTCGATCGCGGCACTAAGTGCCTCGCCGGCAGTGTGAAACGCCACACAGAATCCATCACCGACGATTTGAAAGACATGGCCAGCATGCATATCCATCGCTGAATGCAGGATGGTGTGATGACGTGCTCGCACCGCCTCCCAGATGTCACGGTGCTCTCGAGCAACTTTTGTGCTGCCTTCGATGTCACTGAACAGGAAGGTGACCGTGCCGGAAGGGAGGTTAGTGGCCAAGTTGGCTACTCACGATAGTGGGCGTTGGATGCAGTATATGCCACATTTGGTCTTTTTTGTCACTTCATGTGGTGCCGGGTGGAGACGCCTGGCGTCACAAGGGGATCCGGGAAAACCGTTGGATCCTAAATCGACAAGCGGCGGCGAGGCGGCTGGGAAACAAACGAGACGGTAGCTAAGAAATCGCGAGGCTGGGCCTAACCGTTCAAGGTTCGCGGCTGCCGATCATCCAGGCACATCAATCACGAATGGCCCATCGGACTCGATGCCCTTGCGAGCACTTACCTACGACCAAGCTTGCTCAGGTCGGAGATCCCGCGAGGCGGGGCTCTATTCCAGTTCGGCTACATTTTGTCCGTGAACTACAGGAGCATCTTGAAACCAACTGCAGACATTGGCAACCAGGCACATCTGCAAGGCTCCGTGGTTCTCCGGCACGCAACTCCGCAAAGCGTACCCGGGTCTACAGCGTGTCGGCCTGGGCCCTGGGCGCCATGCCATGCCGCCTCATGGACGGCATGGCATGGCGCCCGAGCAGATTCCTAGTACCGCTCTGCAGCGCCAGGCTCTGTGCCTGCAAACGCTGGAATCTGACGCCGTGGGTGGCGGCGCCCAGATCAGTCCCTGGAAAGTGCCAAGAAAGAAATATCGTCTGACTGCGGCGTTCCCTCAGTAAAGGCGCTGAGATCGGCCTCCACGTGCGAGAGGAGCTCACCGGCATTCCGGGGCGCTGCGCGAACAGCCGCAATCAGGCGATCTTTGCCGTATTGTTCCATGCGCCGATTCCTCGCTTCGGTCACTCCATCAGTGTACGTGACAATCGTATCGCCATTCCCAATCTTGATTGTCTCCTCGCGCAACTGCGGATCAGCGGACAATCCAATTGCGGCGCCAGTGGGATTCAACAACCCACTTATCCCAAGTGCCCGGCGCACTATCGGCGGATTGTGCCCGGCGTTTGCATACCGCAGTGTCTGCTCTTTTGGATCAAACACTGCAAGAACAACCGTGACAAACATCGCTGTGGGATATTGCAGGAGCATCATTCGATTGACCTCTGTCAACGCCGCCGCGGGACTGCCGTGCCGCATCAATGCAGAGAGAATGAGACTGCGCGCCATCGCCATATATAGCACGGCGGCAGTGCCCTTGTCCGCCACATCGCCGATCACAATCCCCCAGCGATCCTGATCCAGTCGAAACACGTCGTAGAAATCGCCGGCAACTTCCCCGGCCGGGTGCCAGGCGCCCGCCAGGCCAAAGCCGGGAACGTCAGGCATCTTGTGCGGAATGAGCCCGGCCTGAACCTCGTGGGCGACCTGCAGTTCCCTTTCGAGATGTATGCGCCGCGCCTCTGCAAGCTCAAAGAAATGAGCGCGCTCCATCGCGACGACCAGCTGATCACTCACTGCAGACAAAAAGTGCAAATCTGCCTGGGTCAGGAACTGCCATTCCACGTTGGCAACATTGAGAATGCCAAGTGGTTCACCTTTTGAGATTAGCGGCACGCTGGCATGATAGAGCAAACCTTGGTTATCTCGCGCGGCGGCGGCGGAATCGCGCAAGCGTGAACATTCAACGACATTGACCGCACGTGTGAGGCGTCCTTCGAGCAGCAGATGCTGGCAGTGGCAAGCGGGCGGCCGGCGGAGAAAATGGCGATCGTCGTGTTCGAGACCAGGGGGCAAGCCACGGGCTGCCGCCAGCTTGAAACCATGGGGCGGAGGGTCCCCAGCCAGAATAGGCATAATATGGGTTCTAGCGAGCATGGACACCCAGGCCGTTTGCAGCCCCATGACCTTGAGCAGCGTCTCCAGTGTGCCCTCGAGCGCGCTCTGGATATCCAGGGCGCTATTTAGTCGCTCTGAGATTTTACTGAGGGCGCGCAGCCTGCCCACCTCACTCCTATGCAGGTCGTTGGGGAGAGTCGGTGCATGCGGGCGAACTTGCTCGGTTTCGAGAAAGGAGAGCTCAAAATTGTAGTCTTCGAAGGGATTGTGAGTAACGAGCTTCTCGGCCTTTGCCCATTCGTAGAACCGCTTGAGCGCGGCGATCTTGTCTTCGAGCGCGACTGGATTGATACCATTGATGTGTAGATAGGATAGGTAGGTCCGCACATCTACGTCATCGTTATCGTCCGGAGTGAACTCCGCAGCGTAGTGATGCGTCTGCCATTCGATATAGTCTTGCAGGGCGGCAAGCATCGGCGCGTCGGGTGATGGTAGTGAAGAGGCGAACGATTCCAGAGAAATCATGGTTGTGCCCCAGCAATCAATATCAGCTTGGGAACATCATCAGGTGTACTCAGGCTCAATTCCAGGCGGTATGCTGGAGCCAGGGGTTTGGGTTAGTGGAGGCGGACCGGCGTGGACCCTGGGAGCAGAACGAAATCGAAGCCAGAAAGATGCTTGTATGCCACGCCGAATCCCCGCCATCCACTATACGCGATGCTAGCACGCCTGTGGGATTGGGAGCTTGCCAATCCACAGCCTATTTGACCTCTCCTGGCGGCCTGTATGGAAGGGCTTGCGCTCTCCGCAACATGTCAATGGTCTCCTCTACAGTCAACAAGACAGTAGTCTCAGCTGAGCGTAACGATCCGCCAGCTGAGATGCCCACGGAGAAAGCGGCTGCTGCAACGTTATCTGGAGCTTCAATCAACACGAACCCATCGTGGTCACCAAGCGCATACCAGAACCCATGCAACTTGCCCCCCAATTTCTCGATAACTGCGCGACCAACTTCGCGCCGATCCTCAGGTTTCTTAATCAGCCTAGCCCAAGCCTCCGGCGTGTAGCTAAAGCGCATTAGATAGAATGGCATCGTGCCCTCCTCCATGAAACGCAGATTCCTGCGGTGCCGGTTTGCTCTGAGTATACTCGTGAGGCAAGAATCTCACATCCGTTCCTGAGTACAAAGACGCCGAGACATGTCATGCTTCATACCTAAGAAGCCTAGAGCTGGATTTCGGTCAAGTCGATTGCGGGTTTGCATCCGTCCGTTCCTCGCAGTCGGATGCCCGCTTCGCCGGGTGGTTGGGCCCAGGTCAATCTCATCAACTCGTTGTGAACCTGCGGAAGTTTAGGACTGAGTTGGAGATGGTCGCGCGGGACGCAACGCGCCAAGGTAAACACCTGTCAGCACCAGAAGTCCCCCGAGCACCAGTCCGGCGCCCACCGACTCATTGTCGAGCCAGGCGGAGAGCAGAACAGTAACGAATGGGATGACGACCATCGCGTAGGCAGCACGCGACGCGGTCCAGTGCTGAAGCACAAACACGTAGAGTAGGAAGACCCCGACGGAGCCGAAGGCCGCCACGTATCCAAGCGCGACCCAGGTGGCGGACCGTTGGGGGAGTACGTGGGGTTCGCCCACCAGCGCAGACACGCTCACCAGGACTGCCGCGCCCAATACCATCCCCACCGCATTCATTGAAACAGGATGAACGGGTGGGAAACGGCGCACCAGCACCGCCGCTTCCGCGAAGCACAAGACGCTGCCCAACACGGCAAGCAGGGAGGGCAGGGATACCGACCCCTGCAATATGTCGCGCGATATCAAGCCGACCCCCCCGAGCCCCACGAGAGTTCCCAACGCGGCTACGGCCCGGAGCCGCTCCTGACCCTGGAGAACGGCAAGCAACAGCGTCGCCAGAGGTACTAGCGCGAGCAACGTCTGGCCGAGCCCGGCATGTACCTGAACCAGTGCAAAGTAGTATAGGCCGAAGGCGCCTCCGAACTGAAAGAGCCCGAAAAGCAGCGCACCCGTCAGCGCACGTCCACGCGGGAGCGCGAGCTTCATCACGGACATGACTGCCACCAGCAGAATTGATGCCAACAAGAACCGGAGGCCGGCTCCCCAAAGTGGGGCCAGCTCACGGTTGCTGAAGCGGATGGCGACGGCATTGCCACCAGCAAGTAGAGCCTCGGCGACGAATGCAACCAACACGAGTCGGTCGCGCTCAATCGTCGTTGCAGCGTTGAAACCTGCCATCCTCAATCTCCCTATTCGTTTCAGCTGCCTGTCCCGGACGTTCGTCCAGGGGCTCGCCACCGGCCGTGTTGGGCGGCGTGTGCATATCTTGTACCGACTAACCTGGCGGAGGAGAGGGAAATAGCTTTGGGTGTCCCTCGAGGGCAAGCCAACGTCCCTCCACCTTTTTCATCACGTTCACGACGTAGCCCTTAAGGGCCGGCGCGCCGCCAGAGGGAACAATCTCGATCCCACCCTGCCATATTGCGAGTTCAGGAGTCAGCATTCGGACACTGCCGCGTTCTTGCTTCACAACTGCGCCTGGCATCGTGTGGTGGAGTAATCTGTCGTAGGCGGCTTCGATTTCTGACCGGCCGTTCTGTGTGTCGCCAAACGCTCCTACACGCGTGCCATCCTCGGTATAGTAGGAGGCGGCCGCCCTTGCATCCCCTCTGCTCCAAGCTTCTGCGAAGGAGGCGGTTTCGTTCATGATTGCCTGTTCGTCGTCGGTTTTCATCTTTTCTCCTCTTGGAATGAATGCCACCACAGTGTGAACACGATAGAAGATAGCTCAACGTGAGCTTCCCGACAGTTTGCATTGGCGGCGCCCAGGGTCAATATCTTCTTCAGCAACCTACGGCCAAGCGTATTCAGGTCGCAGATCCCGCAAGGCGGGGCTCAATTTCAGTTGGGCTACGATTCCGTGCCTTCAGTGCACGCACATCGCTCTCCAGCGCAATCGGCCCATCACTCTACGTAGATTGACAGCATCAGGCGACAGAAGAAGGTATCTCCCTGCCGCAGGCTCCAGTACGTTGTGTACTTGGTGGAATTCCTGGGAGCTTTCATGTGGACGGATAGGACTGCAGCTTGCCCGGGGGCCACGCTCGTCTCCAGATGGACCAATGCGTAATCGTACAGCTTGGCGCCGCCCAGGTACGTGAATTCAACACTGTCCGCATCCCACGCGGCGGTGCCATTGTTACTGACCTTCCAACCCACGGTGAAGTCCTCATCCGGCTTGTAGCTAGCGCCGTTGCCGGGAGACTGCCAAATCAACTTGCAGTCCAGCTGACTTGGTACGGTTGGTGTCGGAGACGGCGAGGGAGACGGGACGGTTGGCGTGAGGGACAGCATCGGCTCTGGGGTAGCGGATGGGGATGCGGCGGGGGTCTCCGTCGGTTCCGGGGTAGTGGATGGGCTGGGGGTGGGCGACAGCGTCGGCTTGGCGGTCCTGGAGGGGGGCGGTATTGGCGTGCCTTTGGGAGCAGCCATCGGCGCGGACAGCGCAACACAAACTACCAGAGAGAGCGTCAGGCCCATGAAAAGCAGCGCTTGTCTCATCGTTGCCTTTGCCTTCTATAGTCGGCGAAAAGCTTTCTCACCGCAAGCAGTCCCCGGATTGTGGGCCCAGTAGGATTCGTCGCGGAGCACCCTTTAGGGAACCTACGACCAAGCGTATTCAGGTCGCAGATCCCGCAAGGCGGGGCTCAATTCCAGTTGGGCTGCGATTTTACCCCCTCCCGGCCTCCCCCAAATCGACGTGCATGGCGCCTACAGAATCGGTTTCCGTACGTCGATTTGGGGGAGGTGGCAAAGCCGGAGGGGGTGTCTTGCGAAGCTTCGACCAAGCGTATTCCGGTCGCAGATCCCGCAAGGCAGGGCTCAATTCCAACTGGGTACCATTTTGACCGCGGTTTGAGTTCGAATCTGGCACACAGGGCGCAGTACAAGAGTTCTGGGCGAGGCGATAAATGTCACCGAGAGGAACGCTATCTCTGATGCAGCATCTGCAGGATCTGTCGAAGATGAAGGAGGCTAATGATGTGACGAATGTATGCCATCTTCCGTATCTCTTGGGGGGCGTACTAAAACATCCAGGCCCAAATGCTGTGTGGTTCTTCGAAAGGCTACGGGAAGACATGAATGTAGGTCAAGTACAGACCAGTCACCGTGGACACCACGATAGCCCAGGCATTTAGTCGGGGATGGGACGCATGGAGCCGTTGGATCAGGAATGCTAGTCCGAACGCAAAAAGGGGGAACGATGAGATCAAGCGTCTTTGCCCAAACGAGTTACCGCCCCACCAGTCGGCGACAGACGAGTTGATGTACAGTTGAAACATGAAGGCAGCGAACATCGCACAAAAAAAGATGGCCTGCGTTCGATCTCTCGTCTTGATAATCCAGTATAGAAACAGGACAAAGCCTATCAGCCCCAGCAGCAGCGCGGGGTGATGCGAGAATAGCCCGTTCCTCCCCGAAAACAATACCTCCAGGATTCTTGGATCTGACCAGTGAAGGAAGTCGGTGCCTTGGGGAATGACGAACGGATGCCCGTACAGATACTCGTTGAGTAGTGGGATGGGCAACAACCCGAGCAACAGTGTTACCCCGTAGGTGGCGACGATCCGGGCCGAAGGAAGTCCCTGGTGTGAAAGCAAGCGGCTTACGACGAGAGCGATCGAGAAAAGCACAATGGTCGCCATGTTTTGGGTTCTGACCAAGACATGCAGAGCTCCAGCCAGCGCGAGGCCAAAATATATATTGAGGCGTGGACTTCTTAAGCCTATCAAGTAGAGAAATAGAAAGACGACATAAGTGCATAAGTCGTAAACGTGACTCATTGAAGGTTCGAAAATGGTGTAGTAGAAGAGGTTAGTCGCGAAGAGGAGCACCCAAGTCGCATAGACGGCGATTCGATCGGCAAAGTGCGACCTCAGGAGGTGGAAAAGCAAATACAGCGTCAACAACGTGTATACGACCGCGGAATACATGACCGTATATTGAAAGAAGAGCCCCCAGGGGTTGATATCAATATGGGCACCAACCGCATTAAGCGACACCGCGACCAGCTGGCCGAGCAAAAAAAACGGCAGCCACAGGATCGCTGGACCAATTGTGAAGAGGTTTGTTGGTCTGCCTGTAACTGGACCCCGTTGCTCCAGGAAGTTGTAGTGGTCAATTGCCAAGTGCATCCATTCGTAACGGGGCGCCTGATAGTTGTTCGTGAAATCGAAATCCCTATCGTAGTATCCCGATACGAGATACTGATAGTAATACTTGCCGTCGCTCTCAATCCTGTACGGCCAAAGGCCATACGTTCCAAACACGAAATAACAAAGGGATAGGAATGCCGCCAGTATCACGAAGTAGGATGGCAGAGCCCAGGCGCGTAGCTTGGTTGCAAGGCGTCGAAATAATGCCAGCATTTCCGCTGGGCGATTACGTTTGACCTCAGGCATTGATGGGGGGAATGACGATTCTACCCAGGGCTTGAGACTGCGACCAAAGTATTCGGGCTCAATTCCAGTTGGGCTACGATTTTGTGCCTCTTAGAAGCGAATTTGTGGGCCCAGTAGGATTCGTCGCGGAGCACCCTTTAGGGAACCTACGACCAAGCGTATTCAGGTCGCAGATCCCGCAAGGCGGGGCTCAATTCCAGTCAGGCTACAATCTTGCCCGGTGTGGAAGAGCAGTCTTGAAACTGCTGGGTGGTCGCCCTTCATCAAGCGACCACCCAGTTCTGCCATCACTTGTCATGAGTCTGACTTGATCGGGCAAACCCGTATTGTGCCAATGTCTTTGATCCCCACAGGAACGTCACGATCGCAACATAGAATATGGCGGTAAAGGCCATGATGCGCGGGTCGTAGAAAGGCACGGCTCGATGCATATTCTCTGTTGGCCATAGACTCCAAAACAAGCCAAATGTCGAATGGGTCAAAGCCATGGAGAACAAACTCTTCCCCGCGTTGTTATAGATCCAGACCATCAAAACTCGGCCTGCCACAGTGTAAAGGCCATGCCAGAAGACCCACTCGAATGAATATCCATTAATGAAGAAAGTCGGAGCATGGATGACTGCCCACACTACTCCAAGCAGTATCCCTGATCTAAGGGCGCTCCATCGTTCTTGCATCGGATCAATGAGGTACCCCGTCCAACCCAATTCTTCTCCGTAGGTCATGAAGAAGATTGCGATGAGACCCAGGAGTGTGGCCAATGAGAACTGCGGAGGCGGAATAGATGTTCCTGAGAAACGCAGCACCAGGTATGCTATGAAACCCATGCTGGGATATATGAGAAGCATAGGCAGGTACCAGATGTTGGACTTGATGTTCCGAAAGTCGTAGGTTCTTTTCAGGAGCGTCATTACGCCGGCACTCCCGCCTTCTCGATAGATGAGAATGAGCGCCGTGACCGCCGACATGGCAAGTGGGAGTTGATACAAATTGAATCCTGGAAAGATCTGCACGTCATAAATCGCGCCGAGCACCCAGCATGGAACGGACAGAACGAACAGGAGTAGAAGGAAGTTCCGTATAGATCTGGGTTTTGACACGCCTGTGTTCATGGTCGGTTCTCCTTTTGAAGGTTGAATAGGAAAGTGAATTGAGTTGATATTTCGGGGATGTTCTCTCGTGATTGGGTAAGCACCTTCAGTTCAGTCGGGCAACCGGCATCATCAAGGTGGCTGTAACATCTCATCGTACTGTGGTTCCACGGGGGAGTGCGTTTGCCCCGGCGCCAAACCTGAGTATACGGATGTGTCGCTTCCGTCCCCAGCGCCGTTTTAGCGGGGCGATACAGGCCATTTGGCGCTCCGCCAGAGACCCCTCTTGGGACAGAATCTGATGTTCCCGGCGCTCCCCAGGTCGCCGAGCTTGACGCGGCCGTGGCAGCCATCGCCATCCACTTCGGCTCCGTCGTGCACACCGCGGTGCCCGTTGGCATCGTTGAGATCACGCTGGCCGTGGGCGCGGCGAGCTATCTGCTGTCTGATTTCTGGCTGAGGCGGGAGTAGTCTGCTGCGTAGCGTTGAAGAGCAGTTGCTAACCTAGCGGTTGGAGGTTCGTCTCCTATTGGCATACATTTCACCTCGTCCGACTCATAGCCAAGCGTATATAGGCTCAATTCCACTTGGGGCAAGATCGTACCCTTTGCTTCTCAAGAGCGGCGCGTGTAGCCCTGATCGCCCTCTCCGCCGAAACGGCATAGGGACATGGTCCGATGGGACTGGAGCACATGACGGAGCACAGCCGGGCTCACTCTGGGTTTACATAGGGCTTTGCCTCCATCCAAACCACTCCGGGGGATCTGTCTGGCCGTTGCTCGCAATCGTGCGCGGACTCGAGCTACCGAAACCACCACAATGCCAGCATGTATGCAAGATTCAGGGGCAAGGTCCACCAACCTCCCACCGGGGAGCGCGACAGACGACGCCGGATACTGGCGGGCGAATAGAATCTGCGATTGGCGTAGCGATAGCCCTCCAGCAAGGTCTCCACACTCATGTGTCGGGGCTCAAAGACCACATCTTCCCGGCCGTTGTACTTGCTCCAATCGCGGGTCAGAATTCGCCCTTCGGCCTCCAGGCGCTGATACAGCGGGGTTCCTGGATACGGCGTAAGGATATTGAAGGTCGCATTCTGGACGCCGACTGCTTCTAGAAAGTCCAGCGTCTCACAAAACACCGCTTCGGTATCGTTGTCGAAGCCAAATACGATTCCTGCCTGCACGGCGATTCCATAGGAATGGATGCGCTCGATCAACTGTCCATATTGGTCCACGCGGTTGAATGCTTTGTGCACCTCGTTCATGCTGGCCTGGCACACTGACTCCAGGCCAATGAACAGCTGCTTGCATCCACTGCGCGCCGCCCATTCGAGGAACTCAGGATCCTCCGCGGCCTGAATGCTTGCCTGGCTGCTCCACCATTTGTTGTGTGGCTCGACCGCCCGAAACAGATCCTTGGCGTATTCGCGGTCGTTGGCTAGATTGTCGTCCCAGAAGATTATCACCTTTCCATTGAAGGAGGCGTACTCGGCTGCGACGGCGGCTACAGGGCGCTTGCGGACTTTGCGCCGATACATCACTGCCAGCGTGCAGAAATCACAGCCATAGGGGCACCCCCGGGTGGCAAACAACCTGCCCGCCGTATAGTCTCTCCGATGATATAGAACCTTGCGGGCCACCGGCGCATCTTCCAGCGTCGGGGCAAGGGCCGAGATGTAGCAGCGTTCGTGCTGTCCGTTCTCAAAAGCCTGCAGGAAGCGCGGCCAATGCGATTCCGCTTCGCCAACGAAGACGACGTCCGCGTGCTCTTGTGCCTCGTCAGGCAGGAGGGTCGCATGCGGACCTCCCAGCACGATCGGAACGCGCCGCTTCCGAAACTCAGCAGCCAGCTCATATACATGGGGGGCGCTCGGCGTATGAAAAGTGATGCCAACCAGGTCCACCTGCAGTCGGGTGTCAACCGGCGTCACGGATTCATCGATATGTATGACCTCCCAATCCGCCGGGACAAAAGCGGCCAGATAGGGCATCGTTATCTGCTGAAAGTTGAGCACCCGCGTGCGCCGCACCTGGCGGATGTGCGGAGAGGAAGCCGTGATCAACAGCAGCCGGCGGCGGGTGGAGGTCAAATGATCAAACCCCTTGAATCCCTGAGCCAATCATTATACTGGGATGAGCAGCGTCGCCTGCCGTTGGACGCTCCGCAAAGGAATGAAATTGGCCCAAGGCTGATAGTTCTGGGTGCGCCATCACCAGGGATACCTGCAATGGGATTGCGGCGCGTGCCGAAACAGCCCCGCTAGCCTCAAACCCCCGACCAGGTATTTTCAGGCTCAATTCCAGTTCGGCTGCGCTTTGGGAGGGGCTTTCAAGGCTGATTCGCGCCGCTCGATTTGCCCAAAGGAAAGGAAGTGGCGCTAGGAGGCTTGCCCCAGGCGTGCCGAGCAGGCAATATGGGCACGCCACGAAATGGCCTTCCCCGTGATCTGGTCTACAAACGCTATGCACCTCACGATCCAGCGAAAGGGTGCTTTCGAGCCAAATGGCATAGCCACGTACCGTTTTCGGCCGGCTTTTTTCGGGAGGCTCGACAAGGCGCATCGCCATGTGTACAATAAACGCACAACGAACAGGAGCCAGATAGCATAACATGGGAGGCACCGTGCGCAGACAATTCATCAAAGATGCTTTTGGCTGGGGATTTGCTCTCTGGCTGATCGGCTACGTCCTTGGCATAGCCCTTTTCGCGATCGTTCCGCCCGACTTGCTCGGCTGGACCATCATGCCAATTGGGATTGTTGTTGCGTTGTGGATACTATTGAAAAAAGTGAAAGGCGATTCGTTCCGTTACTTCCTGCTGCTGGCGGTCGTGTGGGTCTTGATTGCGATTGCCTGTGATTACTTCTTCCTTGTAAAGGCATTCAAGCCGGCGGACGGATACTACAAGCTGGACGTGTATTTGTACTACGCCTTGACTTTGGTTCTGCCTCTTCTTGTCGGCTGGCGCAAACTAGCGAGCAAGAAGTAGATCCGAGGCCGAGGCAACAGCCCCCAGACTCAAGAACGATATTGTCGTCCACGATCAAGTTCGGGCGCCGGATCTGCGAGTCCAATTCCGGTTGGGCTACGGCCCTGCTTCGAAGTCGTGGGCCCAGTAGGATTCGCCGCGTGCGTCCCCGTAGCGTAGCGGAGGGGGAACCTTCGGCCAAGCGTATTCAGGTCGGAGATCCAGCGAGGCGGGGCTCAATTCCAGCTCGGCTACAGATTCGCCTTGGACAGAATGGCAGCTGCAAACGCGGTCATTCGCAGTTCAAACCCTGCTGAGATGCGGTCCTCCACCGGCGCCGGCTGCGCGCTGCGCTGGTGCGCCTCCTACTCAATGCCTCTGGCAGTGCCACATGCAAGGTAGAAGAATCCAAGCCAGAATCGTCTTTGGGAGTAGTCTTGAAATCGCTGCTTCATTGAACGTTGAACGGTTTCCCAAGGACGACGACGCAGGATATCGGCCGTAACTCCATAGGAGCGCAGGAAGAATAGCACATGTCGCCACCATAGTGGACAATACTTGGGCCAGGCCATATCAAGGACGACGAGACGTCCGCCTGGAGTGAGGCGGGCAGAGGAATTTGCGATGACGCGCCCACAATCAGAGACCAATGTCAAAGCATAGGCTGACACGACAGCATCTACCTTGCGCGGGAATTCAAATTGTGCAGCGTCAGCGCACACAAGTTGAACATTGGCCCATTTATTGGCTGCGATAGCCTGTCGGGCTTGATCTAACATTGCATTGCTCAAGTCCACAGCGATGATCTTTCCGTTTGAGGTAACTGCTTGATGGAGGAGCGGAAAGTTGAGTCCCGTGCCGCATCCAATATCGACGACGGTATCTCCGGGCTTGAGCTTGAGTTCGGCTACAGCTTGCCCGCGCCATCCTGATATGTTGAAGCCGAACCAGGCAAATGTGTCGAACAATCTCACGGCAAGATCATACCTTGGCGCTCGTTGTTGGTATGTTTTAACGACATCTCTTCTGCCGTTCGGGCCATTTGTCATGGCTGCACTCCTTTATATAGCGTGTGAATGGAAGAACCGCATACACGGGAGGGGCCGAATTGCAGTTGGGCTGCAGGCTCGCTCCCTTCCCCGCCTACCGCTGTACGAGCCGTGAACCCGTCCTTGAACGAATAGAGTCTATTCAGCAACAAGGGACGTGGCCAAACTTGCGGCATCTCCAACATACTGTCGGCATCTTTGAATCAGGTGATTCCTCTCGAAGGCGCGCTGCCCCTCCTCGGTGGCCAAGTCGCAACCGATCAATTCGCGGCAATTGATCGAACCATGTTGCTTTTCAAAATTGGCGATCAATTGTCGTATCAGGCTGTAGCTGGATTCGACTGATGCAGCAGGTGAACATCGGCCGGCTGCGAGACCGATGCCCATGATTGCGCCGCTGACAGCTCCGCACATGCCGCCCGTACGGGAAACGCCGCTGCAAAACCCGGTGGCAATCCTGGGAATCAAATCTGACTGGATACCCTTGCTTTCCGCCATCGCGAGCAGAACGCTCTCTGCACAGTAGTAGCCCGATTCAAACAGTTGCTGGCTGCGTTCTGAAACTTGTTCGCTCATGGTCATATCTCCAACACCTGGACCAGCCGTTCGAGAGTCACGGTCTGTTGACATCCATCCCCGATGTACCGATACACAGCCGAGCGCATTCATACCGGGCAGGACACGCGGCAGCCGCGAGGCTCAATTCCAGTTGGGCCACGATTTTGCGTTCTTCCTCCCCCAAATCGACGCTCACGAGTACCGGATATGATATCCGGGCTGGCAGTCTATTTGGGGGAGGTGACCCGAGGTCGGCGGGGGCGTATTCAGGTCGCAGATCCCGCAAGGCAGGCTCAAATTCAGTTGGGCTAGGATATCTGCGCTCCCTTCGATCACAGTTATGAATCCAGCAGATGAAACGTCAATGCCTGCCGGCGCACGG
>Ga0315288_10002960_pt1 | contig 21683 bp, 20 predicted proteins | sample YL17G11_20_MG_FD_203454 | JGI IMG/M metagenome (GOLD analysis project Ga0315288, IMG submission 203454) | Sediment microbial communities from Yellowstone Lake, YNP, Wyoming, USA - YL17G11_20 | ecosystem: Environmental > Aquatic > Freshwater > Lake > Sediment | place: USA: Wyoming | collected...
GACTGGCCATCGCCGCCCATATCGACCGGAAATCCTTCGGCCTCCTGGGTCAATTGGGACTCATTCCGGTGCGTTTGGTCTTGGACGCGCTGGAAATTTCTCCCCGGATGACGCTGGAAAAGGCGCGTGAAAGGATCGGTTCGGTTCTTCCTCTGATCCGCGCATCGGATGCCCATGCCCTCCGGGAGATCGGTCTGGCGACGACGTCGTTCGCGCTCGAAGCGGCCACGGTCGAAGAGATCCGGAAGGCCTTTCTCGGCCTCGAAGGACGCCGCGTCATTCACTGAGGGAGCCATGAGAGACCTATCGCTCCATATCCTGGATATCGCGGAGAATTCGGTGGCGGCCGGCGCCCGGCGGATCGGCATCCGGATCGTAGAGAACCGCCGCCGCGACCGGCTGACCCTCGAGATCGTCGACGACGGACGGGGGATGGACAGAGCGCTTCGCGAACGAGCGCGCGATCCCTTTTTCACCACTAAAAAAGAACGACGGATCGGTTTGGGCCTTCCAATGCTCGTTCGGGCCGCTAGAGCGGCGGGCGGGACGTTTTCTCTCTCCTCCCGTCCCGGACGGAAAACGAAAGTTCGGGCGATGTTCCAGATGAGCCATATCGACCGGCAGCCCCTCGGCGATATCGCCCAAACCCTGGCCGTGTTGATCGCCGGCCATCCGGACATCGATGTCCGTTATGTCCATAAGGTCGACGGATGGGCCTATGTCTTCGATACTAGGGACCTCCGGGTTCAGCTCGGCGTCGTTTCCTTGGCCACGCCCCACGCCACGACGTTGATCACGAAAGACATCCACGACGGATTGACTCGCATCAGGAGGAACTCATGATGGAACAACAAGTCTCGAGCATCCTGATCCGCTACCAGGCCGATCCGGGATCCATTATCGCCATCCTTCAGGACGTCCAAGAGGAATTCAGCTATCTGCCCCCGCCGGCCCTCAAAATGATCTCCAAAGAGCTCGCCCTTCCGCTGAGCCGCGTCTTAAGCTTGGCTACCTTCTACAAAGCCTTCAGCCTCACGCCCAAGGGAAAGCATCCGATCCACGTCTGTCTGGGGACGGCCTGTCATGTCCGCGGCGCCCAGCTCGTCCTGGAGAAGTTCGAGCGGGACCTCGGCCTCAAGACGGGGAAGACATCGGCCGACGGGAACTTCAGCCTGGACGCCGTCCGCTGCGTCGGTTGCTGCGGCTTGGCCCCCGTCGTCATGGTCGGAGAGGACGTCCACGGAAAGGTCTCCCCGGCGAAGATCGTCGGCCTGCTTAATAAATACAAGAAATAAAGGAGGATCCCGATGCCGAAAATCACCTTCGAGGACTTGGAGAAGATCCGGGATCAGGCGCAGCGGGCCATGGCCGTCCGCGAGGGGGGAGCCTATCGGGCTAAGGTCAATGTCCACATGGGCACCTGCGGCATCGCCGCGGGGGCGCGGATGGTCATGACCGCCCTGATGAAGGAAATCAAGACGCGCGACCTCCACGACGTCCTTTTGACCAGTTCCGGCTGCGCCGGCCTTTGCAGTCAGGAGCCGATGATCACGGTCGAGATCGCCGGCCGGGCGCCCGTGAAATACGTGAACCTCAGTGAAGCGAAGGTCCTGGAGATCTTCGAGAAGCACATTCAGGGCGGGTCGATCGTCGAAGACTACGCGTTGGGCATCGGGAGCGAAAGAACGGATACCTGAGGAGGAGAGTTATGGACGAAAAGGCAACGCCGAAAAGCTACCGGCTGCATTTGATGGTTTGCGCCGGCACCGGATGCGTCTCCAACCACGCCTTCGAGATCAAGACGGCCTTGGAAACGGAGATCCGCAAACATGGGCTGGAGGAGGAAGTGTCGGTTGTCCCAACCGGCTGCAACGGATTCTGCGAACGCGGTCCGATCCTGGTCGTCCAGCCGGGAAACATCTTTTATCAGCAGCTGGCGGTAAAAGACGTCCCGCACCTGGTCGAGGAGCATTTCCTGAAAGGGCGGCCGGTGCCCAAGCTCATGTATTCTCCGCCCGAGGCGAAAACTCCCGTGCCCGTGCTCACCGACATCCCGTTCTTCAAGAAGCAGGTTCTTATCGCCCTCCGCAACCGGGGGTTGATCGATCCCGAAAAGATCGACGAGGCCATCGCCCGCGACGGATACAAAGCTTTGGCCAAAGCCCTGGCCGAAATGACCCCGGAGAAGATCATCTCCGAGATCACGCTCTCAGGGCTCCGCGGCCGGGGCGGAGCGGGCTTCCCGACGGGCTTGAAATGGCAGCTCGTGCGCAACGCCGGCAGCTCGAACGGGGGGCAGAAATATATCGTCTGCAACGGCGACGAAGGGGACCCCGGCGCCTTCATGGACCGCAGCATCCTTGAGTCCGATCCGCACTCGGTCATCGAAGGGATGATCATCGGGGCCAAAGCCATCGGGGCGACGGCGGGTTTTATCTATGTCAGGAACGAATACCCCCTGGCCGTCGAGCGGCTGGGCCTCGCTCTTCGACAAGCCCGGGAGTACAGTCTCCTGGGCCGGGACATCCTTGGAACGGGCTTCGATTTCGACATCCAGATCAAGCGGGGCGCGGGGGCGTTTGTCTGCGGCGAGGAAACCTCGCTCCTCGCCTCGATAGAAGGCCGGCTCGGAGAGCCGAGACCGAGGCCGCCCTACCCCGCCCAAAGCGGGCTCTGGGGAAAACCCACCTGCATCAACAATGTCGAAACCTGGGCCAATGTGGCGCCCATCATCAGCCGCGGGGCGAAGTGGTACGCCGGGATCGGCACGCCGACCAGCAAGGGGACCAAGGTCTTCTCCCTCGTCGGGAAGATCAACAATACCGGACTGGTCGAAGTGCCGATGGGGATCACCCTGCGCGAGATCATCTACGAAATCGGCGGCGGCATTCCCGGGGGGAAGGCGTTCAAGGCCGTCCAGACGGGCGGGCCTTCGGGCGGATGCATCCCTGGTGACAAGATCGACCTTCCCATCGATTACGAAAGCCTTTCGGCGGCGGGATCCATGATGGGTTCGGGCGGCATGGTCATCATGGACGAGGACACCTGCATGGTCGACATCGCCCGCTATTTCCTTGAGTTCACCCATGATGAATCCTGCGGGAAATGCACGCCCTGCCGCGAGGGGACGAAGGCCATGCTCGATATCCTGACCCGGATCACCGAGGGCAAGGGATGCCCGGAGGATCTCGTTCTGCTCGAAGACCTGGCCCAGGCGATCAAAGATACCGCTCTGTGCGGGCTGGGCAAGACCGCTCCCAACCCGGTGCTCACCACGCTCCGCTATTTCCGGGAGGAATACGAAACACATATCCGCCAAAAGAAATGCCCGGCCCGCGTCTGCCGGCCCTTAAACGTCTATACCATCGACCCCCGCCTCTGTCTTGACAAGGGCCGCGGCTGTGACGTCTGCCGCCGCAATTGCGCTTCGGACGCGATCACAGGCCGGAAAAACGAGGCTCACGCCATCATCCAGTCCAAATGCATCAAATGCGGCGTCTGCTTCGACGTCTGCGCCTTCGCGGCGGTGAAGGTCGATTAAGGAGGAAGGCCATGGTGAATCTGACGATCGACGGCAAAAAGATCCAGGTGGACGAGGGGACGACCATCCTCAAGGCCGCAACCAAAGCGGGGTTTAAAATTCCAAGCTTGTGCTTTCATCCCGTCATTGAGCCCTATGCCGCCTGCCGGGTCTGCATGGTCGAGACCCGGATCCGGGGAAAAAGCGACCTGGTCACCTCCTGTAACACGAAGGTCGAAGAAGGCCTCGAGATCCTGACGGCCTCCGAGCGGACGCTTCAGGCGAGGCGCCTCAACGTGGAAATGCTCCTCGCCCGCGCTCCGGCGGCGGAGCCGCTCCGGCAGATCGCCGCCGACCTGGGGATCGAGAAGCCGCGTTTCCCGATCAAGGACCCGGACGAAAAGTGCATTCTCTGCGGCCTCTGCGTCCGGGCCTGCGAGCAGATCGTGGGAGCCAATGCCATCAGCTTCATCGACCGCGGCGAGGAACGCCGCGTATCGACACCCTTCGGTGAGGAATCTGAGGCCTGCATCGGCTGTACGGCCTGCGCCTTTTTCTGTCCGACGGGCGCCATCACGGTCGAAGACAAGTACGGCCGCAAGGTCATCCATGACGAAATGTTTCTCGGCCCGACGACGGCCATCCGCGTTCCGATCCGCCAGGCCGTGCCGATGGTCCCCTTCATTGACAAGGAGGCCTGCATTCATTTTAAAACAGGCGAATGCAAGGTCTGCGTCAAGGTCTGCGACCGGGAGGCCATCAACCACGATATGGAGGACCAGATCAAGGAGATCGAGGCGGGCTCGATCATCCTCGCCACCGGTTTCGAGACGTTCGACGCCCGGCGCATCCCGGCCTACGGATACGGACGCTTTCCGAACATTATTACGGCCATGGAGTTCGAGCGCCTGGTCAATGCCTCGGGGCCGACGGGCGGAAAGGTCCTCATGAGTAACGGCGAGGAGCCCAAGGCCGTGGGTCTCATCCACTGCGTCGGCTCCCGCGACGAGAATTATCACGCTTACTGCTCCCGGGTTTGCTGCATGTACTCCTTGAAGTTCGCCCACCTTCTCAAGGAGAAGACTAAAGCGTCCATCTACGATTTCTATATCGACATGCGCTGCTTCGGCAAGGGCTATGAGGAGTTCTACCACCGCCTGCTCGAGGAGGGAACGAAGTTCATCCGCGGCCGGGTATCGGAGATCAATACCCTGGCCTTGACGCCGGACGAGGAAGGGAAGCTCATCGTTCGCGTCGAGGACACGCTCCTCGGAGTCGTGCGCAGAATCCCGGTCGATATGGCCATCCTGGCCACGGGGTTGGAGCCGAGCGTCGACCACAACCGTTTGGCCAAGACCTTCAACATCTCCTGCAGCCAGGACACGTTCTTTTTGGAGCGTCATCCCAAGCTCGCGCCTGTGTCCACGTTCTCGGACGGGATTTTTCTGGCCGGAACGTGCCAGGGGCCGAAAGACATCCCGGACACGGTCGCCCAGGCCGGCGCGGCGGCGGCGGAAGCCTTGGCCTTGGCCGATTGGGGGAAGGTCGAGCTCGAACCCGTCACGGCCGTCATCGTCGAAGAGCATTGCTCGGGCTGCCAGCTTTGCCTCGGGCTCTGTCCCTTCACGGCCATCACCTACGACAAGGACAAGGACGTCTCCATCATCAACGATGCCCTCTGCAAGGGGTGCGGGACGTGCGTCTCGGCCTGTCCGAGCGGAGCGTCCTACCAGAAGCACTTTCGCGACGAGCAGATCTTCGCCGAGATCGAGGGGATCTTGTCCATCTAGAAAGGAGGGACGAGCGAGCCATGAGCCAAGAACATTTCGAGCCCAAGCTGGTCGGCTTTTTATGCACCTGGTGCTCTTATACGGGGGCGGACCTGGCTGGAACCGCCCGGATGATGTATGCGCCGAATGTCCGCATCATCCGGATCATGTGCAGCGGACGCGTGGACCCGCAATTCGTCATGAAGGCGTTTCAGGAGGGGGCGGACGGCGTCTTCATCTCCGGCTGTCATCCGGGCGATTGCCATTACAAGGACGGCAACACTAAAACCCTCCGGCGCCACCGCCTTCTGTCCCGGGTGCTGGAGCAATACGGCATCGAGCGGGAGCGATTCCGGCTGGAATGGGTCTCCGCTTCGGAGGGGACCAAGTTCCGGCAAGTCTGCAATGAGTTCACGGAGCAAATCCGGACCCTGGGTCCCCTGAATTTCAACGGTAATGGAGGTGGGCCTCATGAGCGACGCTAAGCCGAAGGTGGCCTTTTATTGGTGTTCGTCCTGCGGCGGGTGCGAAGAATCCATCGTCGACCTGGCCGAGGATATCCTCAAGGTGGTGGCCGCGGTCGATATCGTCTATTGGCCGGTCGCTCTGGACTTTAAGAAAAAAGACGTCGAGGCCATGCCCGACAAATCGATCGCCGTCTCCTTCATCAACGGCGCCATCCGGATGTCGGAGCAGGAAGAGATGGCCCATCTTCTGCGCCGGAAATCCCAGCTCGTCGTGGCCCACGGCGCCTGCGCCCACCTCGGCGGCATCCCCGGGCTGGCCAATTTCTGGAACAAGTCGACCATCTTTCGGACGGCCTATCACACGACGGTTTCGACGGACAATCCGGCCGGACTCGAACCGCAGCCGAAAACCTTGCTCGACGGCCACGAGCTGACCCTCCCCGAATTCTGGGATACGGTCTATCCTTTGGACGCCATCATCGACGTCGATTACTATCTCCCGGGGTGCGCGCCGCACCGGGACCTGATCCTCAACGCCGTCACGGCCATTTTAGAGGGAAAGTTACCGCCCAAAGGGGCGGTCCTGGCCCCCAACAAATCCTGCTGCGACGAGTGCGATCGCAACGAGACCAAGCCGGAAAAAATGACGATCAAGGAGATCAAGAGGCCCTACGAAGTGCTTCTCGATCCCAAGACCTGCTTCCTGGCCCAGGGCGTCATTTGCATGGGTCCGGCGACGCGAAGCGGATGCGGGGAGCGCTGCATCGAGGGGAACATGCCCTGCCGCGGATGCATGGGGCCGACGGACCAGGTCTACGACCAGGGGGCGAAGTTCCTCTCGGCCTTCGCCTCGATCCTCGACGCTTCTGAGGAAAAGGACGTGGAGCGCCTCGTCGACTCCATCGTCGATCCGGCCGGCACGTTCTACCGTTTCAGCTTGCCCTCATCGATCCTCAAACGCAAAAAACTGGAGGCGGTCCGATGACCCGACGCATTACGATCGATCCCATCACCCGGCTGGAAGGACATGGAAAAATCGAGATCTTCCTGGATGATCACGGCGATGTCGAACGGGCCATCCTCCAAGTGCCGGAACTGCGGGGCTTCGAGCAGTTCGCCGTCGGACGGCCGGTCGAGGAGATGCCCCGCATCACGCCGCGGATCTGCGGCGTCTGCCCCACGGCCCATCACATGGCCGCGACCAAGGCGGCCGACGCCGTTTTTGGCGTGGAGCCCACCTCCACGGCGCGGAAGATCCGCGAGCTGATCTACAACGCCTTCTTCATGGAGGATCATACCCTCCATTTCTTCTTCCTCGGCGGTCCGGACTTCGTCGTCGGGCCCCAAGCCCCCGCGGCCGAACGGAACATCCTGGGCGTCATCGGCAAGGTGGGTCTCGAGATCGGGGGGAAGGTGATCCGAATCCGGGCGGATGTCCGTGAGATCATGGCCTATCTCGCCGGCAAGGCCATCCACCCGGTCTGCGGACTTCCGGGCGGCGTGGCCAAGGGCCTGGACGAGGAGCACCGGGTCACGTTTCTCAAGACGGCCAAGGACGCCGTCGAGTTCGCCGAGTTCGCCCTCCAGATCTTCGCCGACGTCGTCCTCAAGAATCAGACCTATGTCGATATCGTCGTCGGAGAAGCGTATAAAATCAAAACCTACTACATGGGGATGGTGAACGAGCGCAACCAGGTCGAATTCTATGACGGCGATCTTCGCGTCGTCGACCCCGACGGCCGGGAATTTGCCAAGTTCAAGCCGGCCGACTATCTCGAGCACATCGCCGAGCACGTCGAGCCCTGGACCTACGTCAAATTCCCGTTTTTAAAAAAAGTGGGTTGGAAGGGATTCGTCGAAGGAAACGACAGCGGCGTCTACCGGGTAGCCCCTCTCGCCCGACTCAATGCCGCGGAGGGGATGCAGACGCCGCGCGCCCAGAAGCATTACGACCACATGTACGCCGTCTTGGGCGGCAAGCCCGTCCATAACACGCTCGCCTTCCATTGGGCCCGGCTGATCGAAGCCCTGCAGGCCGCCGAAAGCATGGTCGCGCTTCTCGAGGACTCCGAGATCACGGGCACGGACCTTCGCCGCATCCCGACCCGGATCCCGACCGAAGGCGTGGGCATCGTCGAAGCGCCGCGGGGGGTTCTCATCCACCACTACAAGACGGACGAGCGCGGTCTTATCACCGCGGCCAATCTGATCGTGGCCACGATCGGAAACGCGGCGGCCATCAATATGTCCATCGAGAAAGCGGCCAAAGCCTTCATCAAAGGCGGGCAGGTTTCGGAAGGGCTCTTGAACATGGCCGAAATGGCCTTTCGGCCTTACGACCCCTGCCACGGCTGCGGGACGCACGCCTGGCCGGGGGCTATGCCTCTGACGATCAATATTTATAATCGTTCGGGAGAGCGGATCCGACAATTGCGCAGATCATGAGAAAGATTCGTTCTCTGTTATAATAGCGGTGAGCGAATCGAGGCGAAAGCGACATGAGACGCCTTCATTTTTCTTTGCGGACGAAGCTCATCCTGAGCTTTCTCGGGGTGATCGTCCTCGGCGGTTTCCTGTCCCTCGTTTTCGGCTCCCGGCTCATCCGGGATACCCTCCTCTCTCAAGCCCAGGCCAAGGTCCGTCATGACCTGTCCTCGGCCTGGATGGTCTTCCATGAGAAGCTCAACGAGGTCAAGGATGTCGTCCGTCTGACGGCTTCGCGGGAAGGCGTAAGTAACTTTCTTCGGGCGGGACAGAAGGACATCCTCCTTAGATATTTGAGTCGGGTCCGGGCCGAGAACAATCTGGACGTTCTGACCCTTCTCGATCGGCAGGGCCGCGTCTTTTTGAGGGTGCGCTCTCCCGAAACGGCCGGCGACGACCAGTCCCGGGACGCTCTTGTGCGCCTGGCCCTCGACCGCAAGATCGTTGCCGGCGCCCAGATCGTTCCGCGGGCGGAACTCCTCAAAGAGGATGAAAGCCTCGCCGCGCAGGCCCTCCTCGAGTTTGTCCCCACGCTTAAAGCCGCGCCGCGCGGAGAAAACCAGGAGACGAGTGGACTGATGCTCAGAGCCGCCGCTCCGGTCGTCGGCGAGGACGGCGCCCTGCTGGGAGCCCTGGACGGAGGGATCCTGCTCAACCGGAACTACGAAATCGTCGACCGGATCAAGGAAATCATCTTCAAGGGAGAACGGTATAAAGGCCGGGAGACGGGAACGGCCACCATCTTCCAGAATGATCTCCGGATCTCGACGAACGTCAAGACCGAATCCGGGGAACGGGCGATCGGAACGCGGGTTTCCGAAGAGGTCAAGAAAGCCGTCCTGGACGAGGGAATGCCCTGGCTTGCCCGGGCCTTCGTCGTCAACGATTGGTACCTCACGGCCTATGAGCCCATCCGCGATATCGAAAACCGGATTATCGGCATCCTCTACGTCGGGACGCTCGAGAAGCCGTATCTCGACACGGCCGGACGGGTCATGCGGATCTTCACCTCGATCGCCGTCTTGTGCTGCCTCTTCCTGTTGGCCCTGCTCTATTTTGCGACGACCCGCATCGTCCGACCCCTCCAGCGGATGGCGCTGGCGACGCGGCAGATCGCCAAAGGAGACTTGTCTCAAAAGGTCGAGGTGAACTCCCGGGACGAAATCGGAGAGCTGGCCGGTTCCTTCAACCGGATGACGGCGGATCTCCGGAAGGCCAACGCCGAGCTGATCGATTGGGGGAAAACGCTGGAGAAGAAGGTCGAGGAACGGACGCAGGAGCTCCGGGATCTCCAAGCTCACCTCATCCAGGCCGAAAAGCTCGCCTCCATCGGCAAGCTCGCCGCGGGCGTCGCCCACGAGATCAACAATCCGCTCGGCGGCATTCTGATCTACAGCCATCTCATCCTGGAGGATACGCCCAAGACCGGCCCGCACTACGAGAACCTGAAGAAGATCGTGAAGGAAACCAGCCGCTGCAAGGATATCGTCAAGGGGCTCCTGGATTTCGCCCGGCCCAAAGAACCGGAGATGGTCTTGACCGACATCCATGATGTCCTGGAGAGATGCCTGGCCCTGATGGAGCGGCAAGCCCTTTTCCAAAATATCCACATCGATACATCTTACATGCCGTCGCTGCCGCGGATCATCGCGGACGGCGCCCAGCTTCAACAGGTGTTCATGAACATCATCCTGAACGCCGCCGAAGCGATGGACGGGAACGGGACCATGACCCTCAAGACATGGCTCGATCCGGACCGTAAGGAAATCGCGATCGAGTTCACGGACACCGGCCACGGCATCAAGGAGGAGGACAAGAAACGCCTGTTCGAACCGTTTTTCACGACGAAAGAGGTCGGCAAAGGAACGGGGCTCGGTTTGGCCATCAGCTATGGGATCATCCAGAAACACCAGGGCGACATCGAGATCCGCAGCGAAGCCGGCCGCGGAGCCGCCTTCACCGTCAGGCTGCCCATTAAGGAGAATTCGGCTTGAGCGAAGGAATCCGGATTCTCATCGTCGATGACGAAGAGGTCTTGCGGGACTCCATGAGCCAGGTCCTGGCGAAGGAGGGGTACGATCCCCGCAGCGCCGCGAGCGGCCGGGAAGGCGCGGCGCTTTTCGGCCGCGAGACGTTTCAGGTCGTGTTCCTCGACCTGCGGCTTCCCGACGCGGACGGCTTTTCCGTGCTCCGCCAGATGAAAGAGGCGAGCCCGGAAACGCCCGTCGTCATGATCACGGGCCACGGCTCCATCGAATCCGCGGTGGAGTCCATCAAGCTCGGAGCTTTCGATTACCTGGCCAAACCTTTCACCCCAGAGGAGCTTCGCGTTGTCACCCGCCAGGCCCTGCAGAGCCGGGCGATGGCCTTGGAAAACATCCTCTTCCGCCGCGAGCTCCGGGCCCACCGCGCTTACGATCGGATCGTGGGCGGCAGCAAAGCCATCCGCGGCGTTCTCGATATCGTCGGCCGCGTCGGCCCCGCGGATTCCGCGGTGCTCATCACCGGGGAAAGCGGAACGGGACGGGAGCTCCTGGCCCGGGAGATCCATCGCCAAAGCCCGCGCCAGGCCGCGCCCTTCGTCGTCGTGGATTGCGGTTCCCTCGCCGAACCCCTGCTTGAAGACGAGATCTTCGGGCACGCCAAGGGCGCCTTCCCCGGCGCCCGGGAGATGAAGCACGGCCGGTTCGAATTGGCGAACGGCGGGACGATGTTCATCGACGAGGTCTCCCGGCTCAGCCTTCCTCTTCAGGGCCGGCTCTTCCGGATCCTTCAGGATCATGAGGTGACGCGTCTGGGGAATCCGCGCCCCATCAAGGTCGATGTCCGCCTCATCGCCTCCGCCAGCCTCAATCTCGCTCAAGCCGTGAATCAAGGCGCCTTCAGCGAGGAGTTGTTCTACCGGCTGAGCGTCGTTCCCATCCATCTTCCTCCGCTCCGAGAGCGAAAGGAAGACATCCCCCTGCTCGTCGAACATTTCCTCCTGAAATACGGCCGGAAGTCCGACAAAAGCGTTTCCGCGGTCTCAACGCGGGCCATGCTCGCCTTGACCGAATACGATTGGCTGGGCAACATCCGGGAGCTGGAAAACACCATCGAACGGGCCATCGTTCTCTGCCGCGGGGGCGAGATCCAGGTCGAAGACGTCATGAGCCACGGCATCAGCATGGGAATCCCGGCTCTGACCTGGGCGGGGGATAAATTCAAGACGCTCACCGACATCGAAAAAGCCTATATCAAGAGCGTCCTCCACGATCAGGAAGGAAATCGGAAACGGACCGCGGCGATCCTGGATATCGACCGCAAGACGCTTTGGGCCAAAATCAAAAAATACGGCTTGGAAGGGAAGGTGACTTCATGACGACAATAGCGCCAAAAATATTGGTGATCGACGACGATCCGGATTTTCGAGCGGCGGTCACGGCCATCCTGGCCTCCGCCTCTTACGATGTCATCGCGGCCGACAGCGCGGCGGAGGGAAAAACCAAGATCCTGGCCGAACGGCCGGACCTCATTTTGTTGGACATCATGATGGACGGCCTTTTCGACGGATTCTCTCTCTGCCACAGCGTCAAAACGTCGAAAGAATTCGAGGGCGTTAGGACCACGCCCATCATCTTCATCTCCGCCGTCAAGGACATCGCTGGCGCCCGGTTCGGGTTCAAAGGAGAAGAACAGGGCATGGCCGATCCGGATGACTACGTCGACAAGCCGGTCGCCCCGGCGGACCTTTTGGCCCGGATCGACCGACTGTTGAAGAAATGAGCCGGCCTGGAGGGCGGGGACCGGCCGTCTCGCCGCGGGCCCGCTGAGAGCAAGGAGGCGAGACGATCGTGCAAGATCCGCTTGTTCTGATCATCGACGACGAAGAATCCATGAGGGATTCCTGCTCCCAGATACTTCTCAAAGGCCGATATCGCGTCGAGACCGCCCCCGACGGAACTACGGGGCTCCAAAAGATCCGCGATCTCCGGCCGGATGCGGTCATCGTCGACCTCAAGATGCCGGGCATCAGCGGGTTCGAAGTCCTGGAGAACCTCCGGCTCATCGATCCGCGGATCATGGCCATCGTCGTCACCGGCTATGCGACCGTGGAATCGGCCGTGGAAGCCATGAAAAAAGGCGCCTTCGACTTCCTGCCCAAGCCGTTCACGCCCGAGGAATTGCGGATGATCCTCTCCCGGGCCCTGGAATACCGGAGGCTCGCCCTCGAGGCCGAAAGGCTGCGCCGAGAGAAAAAGCTCCTGGAGGACAATGTTATCACGATGGTCTCCCACCAGCTTCGCAGCCCGCTGGTCGCGATCCAGCAATATTTCGAGGTCATTCTGGCGGATATCGCCGGCCGCGTCGAGGACAAACCCAAGGAGATGATTCGCCGGGCGAGCGAGCGCCTGACCGGGCTCCTGAACCTCATCAACGACTGGCTCGACCTGGCCCGGATCGACCAGGGCCGGCTCGTCGGCAAGCTCAAGCCCCTCGACCCGGGCAAGATGATGCGAAAGCTCGTCGAATTCATGACGCCCTTGGCCAAGGAGTTCGAGGTCACTTTGGAATGGAGCGGCCCCGAGGGCCCAAATTTTGAAGTGCTCGGCGACGAAGAGACCTTGGAACAGGTGTTTACCAATCTCATCAGCAACGCCATCGCTTACAACAAGCCGCAGGGCCGGGTGCGGATCGGCCTCAGGGCAGACCCGGATTTCGTGGTCATCGAGGTCCAAGATACGGGGATCGGCATATCCCAAGACCACCTCCCCTTCATCTTCGACCAGTTCTTTCAGGTCAGCCGGCGCGAAGGCAAAAAGATGAAGGGGTCGGGACTGGGACTGTCCATCGCCAAAAAGATCGTTGAAGCCCACGATGGACGGATCGACGCGTCGAGCGAGCTCGGGATCGGCAGCACGTTCACGGTGTGGATTCCGAAGGTCCGCCGGGAGGCCGAGCCCGTTTGAAGATCCTCGTTTTAGGCCTGGGCAACGATCTCTATGGAGACGACGGCGTCGGTCTTCACGCCGTCCGGCTTTTAAAAGAGGAATGGGCGGGCCGCAATGGAGAGGGGGAGAGAACCGATCAGGTCAAGGGACGAGCCTTCGGCTCGCCACTCGCCCGTGGTTTGTATCCACGGGCGAGTACGGCGGAAGTGGACCCCCAGGCAATGCCCGGGGCCCCGGCCGCCGTGGATTTCGTGGAATGCGCCCTGTCGGGGCTGGCCCTCTTGGACGTATTCCTCGGCTATGACGCTCTCGTCATCATCGATACGATCGTCAATTCCGAGCCCGTCACCGGGCGGGTCCGCATTCTCGAGGGAACGGAGTTGCGCGATTTTCCGGGGCCTTCTCCCCACTACGTCTCCATCCCCCAGACGCTGACCATCGGAAGACAGCTGGGCCTTCCCGTGCCGCGCTGGGTGAAAATCGTCGCCGTCGAGGCGAAGGATCTCTATCGATTGGGCGAGGGCCTGAGCGATGATATGACGCGCCGGCTTCCGGAGGTCATCGAGGCGACGAAAGGCGTCTTGAGCGCGTTGGGGACGTCCTCGGATTAAAGAGCCGTCTGCTGTGCTTTCCCTCTGATGTGTCGGGAATCTATCGCCCTCGCCATCCGGAACGCGCAGTTCTTTACCGGGTGCTCTTCACTCGGACTAGCTTGATGAGATCCCTCGAAAGACTCGGTACGACTCTTCGAGTCGGATTTCCACGTCGCTTCGCTCCTCGCAACGACGTCTCGACTGTGGCAAGCCGCGGGGCATACTGCAAAGGTTCCGGTTACTTGAATTTTCGGATATAATATTTTTACAAGAATGAAAAAGAGGGGATCTTTTAATAGGAATATTTCCGTTCTTGTTTTATTGATTATAGCTATTCTAGCGGCTTCATCCATTCTTGGTTTTTACCTTGGCCGCACATATTTATTTATTTCGATCTTAGCCTCACCTTTTGGATACTTCCTAATTAAAACCATTCGAGAATCGAGGAAAAACAAGCTTCTGATGTCGTTGCGGAAGAGATGGGGTATATCCGAGACTCACGAAATAGACTCTGCCGAGATTAGCAAGTATTTTAGGAGAAGCGCAGCGGTCCGAGAGTCGAAATATATAGTTGATGACAGGACATGGACCGACTTGGACATGGATCTCATCTATAGCCGGTTAGACCAGACTCTGACCATTCCGGGCGAGCAGGTGCTTTATGCTCTCCTCAGGACGCCTGCTTTTTCTCAGAAGCCGCTGGAAGAACGAAGTCATGTCATAAACAATTATGTTCAAGATCAGAATATCCGAGAACGTGTTCAGGTCATTCTATCAAAGCTGGGCAAGAGCGGCGGAAAGTATTTCGTTGACTTATTGTGGGGGGAACACCCCGCCCCGAATAAGCTGGCATTCCTCTATCCCTGGCTTCTGCTATTCATTCCCATTTTTATACTATTAGGCCTGCAAGGTCATATTTTGGGCTGGTTTGGACTCATCGCCCTATCCCTGGGCAACGCAGTGATTCATTACCGGACTAAACGGAAATTTTCTGAGGACCTTCCTTCCATCCGTTATTTGGGAAGGATGGTCAAATGTGCCTCTCGCCTCACCAGTCTCCAAGACCCTCCCTTGGAAGCCTATTTGACACGGTTGAAATCGGCTCTAGATAAAGTATCCCGCATCGCCCCTGAAACGGCATTGTTAAGCATGGGTGAAAATAACGCTCTATACGAATACCCCAATATCCTTTTTCTGATTGAAGTCCGTGCCTTCCATTCTTATTTAAAGCTGATGGAGAAATATGGGAATCAACTGCGGGAAATCTTTGATACCATCGGCTTCTTGGACGCAATGGCGGCCGCTGCGTCTTACAAGGTCGGATTGAATGAGTCCGTAGAACCAGAGCTTACAGATTCGACTCCATTTCTCGACATCGAAAGCGTTGCGCACCCTTTGTTGAAGAAGCCCGTACCGAATTCTGTTAGCTTGAGAACAGGGGGGATGCTGGTAACGGGATCCAACATGTCGGGGAAAACAACTTTTTTAAAAACCATCGGCGTCAATATGCTCTTTGCCCAGACCCTCCATTTCTGTCTAGCCAAGAAATTTAGTTCTTCCTTCTTCAACACATTGACCCTCATCGGCCGGAAGGACAACATCATCGAAGGCAAAAGCTATTATCTTGACGAAATCCTTACCCTCTTACGCATCATTCAAGCCTGCCGGCAAGACATTCCCTGTCTTTGCCTGATAGACGAACTCTTCAGGGGAACCAATTCCGTTGAAAGGATTTCTGCCTCGGCGGAAGTCCTGCTGTATCTGGCTAAGAAAAACGGCCTGGTTTTCGCTTCAACACACGATCTTGAACTCACCAGGCTTGTTGCTGACGCCTATGTCAATTATCATTTCCAAGAAGAGATCGGTGAACACGGACTCCTATTTAATTATCAATTACGCGAAGGTTCGTCCGAAACCAGGAACGCTATTAAACTCCTGCGTCACGTTGGCTATCCAGAGGAGATTACAGAAGCCGCTGAACGGAGAATTCGCGGAAATAAATAACGAGTACTCGGCAAAAGAATGTCGAACGATCATTTCCAAATGATTTTTTGAACGGTTAATTCCCTGTACCCGCTCTCCTTCTCTTTGTAGCAATAGAAAAGACCTTTGTTTACTGTGGCATATTTTGAGCCGTAGTGAAGCCCCAACCAAGAAATGTCCAGGTTCTTTCGACCGATAAAAATGCCGTCGGAGTTAAAAATGAAATATTTTAGATTTTTGAAGGCGACGATGGAGATGTTCCCTTGGCCGTCGACGTCGAACTCTCCGGCCGAACCCATGCCCGCCTTGGCCAAATCCTCGCTTTCGGTGTCGATCGTCAAAACCGTTTGGAGATCGAACGTCGAAGGCTGTTTTTTCAAATCGTACGGTTCGATATGATTGAGAACGACTTCCACGCGGTTTTCGCGGATCCGGTCGATTTTTTCCGCCGTCTTACAATGTGAACAGGGCGGAAAGAGAGAGGACGACAAGGGAAATCTTTTTCAAGGCATCCTCCGGTTTTATTTTTCTATTCAATAATACGATTCGCCGAACGGAAGCGTTTATAGAGAAATAGGGATTGAGCCGGCGAAACCGCCGCTCAGCCGAAGCGGCCGGCGATGTAGTCCTCGGACGATTTCATGAGAGGGGAGAGGTCTTGCGTCTTTGGGGCGATTTTCCGGTCGACCGCGACGATGATACGACCGGACGGCCTCTTTCGTGGCAAATTTCTTGTTCTTGACTCGATCGGCGTTGGGGATTATCCTCTTTTCGTGATGGGGAGCGTCGATTCCACGCTTAATGGGAGCGTAAGTCGTGCAGATCGAAAAAGCATATCCCTATCCCTAAGCCCTCCAAATGAACAACTGCACGACCAGCGTCGCCGTCGACGGGAAGGGGCGGGCCTGGGTCGTCACGTACAGCCGGCAGCTCAAGATAGAGGAGCAGGTCCAGACCCAGATGTCGATGTCCATGGACGCGGCCGGGCCGCGCATTCGCCGAAAGGAGGGTGGTGACGATGGAGAAGACGGGAACACATCACTTAATTCCCCGCCTTCGGGCGATCCTGAAGCGCTTGAGGCGGTCGGGAAGCGCCAGCTCGGTGAGAAAACGGCGCTGTCTCGGGCGGGCGATATTATTCGGTTTTACAATTTTGATCCGATTCGGCGGAGGGGCTATTTTGTCGGCCCAGAGCTTCCCCCAATGGAAAGGGACGATCACGAAAGAGGGCGACGTGACCGTCTTCCACAATCCCAAAGAGCCGATATTCAAGGGCGCGGCATTTTCGTTGAAGGAAGATTTGACGATCCCGACGACCGGGGCCAATGACCGGTACATGATCTCCGATGTCCGCCAAATCATCGTCGATGATGAGGGCCGGATTTATGTTCTTGACTCCAAATCTGCGGATATCAAGGTCTTCGACGCCTTGGGCCGATTCCTTCGCACCATCGGCCGCCAAGGCCAAGGGCCCGGCGAGATCAATCTCCCCATGCAGATTTCGATCAATAGAACGAAGAAGGAGATCTGCGTCCTTCAGTCCTCGCGGCGCGTATCTTTTTTTGGGCTGGACGGGAATTTCCTCCGCCATGTTTCGACGAGCACGATTTGGGGATTGGCAGGCCGGGTAGATTCAATGGGAAATCTCGTTCTGACCGAGGGGATCTTCGCCCCGCCGGAGATGTGGTACGCCCTCAAGAAATTTGATCCGAACATGAATCTCATCGTCGAACTGGCGAGGACGCCCGCCCCAAAGGTGACCGCCTTTGACCCATTCCTCCCCATTGCCCGCTGGACGATCGACGATCAGGACAATATTGTCTACGGCTATCCGAAAACCTACGAAATTCTCGTCTTCGGCGCCCAAAACAAACTCGTCCGGAAGATCCAAAAGAGATACGATCCGATCAAAGTCTCGGACGCGGAAATCGAGGAGGCCAAGAAGGACCTTCCGGCGGGCATCACGCCGGCTTTTTCGAATTTCCATCCAGCGTTTAGAAACTTATTGGTCGACGAAGAAGGGCGAATCTATGTCCAAACTTGGAGGAAGGATGCAAACGGGCAATGCGTTTTCTACGACCTTTTCGATAAAGAGGGACGATACCTGGCTGTTTTAAACTTGAAAGAAAGGGCAATGATACGGAAAGGAAAGATGTATTCCGTTGACGAGGACGAAGACGGCTACCAGACCATAAAGCGCTACGCCGTGACATGGAATTTAAAATGACAATCGTCAAATACATAACATTTGGAACAAATGTTCTTATCTGTATCCTCTTCCTTCCGGTGTTTCTGACACCGCAAACGATCGAAATCAAGGACGGAGTCCGGATCGTTCATAACGTCAAGGGCGGTGTTTGGGCCGCGACGCCCAAGGTCGCCCTTGAGCTCGTCCGTAAAATCGGGGACGTTGATACCGAAGACGAAAACCTCGCCTTTAATACTCCCGGAGATATCGTCGAAGACGGGCAAGGGAATATATATATCGCCGATGCCGCTAATTACCGCCTCCAAAAATTCGACAAGGACGGAAAATTCCTGGCGTCCTTGGGTCGCAAAGGCCAGGGGCCCGGCGAGTTTTCGTCTCTGAGATCGTTAAATGTCGATTCCGAGGATCGGCTTTATGTGTTGGATGATACGCGGAGAAGGATTCTAGTTTTAGCGTCGGATGGAAAGGAGATCAAGACCATTCGTTTTTTTAAAGGATATGTCAGCGGCCTTCGTTTGATAGGGAAGGGCCGGTACCTTGTCCGAGAATCAATCCCCGGTCCTCGCCCGGACGAGCCGAAGATCCTTTTAAAGATCATCGACGAGAAGGAATCCGTCCAGAGCGAATTTTGCCTTCCCGTGGATTTCGGAGAGAGCGTCACCAATCAAATCGGGAACTCCCTCTATTTCGCCGTCGGCCGGGACCGTGCCGTGGCCGTTGCTTTTGTCTATCAGAATCGGATCGAGAAATATTCCCCCGAGGGAAAACTCGTTTGGAAAGCTGACCGGCCGTTAAACTACGAGACGAAGGTTATGGAGAAGGGGAAATACGAAGCAACGGCGAACATGACTCGATATACGGCGCCCAAGATGAACTCTTGTTCTAAGGGGATCGCGGTCGACGATTCCGGCCGTATTTGGGTTGTCACCCATAGAAGGCAGATCAAACCCGAAGAGGTCATTCGGGTCTCTCAAAGCGGCTCTTCGGCCGGAGTGACCGTCAAACGGGAGGGAAATACCGATCTTCGGACGACCGACATGTTCCAATTGGAGGTATTTGATCCCGAAGGTGTTCTTTTAGGGACAATCCCGGTCTCTCAATTCGTCGACGGAATATGGATTTTTCGAGACCGGCTCTATCTTCTCGACCGCGACCGCGGTGTCACTTATTATCAATATAAAATCGTGGAGCGATGATGATGACTTGGCGTTTGAGCGCGACGATCCCAGTGCTCTTCATAATGATGGCGAGCGGATTCGACCTTCGAGCCCAAACCGTCATCGAGAATCCGGCCACGCCCCTGGCCAAAAACGCCGGCCGGGTGGTCGCCCTCAAAGAAGTTTTGAGAATCAAGGACGAGGGCGAGGCCTATTATTTCAAATATCCCTACAATTTACGCGTCCGCGGCGACGGGGCCATCTTTGTCCAGGAGCAGGAACAGCTTCTTCACTTTGACAAGAACGGTGGTTTCGTCCGGAATTATTTCAAAAAAGGCCAGGGACCGGGCGAGATGGTTTTCTGCGGAGATTTTATCCCGGCCGATAAGACATTAGTCGTCCTTTCAAGCTCTCCGCCCAAGATCCTTTGGTTTGATCAAGAGGGGTCGGTCGTCAAGGAGTTCGCCTACCGGTCGAAAATCCAAGGGGGGATGAAACTCGTCCGCCAAACGGAAAGCGAGTATCTTCTGAGCGGCAGCGATTCCCCATTTCTCAATCTCCCCAAAAGCCCCGCTATCAGCGATTGGATTTTTCATCTCTTCTCTCTAAAAGAGGGGGAGGAGACGATCGAAGATCGGGGGACGTTTCCCGTACAGGCGTTCATCATCCCCTCGGGTCGAGGCGGGGGAGGGATCATCCCCGTGAATTCGTTCATCGCGGTCTCGGCCGGAGATGGCCGCATTTTGCTGAGCCACACTCAGGGGTATCTGATCAAACTCTATGATCCCGCATCGAATAAAGTCACCCTACAATTCCGGCGGTCTTATGAAAGGGTAAAGCCCGATCCCAACGTAGCGAAAAGGGGAGGAGTCAATATCGGCGGCAAATCCTATACCTCGGCGCCGGTGAAATATACGGCCGATGTCACGAATCTCTTCGTCGTCGGAGACCGGTTCTGGGTCGTGACTTCGACGATTGATCAGGCCAAAGGGGTTCTCATCGATGTGTTCGACCAGTCGGGACGTTATCTCGATCATTTCTTTCTCAAATTCCCGGACGGCTCCCTCCTGAAGACGCTCGGCCTCAATCAAACGGCGGTCTTGAACGGCCACGTCTTTGCGATCACCCTGACAGAGGACGACACCTATGCCGTCGTCAAATATCGGATCGACGATCCGGCGGCCGGAGAAGCCATAAAATGAATAAAAATATGGGGACACATCACTTGTTTATAAGAATTATTCGATGGACCGGTTGCGCGTCGATGCTGGTCCTCTCGTTTTTTTCCCATTGCCGCGCTGGGTGAAAATCGTCGCCGTGGAGGCGAAGGATCTCTATCGATTGGGCGAGGGCCTGAGTGAGGACATGACGCGCCGGCTTCCGGAGGTCATCGATGCGACGAAAGGCGTCTTGAACGCTTGGATATAAGAATTTAATTTTTCGCTTTGCACGACTAACGCTCCCATTAAGCGTGGAATCGAGACCGCCCTTCATGTGAAAAAGAAAATCCCGGCCGCGGATCAATGGCAAGAACAAGGAGATGGCTGCGAAGGAGGATGTTCGGCCGCCATCAGGGCGACCTGCTCGAAGACGCGTGACGGCGGCGGCTTCTCGGCAATGAACGTTAGCCGTACGTTTTCTCGAAGCGGCTCTCATAAACCGCCAGAAACCGCTCGAAATGATGAAAAAGCACTTGGTAGAGAACCGTGCGTTCCGGATGGCGAGGGTTGAGTATTGTTTCAAACAGTAGCGCTCACTCCAGCCGTCCGGCTCGACCATGTCGTTCGGGGCAAATTCTCTTTCCTAGCTTCAATACGCAATTACATTTCGTATTGTATAGCTTGAATACGAAAAATAAATTCGTATATTTTACTTGAAATACGCAGTTATATTTCGTATTATTGGGATATGAAAAAATATTTCTTTACTACCCAAATTAGCAAAAAGTTTAGATCAGTTAATGAATTACCGGAATGGCTGGCCAGCTATCCTGATTTCAAGGATCAAATTAAGCTCCTTCGCGAAACGTTAGGAATGACACAAAAACAATTAGGGAAACTCGTCAATCGAACTCTAAGATCTATTCAACTCATTGAGAGTGGACGTGCGATGCCCAGGATAACCACTCTGTATGAAATCGCGAATGCTTTAAACGTCGAATTGAAAATAGCCTTGATTCCTCGTCAACATATAATTGAATTTCTCAATGAAAAAGCAGACAAAAAAGCAAGACAGTTAGTAAGCCTCAGTAAGACCAGCTCTGCACTGGAAATTCAGGCGCCTTCTGATGAGGAAGGCAAAGAACAAATCGAGGCAATGAAAAGAGATATCTTGGAAAAACGGCGGAATAGCTTATGGGATCAATTTCCCGGAGGATGAACTTTTATTGACGACCGCAATAAGAAAAACATACATCAAAGCCCTTCAAGAAGCTGACAATTTAAATTATGGACCTTTGATCGCGAAATGCTATACCCCGTGGCTTGCCACGGGGGAACCTTTGGCTGGGTTTCCAAAGGGGCGCAGCATCCCTTTGGTCGAGGGCGGGGTTAATGCCCCGCCCGAGAATG
>Ga0315288_10002961_pt1 | contig 21678 bp, 16 predicted proteins | sample YL17G11_20_MG_FD_203454 | JGI IMG/M metagenome (GOLD analysis project Ga0315288, IMG submission 203454) | Sediment microbial communities from Yellowstone Lake, YNP, Wyoming, USA - YL17G11_20 | ecosystem: Environmental > Aquatic > Freshwater > Lake > Sediment | place: USA: Wyoming | collected...
ACTTCTCGGCTCCGCTCGGGTCGGCAGCATACAGGCAGTCACTCCCGACGTAGATCGTCCCATCGGCGCCGATCGCGGGGCTGCTGCTGGTCCAGTCGATTGTCTCCAACCGCCACTTCTCCGTGCCATCCGGGTTGACCGCACGGAGATGGCCGGATCCAATGCCGCCAGTGCCGACGTACACCGTCCCGTCGGCGCCGATCGCGGGGCTGCTCCTGACCGGGTAACCCGTCCCCAACCGCCACTTCTCCGTCCCGTCGGGGTTGATCGCGTAGAGGTTGCCGTCGCCACTCCCGATGTAGACGGTCCCATCTGCGCCGACCGCGGGGCTGCTCGACACAGCCTCCCCCGTGACGAACCGCCACTTCCCCGTCCCGTCGGGGTTGATCGCGTAGAGGTTGCCGTCGTCACTCCCGATGTAGACGGTCCCGTCTGCGTCGATCGCAGGGCTGCCCAACACAGCCTCCCCCGTGACGAACCGCCACTTCTCAGTCCCATCCGGGTTGATCGCGTAAAGGTTGCTGTCGTCACTCCCGATGTAGACAGTCCCGTCTGCGCCGATCGCGGGGCCGCCCCACACTTCGCCCCCTGTGGCGAACTGCCACCGCAACGTGGCCGTCTGGGCCCCGAAGTGGGAGCTTAGGCCGCTGTGCCGCAGGTCATGGCTCCGCATCGGCCATGCCGTCTCGGCAAGGGGAGCCCCAGGCTCGAGCACTCTGACCGTCACGGAGGCACTACCCTCGGTGCCACCGCCGTCCGTCGCGATGAGAGTGGCCGTGTGGGTCCCTACTGACCCGAACGAGTGTGCGACGTTTTGGGGCCGTGCTGAGTCCGACCACGCCACGGAGTCATCCCCGAAGTCGAGGCGGTAGCCCGCTACCGGGCCATCGTCGTCGGTGGCCGTCCCGTCGAACGTGACGGAGAGGGGCACGACCCCCGAGCTGGGCGTCGCGGTCAGCGTGACCACGGGCGCGCTCGACGGGGCGGCATCGACCGTCACTGGCGCCGACGCCGTTCCTGTCTTCCCATCGTCATCCGTAGCGGTCAGCCGGGGTGAGTAGGAACCCGCATCCGCATAGGTGTGCTCCAGGCCAGTGGGCGGCGAGGCGTCGGACCACGGCGCGGTGCTATCGCCGAAGTCAAGACTGTAGAGCACCACGGTGCCGTCGGAGTCCGACCCTGTGCCCGTGAATGCCACCGCTAGCGGCGCGCTGCCGCTTGTCGGCGTCGCTTCGAGGCCCACCGTCGGCGTTCCCGCCGGCGCGACGGCCATCGACACTGCCACCGATGAGCTCCCACCGTTCGAGGTGACCGCCACACCGCCTGTGTGGGCGCCCTCGGACAAGCCCGAGCGCTCCACCGTCACCGTGACCGTCGCACCGTTCGTGCCGGACTCGTCGGACACACCGATCCACGAGTCCGAAGGCGCGCACGACCACTCGAGCGTGCCGGCGCCCCCATTGGTGATGGCGAAGGTCAGGCTCGTGTCGCCGGTGCCGAAGTCCAGCGATGTCGGGCCCACCGCAAGAAGCGCGCCGGACCCTCCGGACACGTCCGCCTTCACAGAGAGGGCCGAGTACAGCACCTGGTCCGGCGCGACGAACTCGAAGAGGATGTCGCCGGTGTACCGGCCAGGCGCCATCGCCGAACGGTCGATGGTCACGGTAATAGTCCCGCTCTGCTCGCCGTGGTCTGGGCTGACGTCCGAGATCCAGTCGGGCTTGTGGCCCATGCGCCACGGCAGGCACTCCTCGCCGCCCTCTTCGAGGGGCTCGATCGTCAACTCCGTTGTCAGCTCCGACTCCTCTGTGCCGAAGTCGAGCTGCGCTGGAGAGAGCTGCCGCGACTGGCTCTCGAGCACCGGATCGCCCATGAGGATGTGCCCAGTGGTGAGAACAATGGCCTGGGTGTCGCCCTGGCGCGTGTTGCCGCCCGTGTCGCTGACCTTGCACCACAGGTCGTAGTTGTTCCCGATCTCGAGGCCGGTCGGAGACCAGCGTGCCCGGCACACCCACACGCCCTCGCCCTCATTCTCCGTGTCGAGTTGGTCCAGCTCGCCGGCCTCGGCCCCGAACTCGAAGGCTAGGTCCTCGCCCTCGGGGTCCTTCGCGCGAAGGGTCAGAACAACGGGCTCACCGTCGATCGTGGTGACGCGGCGGTCGTACTCCCACATGTAGAGGGCCGGTGGAGGGTTCTGGTCGCCGTCGCTGTTGCCGTCGCCGTTGCCACCGGTCGCGGGTGGACCGCAGCCGGCGGCCACAGTCAGCAGACCGATGCCAAGTGCGAGCCGCGTAGTCCACAGACGATAGCGAACTCCATCGCGCACGGTACGCCCCCACCCCTACGAGTTCGCATCCTGCGTGATCGCCAGCAGGAACTGCAGGTTCCCTGTCCCGCTGCTGCACTCGCCAGCCTCGGACCAGCCCAGCATCTCGACGGTCACGTCGTATCGTCCAGTGGGCAGGCCGGTGAAGAGGATCAGGGCCCGGCCGGATTGGGGATCGATCTCCTCCCGCTGGCTCTGGCTCAGGCCAGTCGGCTGGTGACGAACAGTCACTCTCCAGCCGGATACGAGGACTTCCCCTCGACCGGTGAGGTCGAAGCGCAAGGGCACGGTGGTCGTCTGCCCCTCCCGCACCTCCGGCCCCTGGGCGCCCGTGAGCTGGGATACGGCCAACAGGCAGTCGGTCTGTGCCTGGCGCGTGCTCCCGCGCGGGACGTACACATACCCGTCGCTGCCGGGGAGGTCGAAGGTCAGCCCGTCATCTGCCGCCGTGTACGCGCCTTGGGCGGAGTACGACCGGCTGTCAGCGCTGCCGTCCGAGCACCCGGACAGCAGATACGGGGGAAGGAGTAACGAGAGCACCGCGAAAGCCACGGAGACGATGCGCAGAACGACCACCCCGTCCGGCAATGCACGTTAATGGCTCAACACCATTATGCAACGCGCTCGCGTCGCCTGCAAGGCCTCGAGCGGGCCACAATGCTCACTACGGGACCACCGGCTCCAGAGGGCCGTAGGTCCACTCCTCGACGGGCGGAGAGGGGCGCAGCTCATCGGCGTAGAGGCCGATCTGGTCGAAGGGGATGGGCTCGAAGCCGGGGAGCCTGGTGAGGACCTCGGAGTCCGGGCGAAGGCGGAAGTCACCGGCGGCGGCGTCCACGAAGCCCGGGTCATGGTCCACGATCAGGTTCTCGTCCGGGCTCCACTGCCAGTTCCCGCTGCTGACCTCCCCGCACATCACGAAAAGGTTCCGCTTCGCCGTACTCACGCGCGGCTGACCGGGTTGTGGGTCCATGAAGCCGATCAACTCAGGGTAACGCGTCGTGTAGGGCGGCTTCGTGATGTCCACTTCCTGGAGGAGCTTCTCGGTCCACCCGCAGTCCTGCCCGCCGTGGATCGCGTCCGCCCAGCGGGCATCATCCCAGGGCGCGGAGCCGAGCGCCCGCTTGCACTCGATGAAGACATTGTTGTCCGCGGTGATGCCGTGCCCACCGTGGGAGAACACCGTGCCGAATGACCCCTTGCCCGGCTCGCCGCAACGGAAGAACACATTGCCGTAGACGGTGTCGCCCCCATCGCCATCGTCGAAGTAGACCGCTGCATTCCCATGCCCCATCGGGCTGCCGATGTTGTGCCAGAGGTTGTAGCGAACGATGTTCCCGCGACATGAGGGGTTACGGCCCTTGTAGTAGGCGCCGCAGTCGTCGGTCTCCATGCAGATATGGTGGATGACGTTGAACTCGAAGACATGGTCATTACCGTTGATCCCTATGGCCTGGTGGGGCGCGCCGTGGATCAGGTTGTGTGCGGCGCGATTGCCGACGCCGGAGATGAGCATCGCGTTCGCGTAGGTGAGCTGGAGCTGCGAGTAGTCGTAGATGTGGTTGTTCACGACCTCGTGCCCGGCGGGCGTGAGCGTCTTCCGGTCGCCGCCCGCGAGGGAGAGACCGCCGGTGCCGGTGTCATGGATGTCGCAGGCCTCGATGCCGTGCGCCGTGCCGCCCTCGATCCGTACCCCGAGCTGACGCGTGTTGCGGACCTCGCACGCCTGGATGCGCACGTCCGTCCCGCCCGTCACGAGGATGCCGTCGCCAAGCGTCGCCTCGACGGTGAACCCACGCAGGCGGATGTGACTCGCATTCTGAGTGGACACTACCGGGTCGTTCAGCATGGACAGCACAATGCGCGCGCCCTCGATCCCCTCGGGCGGCCAAAAGAGCAGCTTCCCACCGGCGCAATCCAGGTAGTACTCACCCGGCTGGTCCAACTCCTCGAGGACATTCAGCGCCCGGTAGCGCCGCGGTGATGGATTGCCCTGCATCACGCTGTAGAGGCTAGGCTCCGCGAGGGTGATCTGCCGTGTCGCCGGGTCGATCGCTGCGACCTTGATGGTCTCCTCATACCAGTCATAGCACCAGTAGCCGTTCAGCCACACGCCCGCGTTCACGTCCCACCGGCCCGGCTCCTCCTCCGCGTACTCGAAGATGCCCGGTCGCCCGGCATTGTCGCCATCGCGGGGGCGTGAGCCGGAGTCGACGATGCGCGCGATGGTGGTCCAGCCCTCGTTTGGCCAACGAGCGACAGCCATGCGGCGGTCGTTGTAGAACAGCTCCGGGACGGCGGGCGCGCCGCGGTACTTCGTCGGATACGGAGGAAGCTCCCCAACGCCGAGCGCTCGCAGGTCCACCTGCACCAGATGCCCCTGGGCCGCCGGATGGACGCGTGCCAGAAGCGCTGCATCGGTCACCGGCTGGAATACATCCACCGGCAGTGTGCGTCCGCCAACGATGCGTGCCTGCTCGCCCGGTGCCGCACGGTAGGTGACGGGCGACCCGGCGGCCCCGGAGTCTTCCCCGCTCAACACGAACCCGGCCTGCCGCTCACAGGCCCCGGCGCGGACGATGACCTCCACGCCTCCCGGAGGAAGGGCCCCAGCGCCCTTCAGCGCTCGCACGGCATCCCTGGCGCGCTCGAGCGTGGCGAAGGGCGCGTCGATGCTGCCGGGCGCGGCATCGTCCCCGTCGGGCGCGACGTAGTAGGTCGCGGGCTCAGCGAGTACGACCGCGCACTGCGCCAGACAAGCAGCGCCCAGGGCTACGGACCCGACAGCACGAGCCAGCTCGCCGGCGTTCATCATCATGGTCACACCCTCACGTCTCACATTGCTTCTCCCGTGCCCGCGGGTCTCCTGACCCGCTTCACCGGCCGGCCGCAATGCGTGCGGGTCAGGAGACCCGCGGGCACGGAGGACAGCCTAGGTTTCCCCGCAGGAGCGGCCCTCACCTGGCATGAGGGCTAGACCGAGGGCAAGCGGGTGGACGCGTCGAAGTCAGAGGCCAAGTGCATGACCGACGCGCAGGAACGAGGGCTGGCCCCATGGCAGGACCGACGATCCGCGATGTGCGTGCGATCACGACCTCGCCGGGCGAGGGCAACATCCAGCGGCGGCTGATCGTGGTGAAGGTGGAGACTTCCGAACCGGGGTTGTACGGTCTCGGGTGTGGAACATTCACCCAGCGACACTCCGCTGTGAAGCTCGTGGTGGACGAGTTCCTCAAGCCGCTGCTTGTGGGTCGGGACCCGCGGAACATCGAGGATGTCTGGCAGACCGTCCACGTCAACGCCTACTGGCGGAGCGGCCCGGTGATGAACAGCGCCCTGTCCGGCGTGGACATGGCGCTGTGGGACATCGCGGGGAAGCTCGCCGGGATGCCCGTGTACCGGCTGCTCGGCGGGAAGTGCCGTGAGGCCGCGGCGGTGTACCGTCATGCCGACGGCGGCACGCCGGAAGCGGTCGAGGAGAACGTGCGCCGGTACATGGCGCAGGGCTACCGGTACATCCGCGCGCAGATCGGCGGGTATGGCGGGAAGGCGGCGCTGCCCGGCATCCCCGAGCCTGTCGCCGCCGGCGCCTACTACGACCCGGATGCCTACATGCGGAGCGTGCTCGGCCTGTTCGACCATCTGAGGGATCGCATCGGCTTCGAGGTGAACCTGCTCCATGACGTACACGAGAGGCTGGTACCCATCGAGGCGGTGAGGTTCGCGAAGGCACTGGAGCCTTACCGGCTGTACTTCCTGGAGGACATCCTCCCGCCGGAGCAGATCGAGTGGTTCGCAATGATCCGGCAGCAGTGCGCCACCCCGCTGGCCATGGGCGAGCTGTTCGTGAACACCAACGAGTGGCGCCCACTGGTCGAGCGGCGGCTCATCGACTTCATCCGCTGCCACATCAGCGCCATCGGCGGCCTGACGCCTGCGCGGAAGATCGCGGCGATGTGCGAGATCCTCGGCATCCGCACGGCCTGGCATGGGCCGGGAGATGTCTCGCCGGTGGGCCACGCGTGCAATGTCCATCTGGACGTGGCGTGCCCGAACTTCGGGGTCCAGGAGTGGTCGGGCTTCCTGGATGTGGAGCGGGAGATCTTCCCCGGGTGCCCCGAGGAGCGCAACGGGAGCGTCTACCCGAACGACCAGCCGGGCTTTGGCATCGACCTCGATGAACGCCTTGCGGCCCGGTACCCCTGTCCGGATGGAGTGCTCGAGTGGACTCAGGCGCGGATCCCCGACGGGACGCCGGTCTACCCGTAGGTCCGTTGACGCTGTCACCGGAGCCCCGTAGAATCGCTGGCGGGCCTGATATGGCCTGAAGAGGTAGCGGATGTTCGTGACGGAGACCCACTGCCACACGCGCGAGCTGTCCGCGTGTGGACGCGCCTCGGCTGAGGCGATGATCGAGGCAGCCTACTGTGCCGGGCTGGACGCCCTCATCATCACGGATCACCACGTGGTCTTCCCCCAGGAGGAGCTCCGCAGGTTGGCGGACCAACTCGGAGCCCATGACCTGGTCATCCTCTCCGGGTTCGAGGCGGCCACGTACCGAGATGGCGAGTTCTACGGCGACTTCCTTGTCCTCGGAGCGGACCATGCCTCCAGTCGCTGTGAGCCCGAGGAGCTCGTCGAGGCGGTGCACGACGCCGGGGGCGCTCTGGTGGCCGCTCACCCATGCCGGTGGGGGACGGGGCCGAACGAAGAGGTCCTGCAACTGGGCGTCGACGGCGTCGAAGTGCTCAATGGGAACAACAGCGATAGCGAGAATGCGTTGGCGCAACACCTCGCCGTGAACGGGGGGCTACCTACCACGGGCGGCAGCGATGCCCATCGGACCGAGCAGGTTGGCCGGTACGTGACCGTTCTCGAGCGCCGCATTGCGCACATCTCGGAGTTCATCGCCGAACTGCGCGCGGGCCGGGTACGGCCCGCAATCGGGGAGGACGTGCTGCGCACAGCGCAGCCGCGGAGGATGAGGTGATACCCGTGGTCGATCTGGCCATCATCGGAGCCGGGCCTGGTGGGCTGTCCGCCGCAATCTACGCGGTGCGTGCCGGGCTGAGCGTGGCGATGTACGAGAAGGCTCTTCCCGGCGGACAGATCACGAACACCGATCTTGTCGAGAACTACCTCGGCTTCCCCGAGGTTGTGGAGGGATCCTTCCTCGTCGAGCAGATGGTCGAGCACGCCAGACGGTTTGGCGTCGAAGCGCAGCCGGGCGAGGTCACGAGCATCGAGCCGTGTGACGAGGGCTTCGTGCTCCACGGCATCAGTGGCGAGCCCACAGCCCGTACGGTGTGCATCGTCACCGGCTCGACCCCGCGCAAGCTGGGCGTGCCGGGCGAGGAGAGGTTCCGCGGAGCCGGCGTGTCCTACTGCGCCGTGTGCGATGGGTTCTTCTTCAGAGGGAAGCGCGTCTGTGTCGTCGGCGGTGGAGATGCGGCATGCGAGGAGTCGCTCTACCTGGCGAAGATCTCTGAGAAGGTGACACTCATCCATCGCCGAAACGAGCTTCGCGCCGTGGACGCACTCAAGAGGCCGTGCATGGAGCACGACCGCATCGAGATCATCTGGGATACCGTCGTCGAGGAGATTCTGGGTGAGCGCGGAGTCACCGCCCTGAAGCTCCGCAACCGCAGGACCGACGAGGTGAGCGAGATCCCGACTGACGGCCTGTTCATCTACGTCGGGAGCTTGCCCAACAGTTGGTTCGTGCGGGGGCTGCTGGAGCTGGACGACCAGGGCTTCATCATCGTCGACAAGCTCATGGCGACATCGGTCCGTGGCATCGCTGCTGCGGGCGATGTTCGCAGCGAAAGCTACCGCCAGATCGCGGCCGCCGTGGGCGATGGGTGTGTCGCCGCGCTTACGGCCTCTCGCTGGATCCTTGGGGGTATCTGACTTGCCTGACTCGGCGTCATTGAGCGTCTATGACTGCGTGTCCCCGCTAGAGTTCCGCTACTACGGCGTCAACAAGAGGCTCATTGAGCGGTTCTCGCCCTACGTCACCGAGCGGGCCCGACTGGGGTACGAGTTGCGGGTCGAGGCCGCCGCGGCGCTCGTACTGGCGCGACGGGGGATCTGCTCCGCGGCCGCCGCGGGAGAGATCGCTCGGGCCTGTGCGGAGGTGCCGGCGGAGGAGGTCGCCGCCGAGGAGGCGCGCATCCACCACAACATCCGCGCCATGGTCAACTGTGTCCAACGGCGCATCGGGGAACACGCGCGGCCCTTCGTCCACTTCACGTTGACCTCGTTCGACGTCATCGACACAGCGATCGCCGCCCGTTTCAAGGACTGCACGCGCGAAGCGCTGGTACCGACACTTATCGAGCTGGAAGCCGTGCTCATCGGGCTGGCGCTGCGCGAGAAGGCGCGCGTCCAGGTGGGCCGGACCCACGGGCAGCACGCCGTGCCGATCACCTTCGGCTTCGCGGTCGCGCAGCATGTCAGCCGTCTCGGGGAGCGCATCGAGGCGATCCAGCGGGCGGGGGACAACCTTCGGGGCAAGATCTCCGGGGCGGTCGGCGCGTACAACGCCTCGAGCCTCCTCGTCGCTGACCCCATGGCCTTTGAGCGCGAGGTGCTCGCGGAGATGGGCCTGCTCCCGTCCCCCCTCTCCACGCAAGTCGTCGCGGCCGAGTACATCACAGACTACATGCACTCCCTCATCTCGTGCTTCTCAGTGCTTGCGGACCTGTGCGATGACATGCGGCACCTGCAGCGCACGGAGATCGCCGAGGTTGGCGAGGAGTTCAAGCCGGAGCAGGTCGGCTCGTCGACGATGCCGCACAAACGTAACCCGTGGAACTTCGAGAATGTCAAGTCGCTCTACAAGGTGTTCGTGCCCCGCATGGTGACCGTGTACCTCGACCAGCTCTCGGAGCACCAGCGCGACCTGACGAATTCCGCGAGCAACCGGTTCCTGCCTGAAGTCATCGTCGGGCTGGCCGGCTCCGCGGAACGGCTCACGCGGGTCATGGGCAAGCTGGTCGTGGATGAGGCGAACATGGCGGCCAACCTGCAGAAGACGGCGGGCATGGTCGCCGCGGAGCCACTGTACATCCTCCTCGCCGCCCTCGGCCATCCGGACGCCCACGAGGCCGTCCGACGCCTAACGCTGAAGGCACAGGTAGACGGCGCGCCCGTGTGGAAGCACGCAGCGGCGGACGACGAGCTGGCGCCGTACTTCGCCAGGCTAACGGCGGAGCAGCGGCGCGTGCTTGAGGAGCCGCGGGCCTACATCGGCTGCGCCGTCGAGCGTACCGAGGCCATCTGCGCCGAGTACGCCGGCAAGCTCGGCATATCGCTGGCTTGAGGGCCCTCACGTTCGTGAGCAGGGAAGGCGGAAGGACGATGGCGGACTCGTCGGGCGCGGACGAGCTGGTGCCGCTTTTCATCAAGCTCAGCCGAGACATAGCGCAGCGCCTCGATGTGATGGCCCAACAGACCGGCCTGACCCGGGCGGAGCTGGCCGCGCAGTTGGTCACCCGGCACATCGGCGAGTTCGAACCCGGCGATGAGGGCCTGATTCGGATTGTCCTGGCGGCTCTGACCAAGGAAGCCACCGAGGCGATGAGGCCGTGGATCCCTATTGGCGAGGCGAAGATGCGGCTGGGTGTGTCATGAGTCGTGATGTGGTGTTGGATGAGGCGGCGATCGTGGACCTCGAGCGGGTCCCTTTGGACCTTCGGACGACGATCATCGCTCGCATCGAGTCGCTCGCGGATGGCCCGGCGCCCGTGCACTCCGCCGACATCGGGTGGGACCTGCCGGACTTCCGAATGCTCCGCGTCGGTGACTATCGCGTCGCCTACTGGTCGGATCCGTCCACCGTCGCCGTCTACCGCGTCTGCGCCCGCGCCGAGCTGACCCCCGGCGCCGTGTAGCCGCAGCGCGACGCGGCACAGGCGAGAAGGAGCACCGAACGTATGCACAGCCCCGAGCATGTCATCGCTAGCTTCGAGAAGCACGTGAACCCATCCCTGAGCGGGCTGCTCCGGTTCATGGGGTTCGAGACGGTCGAGGATCACGCCAAGGGGGCGTTCGTGTACGACTCGGCCGGCGAGAGGTACATCGACTGCCTGGGCGGGTTCGGGACGTTCGCGCTGGGGCACCGGCCGGCGTCGGTGGTCGCCGCGGTGCACGATCAGCTCGACAGGATGCCCATGTCGTCCCGGCTGCTGTTCAACGGCCCGCAAGCGATGCTGGCGGAGCGGCTGGCCGAGGTGACGCCGGGCGACCTGCAATACTGCTTCTTCGGCAACAGCGGGGCCGAGGCCGTCGAGGGCGCGCTGAAGCTCGCGAGGTTTGCCACGCGCCGGGCGAGGATCGTCTCCACGATCAACGCGTTCCACGGCAAGACTATGGGCGCGCTCTCCGCCTCCGGGCGCGATACCTACCGCGACCCGTTCCTCCCACTCGTTCCGGGGTTCACGCACGTGCCCTATGGCGACCCCGACGCGCTGGCGGCCGCCGTGGACGGCGAGACCGCCGCAGTCATCCTCGAGCCGATCCAGGGCGAAGCCGGCGTGATCGTGCCGCCGGACGGCTACCTCACCACCGCGCGGGAGCTGTGCGACAGACACGGCGCGCTGCTCATCCTCGATGAGGTCCAGACGGGCTTCGGCCGCACGGGCAAGCTGTTTGCGTGCGAGTACGATGGCGTCGTGCCGGACGTGATGACCCTTGGGAAGGCGCTGGGCGGCGGGGTGATGCCCATCGGCGCGTTCATCGCGAGGCCGCAGTGCTGGGGGATGTTCGAGGAGAACCCGCTCATGCACTCCTCGACATTCGGCGGCAACCCGCTCGCCTGCAGGGCCGGGTTGGCGGCGGTCGACGCGATCATCGAGGGGAAGCTGCCGGAGCGCGCGGCTGTGCTGGGCGCGAGGGCCAAGGCGCGGCTGGAGGCCATCGCCGACGAGCACTCCGACATCATCACCGAGGTGCGCGGTCGCGGCCTGATGCTGGGCCTGAGCTTCATGGATTCCGACGTGGGCGGCCTAGTCATCGCGGGCCTGGCTCAGCGCAAGGTGCTCGTGGGCTACACGCTCAACAATCCGAGCGTCGTCCGGTTCCAGCCGCCATTGGTGATCGAGGAGCCCGTGCTCGACCAGGCCCTCGACCTCTTCGCGGAAGCCGTGACCCAGACGAAGGCGATGCTGGCGGAGATGGAAGTGCTGTAGGAACCGCAGGGCGTCACTGCAGCGGAAGCTCGGCCAGCAGTCCTTTGGCCTTGGTGACACTGGACGTGAGCTTCGGCTTTACCTGTCGCACCTGGCGCCATAGACTCCCATCCGTGAGTGACTGCTCGGGACGCCGGACGTAGGCAGCGGTCGCCGCTACCTCGAGAACGCGGCGATCGCACTTGGCTAGCCGCCCGACAAGTCCGGCGAACTCGCCTGCCCTCCCCGGGAGCCTGCGGGCCGTGACCCGCTCCGCGATATCCCGCGCATCCCCTGGGACCTGGTAACTGCGTGGGGTAACCTCCGTACCATCTGCGGCGACCCAGGGCTTCCCGGGCATCTCGCTGAGGAGCCCGTACTGCTTGGCGGAATCCAGGACATCCGCGAGGTCAGCGGAGAACGGTCCATAGTGGTACAAGCGGAAGTCATCGAAACCCAGGTCGAAGCCACACCTCTGGAGGAGGTAGACCATTTTCTGCAGCTTCACCCGACCATCGACCACACCCGCAATGTCAACCACGCGCGCCACAAGTGCCTCGCGCATGACCTACTCGCCTCCTGTCTCGGAGTCACCCAGCAGTCCACACTTACGCAATGCAGCCACTGCCTGCGGCGAGCTCGCGTCATAGTAGAGACGCTTCAACTCGATCTCAACCTTGGAGAGCTGATCGATGACTTTGGACTCGCCCTCTGGAGTATCCGCGCGGCCATTCACGTCAATGAAGTAGATCGGTCGGGCATGTTCCTCCTCTCCCTCGTCTGTCATGCCGCCGAGCACAGGCTTGTAGAACACATTCCGGTACGGGACGTCCCCGAACTCATCGTAGTGCAGACTCGCACTCAGCATGGGATCCCTTCGAGCCTCCACAGTCAGTTCCGCGGCTGCTTTGACGCTGCCCATGTGGATCTCCACATGGCGGTAAGGGCGACTTCGCCCAACGAGCATCTCAGCTTTGCGCCGCAACTCGGCTCGGAGCTTCCGAGGACGCTTCCCCTTCATACAGGCCCATGCCACGATGGCGGACCAGACCACGCAGTCGTCGAGGGAGAGATACTCGTCGACGCTCAGTGATTCCTTCCTTAGCATCTTCGCCAGAGAAGGGCTAGTGCCGGGCAGCTCGTGCCCGTCACTCGCCTCAAGCGACGCCAGGCCCACGATGTTGTGGAGAAGCGCCTGGAATGCTCGGGTCGCCTTGTGCATGTAGACTTCGGAGTACATGCTCTGCCGCGCAAGGATGTACTGGCCCACGACCGCCTTGGCCTTGGGCGTCGCGAATCCAAGCCGGGGTGTCACGTGATCCGACTCGTGCGGGCGGAACTGGCCGACACGCAGACAACGAAGCAGCCAATCGAGGGCGTAGTGCCCATAGGGCACTCCTGCCGCGTACGAGTCCCGCAGTAGGTAGTCCAGGCGGTCGGCATCGAGCTGGCTGGCAATGATGTCACGCGCAATCTGAGGTGCCTCTCGGGACTTGCGGATGAGCTGCACGACTCGCGAGCAGTTCGCACCGTGATTGGCTAAGCGCTCGGACAGGCATTCCTCGACGATGCGTGCCGACCAAGCCTCGTGGTCGCGAGGGTAGTCGGCTGTCTGCGTTGCCACCGCCAACGTCTTCTCGAGAACGTGCGACAACGGGCCATGCCCGATATCGTGGAGAGTGCCGCGGCGAGGATCTCCTTACGCCACTGGTCGATCTCCTGGATCTCCTCAGCGGCCCCGCTGGGTCCGGCACCGGGCGCACCAATCCTGTCGAGCATCTGCCGAGCCACGTGGTACACGCCGAGCGAGTGGGAGAAACGGCAATGTGTCGCCCCCGGGTAGGTGAGGAACGAGAGCCCAAGCTGGCGGATGCGCCGCAGGCGCTGGAATGGGAAGGAGTCGATGAGATCGAGGACCAGGCCGCGGCCTTCGTGCGGTATCACGATGAGGCCGTGAACCGGGTCACGGAGCACTTTCTCGTCGGGCATGCGAGGCCTCCCCGACTGGACTGGCCGGAAGACGAGAGCACAACCGCAACGCCCGTTCCAGCGGGTCGGGTTCACTACGGCAAGGAGTCTCGGCCGGACTGTGCGAAACGGTCCGTGCAGAGCAACTCCGAAGGAGGTCCTCCCTGATGAGAGACAGCCGGATCACCCGTCGTGCATTCGTCCGCAGTGCGTCCACCGCCGTCGCCGCCGGCGCGGCCATCGCTCTCCCGGCATCCGGAGCCCACGCGCAAGAGGCGGCGGCCGGCGAGATGCCGATGCGCAAGCTCGGGAAGACCGACCTGATGGTCTCCGTTGCGTCGCTTGGGTCCTTCGGGCTCACGAATCCCGGGGTACTTGAGGCCGCGCTCGATGCGGGGGTCAACCTCATCGACACAGGGCCCGGTTACGGCGAAGGCAATGCCGAGCGCGCTGTCGGCCAGGCCATGCAGAAGCGGCGCGATGAGGCCGTACTCTCCACGAAGTTCGCGGGCGGCGCGGACGCAACGAAGGAGCAGCTTCTGAGCGGCCTGGACGGCTCACTCAAGCGGCTTCAGACCGATCACGTCGACATCGTCCAGATCGGCATGGCAGATCCGGGCCACTTCGCAAACACCGCGTTCTTCGAGGCGTTCCGGGAGGCGAAGGCCGCGGGGAAGGCCCGCTTCATGGGCTTCTCCGCACACGGGGACGTGCCCAACGTCGTCACCGAGGGCATCGGGCACGATGATGTCGCCGTCGCCATGGTGAAGTACAACGTCATGGAGCAGGAGGGCCTCAACGACGTCCTCGCCAAGGCGGCTGAGCGCTCAGTCGGGGTCTTCGTCATGAAAGCCGGTGCTGGGAACCGTGAGGCCGAGGACCGGCAGCTCGTCGAGGGCGTTGACGCAGAGGGAGCCAAGGTGCGTTGGGCGCTCTCGAACGCGAACATCGCCAGTGTCTGCTGCCGGATGCTCAGCTTCGAGGATGTCGACAAGTTCGTCGCCGCCGTGAAGAAGCCGCTCACCGAGGCAGACCTCGACTTCCTGGAGCGCTACAGGCAGCGCTTCGCGACGGCCTACTGTCGCGCGTGCGGGTCGTGCAGCGCTGGTTGCCCCCAGCAAGTCGCTGTCGCGGACATCATGCGCTACCACATGTACTTCCGGTACTACGGCTTCGAGAAGGAAGCCATGCGCCTCTACGCGCAGCTCCCTGAGGAACGCCGCGCCGGCGCCTGCGCTGGGTGTACCGGCGGGTGCACCGCCTCGTGCCCCTACGGCCTCTCGACGAAGGCGAACATGGTCGAGGCCGACGGCCTGCTGACGCTGGCATAAGGCGCCCGTCGGAGAGGAGTCGGCTCCATTGTCCGGACTCGCGCGCTTGCTCACCATCAGCGGGGTCGCACTCGGTGTCGCCGGTCCCGTGCTCGCCGACGGCGCCGCCGACCTGCCCGCGCCGATTGACGTGTTGGCGTCGCTGGAGAGGATCGGGCCGTGGGAGCGCGTGGCGCCCGCTCACGAGTACGTTCCGGACAACCTCTGGGAGTACATCGATGGCGGTGCCGCGTTGTTCGTCTCCTATGGCTTCAGCACCATGGCCACGGCTGAATACGCCGCCGATGGCATCAAGGGCACAGCGACGGTGGACCTGTACCTCGTGCCGGATGATCTCCACGCCTTCGGCCTCTACTCCCGCGAGCGCGGGCCAAAGGGCATAGCCGCGACGATCGGCGCGGAGGCAGTGATCGATGGCGCTGCGGCGCGGTTCTACACGGGGCGCTACTACGTGAAGCTGAAGATCGTGCCGGCTCCCGAGGACGTGGGGGCCCACCTGCGACCGATCGCGCGCGCGGTCGAGGCCGTGCTCCCGGGACCGGGCCGGCCCCCCGACATCCTGGCAGCGTTCCCCGCGGCGGGCCAAGTCCCGAACACGCTGCAGTTCATCGGGACGGACCTGCTCGGGCACGCGTTCCTGCGGAGTGGCTTCCTGGTGGACTACGACCTCGGCGGCGACGACCCGGCGAGAGTGTTCGCGTTCGTGGGAGATAGTGAGGAGGAAGCCACCGATGCCTTCGGCAAGCTGCGCGCGTTCTTCGAGAAGCGGGGCGGGCCGACGACCGGTGTGGCCGGCCTTGGCGGTGCAGCGTTCACCGGCAAGGAGCCGTTCTACGGCCCGGGCCTCGTCGCCCGGAAGGAGCGGATCGTCGCCGGAGTGGTTCGCGCACCCACGGGCTCGCGGGCCGCGGCCCTGCTCGATGCCGTGCTTCAGGGCCTGACCGAGCGCCTCTGATGGAGGTCACCTTGAGCCCGCAGCCGCCTGCTCCGCTCACCATACTTCGCGCGGCGGGCACCGCGCTGGCCGTGGTGGCCGTCATCACCGGCGCTGCGGCAGTGGACATCGCCGGCGGCACGGCTTTGCGTTGGGTGGCGCAGCCGGCGTGGGTTGGAGCTATGGCTGCGGAGACCCACCGCGTGAGCGAGGCCGACGGAGCACTCGTCTTCGAGGCCGAGGGCGCCGGCAAGGCGATGGCGTTCACCCTCGACCTGAATGAGGACGAGGCCGTGGGAGACCACCGGTATCTGGTGATGGAGTACCGCGCGCAAGGCGTGACCGCAGTACCCGGCGACTACCTCCTCCACGGCGTCGAGGGAACGCCCGGCGGGAGGACGTACATCCCAAGTGATGCCGTTCGCTCGGACGGCGCAACGCACACGCTGGCCGTCGATCTGCTCGCCATCCGCGCCTTCGAGCCGACCGTGGGCCTGGCCGTGAAGGTGTCGGTGGGCGACGAGGGACGAGCAGCCTTGACGGTGACGCGCCTCGCCTTCGCTGATGGGGTGCCGGAGGGGGCGAGACCCGTGGAGACACCCGTCCGGCAGGTCACACCGGTCATCCTCCGCTGGCCCGACCTCACGGCCATCCACGCCGAGCCGGGCTGGCTCACGAACCCGGCTGATGACGCCGAGATGAAGGTGGAGGAGGATGTCGCGACGTTCTCGGTGCGCGGCGCGCAGAAGGGGATGCGATGGCCGGCAGCGCTCCCGGCCCCGGTCGACCTCGCCCAGACGCCCTACCTCTCCCTTCGCTATCGCTCATCGGGCCGTCCCTCCCGCGCGGGCTACGCGATCTGGCTGGGAGACCAGGTCTCCGGCGAGGGAGGCAAAGCGTGCATCGCGGTGGCGCCGTCCGACCTGGCCGCCGATGGACGCTGGCACACCTTCACCACGCGGATCGCGGTGCCGTTCACGGCCACGCAGCTCGCCATCGGCCTGGACGCGGCCGGTGACGAGGCGGAGCTGTCCTTCTCCGGGCCGCTCACCTTCAGCTCCGAGCCCGGCGCGTTCCCGCTCAGCGCCGTGCTGCCGTACCAGCCACTCCCTACGCACTGGCCGGATGGTCAGGACGGGTGGACCGTGCTGCCGGCGACCGTGCTGGACTCGAAGCCCTCAGCCCTTCTGGCCCCGCGGCTGCGCCTCGTGGACTGGTTCACAACGCCCAACGTCACCGTCCTCGGCGTACCGTTCAGCGTGCCGATGGACCCCGCAACCATCCCCCAGAGCGGCACGACGGAACTGGGAACGCTGAGCCTGGCCGTGCCTGACGATGCGGCAGAGGTCTGCCTCCTGACGGTCACGACGGCGCCGCCGACGGAGCCGTTCGGCATCGACTCCGCGCACCCGCGGCCCGTGGAGGTACTCAATCAGCCGGAGAAGGTCGCGATCGAGATCCGCTATGCCGAAGGCCCTTCGGACTGGGTCCTTCCGCTCAGCGCGGAAAGCGGCGACTGGGGCATGACGCGCGGGCCGGGCGTGCATGTGGTGCACCCGGACCCGAGCCGACGCCCGAGGGGGATCGTGCTGCACGATTGGATGCAGACGGCCGCGTTCGCCATCGTGGCGGCCACCTACCGCACCGCCGCCCCACGTTTCCCCGAGCCACCGTTGGACGTGATGAGCTACTCCGCGACGCCACCCGGCGGCTTAGCGGGCGCTCAGCGCACCGACGGTGTCGATCCGGCGGCGCGCCGAGTCAGCTCCGGCGCTCTGACGGCGTCGTTCGACGCGACGGCCGGCCTTCGCTGGTCGGCACTGAGCGTACCCGGCATGCCTGAGACGCTGGCCTGCGCCGACGGCGCCGTGTTCGAGGTCGAGGTCGCTGGACAGCTACTGCCGGCCGACGAGTGGCGCCTCCTGGAGTCACGAGAGCAGGATGGCGGGCTGCACTTCACGCTGCAGCATGATGTCACCGGCCTGCGGGCGGAGGTCCAGTGCCTGGCCGGAGGACCGGACGCCCTCCGGTTGCGGATGCGCCTCTCGAACACATCCGCGGCGCCTGTCACCGCCACGCTTCGGTTCCCTGTGCTCGGCGGCATCCGCATCGGCCCGGCGGAGGAGACCTGGTACCTCTCGGGCCATCGGGGCGGGGTCATCCGTTCCGGCGATGCCGAGTACCGTGACCCACTGGGCGAGCCACACCCGCTGCAGATGGACGGCTTCTTCAACCCGCGGCTCGGCGTCGCGCTGGCCTGCCTCACCCACGACACGCAGGCGCAGCACCACTGGATCAACCTGCGGAAGTCCGCGGACGGCGGAGCCTGGTCGCCGGAGTACGTGGAGCGCGACCTGGCTCCCGGGGCGACGTTCGAGGTGACGGAGGCCGAGCTGGCGGTGCTCGAAGGCGACTGGCGAGCCGTCTTCGACCGCTACCGCCAGTGGCTCGCGACGTGGTTCCAACCCAACACGGCAGAGAACTCGTCCTTCGCGAAGGCGATGGCCTTCGTCGCGCGCAACGCCAGCTATGACACGAGTGCCGACCCCAAGGTCCGCGGGAGCCTTCAGACGGTCATCGACGCAGGGCTGAAGTACATCGGGCTCTGCGACTATGTTCACCTGTTCGGCTGGTCCGCGTCCAAGCGTTACGGGGACTGGGCGGACTACGACCACTACGGCGAGACCGTCGGCGGCCTCGACTACTTCCGCGGCAACATCGCCAGGGCGCAGCAAAGCGGCATCGCGGTCGGGCTCTACCAGGACGCCTACCTCAGCTCGACGGACGGCGAGGCAGTGGGAGCGCACGCCGAGGAGTGGGCGATGCGCCGAGCCGACGGCAGCCCGTGCTACATCTCCGAGTACCGCGCCTACAACGAGTGCCCCTACATGCCGGGCTGGCGCGACCACTTGGTCTCGACTTACGCCCGGCTGGCGCGCGAGCTGAAGCCCGACGGGCTCTACATCGACGAGTACGGCGCGACCGATGCGCGTTGGCTCTGCCAGGCGAAGGACCACGGCCACAACGGCTACGAGGTGCCCTACGCGGGCGAGGTCGAGGTGATGCGACGCATGCGCGAGGCCGTGGGCCCCAGCGTCGCCCTCTATACGGAATACCCCCCGGCGGAGGTGAGTCGGCAGTACCTGGACGGCTCGTTCACCTACCAGGCATTGTTCAGCGTGGATGAGGAACGCGTGGCGCCTCACTTCATCGACCTGCCGCGCTTCGCGTTCCCCGCCTTCCGGCAGTTCCACATCATCTACTACGTGGCGCCGCGCGCCGGGAACTGGTGGCTGCTGAAGTTCCCGTTCTTCAATGGCGAGAGCTACTTCGTGGGCGAGCCGAACCTGCCGGGCTACGATGCCGCGGCCTTGGCGTTCCAGCGCCGCGCGATCGAGGTGCTCTCGGCCCACCGCGAGGCGTTCACCTCGTCGCGGGTCACTCCTCTCGTCCCCACCGAGCAGCCAGGCGTGTTCGCCAACCGCTTCGAGACCGACGGCGAGACCGTGTTGACCCTCTACAACGCCAACGGCCGCTCCGTCCGCGGCCCCGTCCTCCACGTCCCGGAGGCCGCCGGCGCCACCTACGAGGACGCGTGGACCGGCCAGCCGATCACACCGTCGCTCGCAAACGGGCAAGTTGCTCTCCCGCTGGAGCTGGGGCCGAAGGCCGTGGGGTGCATCGTTCAGCGGCTCCCACGTGGCCCATCGGGAGGCTAGGCTGATGCTAGGGAGATCCCGAGCGGAGGACCCGTCCGCCATGCTGCCGACAGTGCCCTTCGGCCTGCACCGGGTCACCCGCCTCGTGATCGGCGGCAACCCGTTCAGCGGCGGGTCGCACTTCTCGCCCGAGCTGGATCGCGCGTTCCTGGACTACTACACCACGGACAACATCAAGCGAGCGCTGTTCGAGTGCGAGCGCTGCGGCCTGAACACCATGCAGTCGCGCGGGGACCGGCACATCCGGAGGATGATCCGCGAGTACCGCAACGAGGGGGGGACCTTGCAGTGGATCGCGCAGACCGCGTCCGAGCTTGCCGACCAGCATGGCCACATCCGGCAGCTCGCGGAGGAGGCCGTCGGCGTGTACCTCCACGGCACGCGCACCGATGCACTGTGGCTGGACGGACGCATCGACGAGGCGAGAGAGTACCTCAAGGTGATACGGGATGCCGGCGTCGTGGTCGGGCTGGGGACGCATCGGCCGGAGGTCATCGAGCACGTCGAGGAGCGGGGCTGGGACCTGGACTTCTACATGGCCTGCTTCTACACCCTCAGCCCGGAACCCGGGGCCGGCCACCCATTGCGCCGGCCAGGTCTCGCATCTCCCGCCGCGTCCGGAATAGCGAAATGGGTGGCTGTCCCCGGTTCTCGCGGTTTCGATGACAGCGACCGCGATCGAATGACGGCGACCATCCGCGCTACGCCCAAGACCTGCCTCGCGTTCAAGATCCTGGCCGCGAACCGCAAGTGCGCCACAGAGCCGGACATACGGCAGGCCTTCGAGTACGCGTTCGCCAACATCAAGCCCACGGACGCCGTCGTCGTCGGGATGTACCAGGAACATGCCAACCAGGTCGCGATGAACGCCGCGATCGTGGCCGAGCTCTGCGCTGCCGGGGGCGCGAACCGGACGCCACTGGCGCGAGGCGGGTAGCCGGCCCAAGGAGGAGCTAACCATGTCCATCGCAGCCATGCGAGTCGTTCTTGCCGGCGCCATGATGCTTGCTGCCGCGGCGGCGTGGGGGCAGACGACACTCCACGTGTCCTCCGGTGGTCGCGACGATGCCGCGGGTACCGTCGGCCCCCGTCGGCGGACCCGTAGGAAGGCACTCGGAAGAGATCGGCTATGGCACGCGGCACCTCCGGGTCACCCAGGACGCCCTGGTGGACGTAGACCCTCTGTTCGCTGGCGCCGCGCGGTTGCCCCTCTCCGCGGCGACGCTACCTCCCCTTCCCCTTGGGGGTCCGCGGCACGGTCACCTTGACCGTTGCCGTCGACCTGTTCCCTGAGGCATCCACACAGGCGAGCGCGATCGTGTAGACCCGGTCCGTCGTACGCGACGAGCATGTGGCCTGCAGGTTCACGGTCAGATCGCCCGTGATGGACCATGCGAGCTTGCGGGGGTTTGTGGATTCGTTGCACGTCACGCCCGCAATGTAGGCGCGTGGCGCCGGATCACAGACATCCGTCGCCGTCACCGCAACCGTCACCGACTTCATCTTCCCATCCGCCGGGGTCAGGACGCTCGGCGTCGCCACGGCGCTCCAGATCTTCGGCACACGTGTGTCGACGACGGTGACCTGGACCGTATCCGAGCTTGTGCGGCCGAAGACATCCTTCGCCGTGAATGTGGCGGTGTGCGTGCCAAGGGGCAACTGGACACTTAGCACCCACGGCTTCCAGACGCCGTAGTCGTGGCCAAGGACCGTCCACGTACAGTAGTCGAAACACTGGGATGGGGTCGCGCTGCCGGCCAGCAAAGCGATTGCGCCGTCGTTCGAGGATGCCTCCAGTGTCTGCGGAGAGCCGGCCTCAACGACCGTGTCCGGCAGCTTGACGGTGATGTGTGCAGTGTCCGTCGCGGACCGTCCGTTGGCATCAACCACAGTGAGCTTGGCGTCGTGCTCCCCGATCTTGAGGCGGAACATGGTCCACGGCTCGAATGCGGTCGTGCGCGCGCACTCCCATTTGTAGCTGTACGGCTCCTCTCCTCCAGTAGCGGAACCGGCAAGGGTCACCCATGCCCCAGAGGTCCCCTCGGCGTCCACCACCTGGTCCGGCCCGGCGTCGGCGATGAGTGGCGGCTCCCAGGTGACGGCCAGCATGGGCCCGTCCGCTGCGGCTTCCCGGCTCCGGAAGAACCCGCGCTCGCAGACGTAGGCATCCTGGGCCGAGAGGACGAGAGTGAGTTGCTTGCCGCCCGAGCGCACCGCGTCGCAGACCGCT
>Ga0315288_10002962_pt1 | contig 21676 bp, 11 predicted proteins | sample YL17G11_20_MG_FD_203454 | JGI IMG/M metagenome (GOLD analysis project Ga0315288, IMG submission 203454) | Sediment microbial communities from Yellowstone Lake, YNP, Wyoming, USA - YL17G11_20 | ecosystem: Environmental > Aquatic > Freshwater > Lake > Sediment | place: USA: Wyoming | collected...
AATCGCACTCGAAGATGAAGTCCTTGTATTTTTTGCCGTACCAGAGAAGGCCCATGCCCCCCTGGCCCTTGAGGACGCCCGTTTTTTCATCCACCTCGAAATAGCCCGGTCCGTAGTGGTTCCAGCCTTGCTTTTCGTAGCGTCCCTCGGATCTCCGGAAGATCTGTTCGTAGCCTTCGTAGTAGGTGATGCTCTTGACGTATTCGATGCTTTTTTTAATCGCCGGAATGGGGTCGTTGACTTCCTTCTCGTTCTCGTATTCGATCGTCAGGAAGCCGCCGTAGTCCTGGAGCGTCAGTTCGGCCAGGAGGTCGCGGATATTGGCCTTTCCCTCCCCCCAGGGGACGTCGTCCTCGGCCGGGGGAGGGCCGTAGCCGCTGCGGTCCTTGAGGTGAACGTCAAGGATCCGGCCTTCGAGGAGCTTGAACGCCTCGCGCGGGTCGTTCAGGCCGCGCATCCAGTGGCCGTTGTCGGCGCAGGAACCGATGCGCGGGTCCTTGCCGTTCACATGGTTATAAACGGTCTCGGGAAGGTGGTACTTGGCGGGCGCGGGATGGTTGTGGATGGCAATCTGGACGTCGTATTCCTTGACGAGCTTTTCGAGGAGCGTGAAATCGTCGTCCGCCGGCTCGGTCATGATCGTCCGGATGTCCATTTTCCTGGCGAAATCGAAGACCTTGCGCATGCTCGCCTCGGTCTTCCCGATGTCGCAGACGCCATAGGCGACGACGGCGATGCCGGCTTCCTTGAGCTTGTCCTTGACCTTGGCCATCTGCTCGTCGGTCATGTCGTGGTTGAACTGGGCTTTGGGCATGTCCGCGCTCAAGGGCTGGCCGGGAAAAGCCTGGACGTATTTGAGGCCGAGGTCCTTGACCTTGAGGAGGGTGTCGAAGAACGTAAACCTCCGGAACGTCCAGCACTGTATGGCAACCGGAAATTTCTTGATCCGCACGTCCTGGTAGTTCGCCGTCTCGACGTATTTCTGGAGCTCGGCGGAGATGTGCCGGATCTGCGGCGCCGCCTGCTGGGCAGCGAGAACCCCGTCGAGGATTGCTAAGAAAACTATAGTTATGACCGACCAGGATATGACCGTTCTTTTTCTCATGCCTTTCGCCTCCTTATTATGATCATTTTATTTTCTCTTCGGGTTCCATGTCCCCTTTGCGACCGGCGGCACATAATTCTCGAGCCCGGGCGGCGGGAAGGGGATGGTCTTCCCTTTCTCCGCGCTCATGTAAGCCGTCATCAACAGTTCGGTGACGTTCAGGCCGTCGCTGAAATTTTCCTCGGGGCGCCGGCCTTTGAGGAAGGACTGCACCATGTGGCGGTTTTCCGCGATATAGCCGTATTCGGTCTCCTCGTCGGCCACCACGGGCATGAGGCCGATCTCGGCGTTTTGTTTCTCGACCAAATCCTCTCCGGATTTACCTTTGACGTTCCGGCTGAAGAAAACCTTCAGCCCCGAATCCAGAGTGTTGATGGCGAGCGAATATTCGGGGCCGAGGAGCTCCATGGTCAAACGCAGGCCCGCGCCGATATAGCACCACGACGTCGTCGTTTCGACGATGACTTTGTTGCCCTTTTCGTTCTTGTATTCGACGAGGGAGCGGGCGAAGTCCTCGGCCGGCCGGTTTATATAATCCGTTTTACCGCCGCTCGTCTTCGCCAGGATATTCGCGTAGTGGGGCTCTTGCCACTTGAGGCAAGCGGTATGGGCCGTGACGCTCAGGGGCGTAAGGACGCCGCGCAGCGCGCCGGGAGGCGTCAGCATGAAACGGGCTTCCTCGACCGAATGGCACATCATGTCGTTGAGCACGCCGCCGCCTTGGAGGGTTCCCTCCCAGAACCAGGGCATGTGCGGGCCGCTGTGCTCCTCGGCCGCGCGGGCCAGGTAGGGCGGGCCGGCGATGACCGCGCCCCGGGCCCAGACGATGTCTTTGCCCCGGACAACGGCCGGCGCGAACACCTGGTTTTCGAGATACCCGTCGAGGAGGCCGGACTTTTTGGCCAGATCGAACATCCGGCGCGCTTCCCGGACGTTTCGGCCGAGCGGCTTTTCGCAGGTGATGCCGATGAGCTTGCCCTTGCCTTTGAGGACGGCGTGGGCGATTTCCTCCATGACCTCCACCCGCGTATAGTTCGGCGCGCCGATCCAGAGCGCGTCGATGGCCGGGTCGGCGATCATGTCGGTTATGGAGTTGTAAGGCTTGGCGTTTCCGACATTCAGTTTCCGGGCGAGAGCGGCCGCCTCTTCGGCGCGCTTCGTATCGGGGTCGAAAATCCCGAGGATGTCCGCGTCCCGGACGCCGACCCAGGAACGGATGTGAAACCTGGCGATGAATCCGCCGCCGATGATCCCGATGCCGAGATATTTCTTATTTCTCATGGTTGACCTCCGACGTTTTCCTTCCCCCTTGAAGTATTCATTGATTCTATCTCTCTAACTTAAAAATTATGAATAATGCAAGTTAGACCCGGCTTATCGGAAACAGGGACTTGCGCAGAATATGTTCGGCCCAAGTCCGCATCCTTATGTCAAGCCTGCGCCGGCGTCCCGGATGCGGCCTTCTTTTCCTTGAACAGAGCGACAAACAGCAGGGCGCAAAGCAGGGTGAGCGCCGTGGGCACGAGGAACACGTTCCGCCAGTTGGTGGCGCCGTCCTTGGTGAAAATCGATTGGATCCAGCCGGAGAAATTACTCCCGACGAAATTGCCGATGCCCAGGATGACGACGGCGATGAGGCTCTGGGCCGAGGCGCGGATGTCGGCGGGAGCGATGGTATCGACGTAGATGTAGGCGGCCGTGAAGAAAAAGACGTAGCAGAAGCCGTGCAGGGACAGCGAGGCGATGACCAGCCAGGCCGGCGTCCCGATGACGAAGATGATGTAGCGCAGCGGCCAGGCCAGCACGCCGATGATCATTGTCTTCTTGATGCCGTATTTCGGCAGGAAGACGGGCAACAGGAGCGCCATGACGAAGATTTCGGCGAACTGGGCGATGGTCATGACCAGCGAGATCCATGTGCTGCCGACGCCGATGGCGGATGTCAGGAACGGCGCCGTCAGGACGTAGTAAAACTGCAGCTCGGTGGCGACTACGAAGGCGATGACGGTGAACATCAGGAAGTCTTTGTCCTTGAGCATCTTAAGGGCCTCCAGGAAGGCCCAGGGCTTGGCGCCCTCTTTCTTCGGGGGTGTGTGCGGGAGGCCGAAGGCGAGCACGCCCATGAGGATGGAGAATAAGCCCGCGAGAAAGAGGGTGTCGCCTTTCACGGCGATGCCCGGCGTCGACTTCGCCAGGAACCGCCACCCGGCGAGCGACCAGCCCGCCGCGATCCAGCCGATCGTCCCCCAGACGCGGATCTTGCCGAAGTCTTTCTCCGAGTTCTTGAGGTTGATGAAGGCGATGGAATTGGTCAGGGCCAGCGTCGGCGCGTAGACGATGCAATAGACGAGCATTATCCAGACCATGGCCGAGTAGTTCTGGACGGCCGCGCCCAGGAGCAGGATGGCGCCGCCCAGGAGCTGCATCACGGCGATGACCTTTTCCGTGGGGAAGTAGCGGTCGGCCAGTTGGCCGCCGACGAGCGGGGCGATGATGGTCGCGATCGGCAGCAGACCGTAGATGAAGCCGACCTGTGTGCCGTTGAAATGCAGGACGTCGATCAGGTAGGCCGATAGGATCGGGGCCCAGGCGCCCCAAATGGCGTACTCCAGAAACATCATGGCGCCGAGACGGGATTTTGCGTTCATGCCCTCCCTCCTTTCAGGCCGGATGAGTGCCTCATGTGAGACGAAAAATATTATAATTAGGGGGCTTTGTCAACATAGGGGGAAGGCCGGAATGGACTCGCTCCCGAAGTCCCAACATAGTCGCTTCGTCTATCCCGGCCTTCCCCCTTGAAGCATTCAAAGATTCCGTCTCGCCAGCTTAAAATTTATGAATAATGCAGGTTAAGTCTCTTGTCACGAATAAGGGATGCTTTCTCAAGGCTTCGCTAAAGGGGGATTCAGCTGGATGATGGTCGCGCCCCAGCCGCCTTCTTCCGGGCCGGCGAGTTCGAAAGAGGCGACCTCCGGCGTTTTTTTGAGGATAGAATGGACGGTGCGCAGCAATGCGCCGCTTCCCTTGCCGTGAATGATCAGAACCCGGAAGATGCCTTTTTCAAGGCAGGCCTTGAGGTATTCGGGAATCAGACCTTTGACTTCGGACGGCCGGAAGGTATGCAGGTCCAGGATCCCGTCCACGGGAATCTCGACGGGCGCCGATTCGAAAGGATGGATCTCCGTCCCGCAGTCGCAGACGACGCTCCGCCCGAATTGGAACAGCGTGACATCATATTGATGTTGGCAATTTGGACAAAGAATGGCCATCGCCGGCTGACCTCAACTGAAATTCTGCGCTGAACAATCCCGGAAGTCAATGAAGGCGGCCTGTCCGGATAACCGCTCAAAATTTTTTCCATGTCGGGACTTCGGAAGCGAGTCCATCCCCGCCTTCCCCCCATATGGAACCCGGTTTATGAATAATGCAGGCTAAATGATCTCCAATTTTTCCTTGTCCGGTAGTTTGGGGAATGGGGCGTGGGGCTCGGCCTGGTACCAGAAGCCCACGGACGAAATGTCGTCCTGGAGCGGCAGGTAGCGGCCACCCGTGCGCCAGCCGAGGGCCTGGATGGTCACCTTGATGTCTTTTTCGAAACGCACGGGGTCCATGATGTGCCAGCGATACAGCCCGAACCGTTGCTGCACGTCGTAATGCCCGTCGCCCCGGATGACCTGGGCCAGGCCCGTATAGGGCGTCGTAAACTCCGTGTATTGGATGGTGCCGTCCGGTCTCTTGGAATCGAAGTCGTAGGACCCGCAGAAATAGTCCTCCGTGCCGGTGCCGCAGATTGTCGGGAATTTGTCGTCGCCGTCGAGGAAGAATTTGATCTCGCCTTCGCCCCACCAGCCGTTGTTGTTGACGCCCCAGGCCATGTAGGTGCCGACGTAGTGGCCCCAGCCTTTGACGCCGTCGAGGATCGTGTAGACGCTCTTGTAGGGGAGCGGATTAACGCGGCGGAACTGGGCGTGGAAATAGGCCGCATCGTCGGGCACGTCGGTCAACGCGTAGTTGATCTGATAATAGAGCGTGAAGTTTTCGTCGGCGATGTTCTCGAGGGTGACTTTGAAACCCTTGCGGAAGGGCATTTCCCAGTAGCAGTTGAAGGCGCTGCCGGGGTTGACGCAGACGGCTTGTGAAGAAATCTGGGCGTACCGCCCCCAGCCGCAGGCGAAGAAATCACCCACGGGGCATTCGACCGAGGGCTCGGTCTCGCCGTCCCAGTAGAAACGGATGATGGCGAAGCGCCAGGCGCCGGCCGGCGTCAGCCAGATCTGCTGGATGGCGCCTTGGCCCTTGACATCGGCCATGACAAAGGTTTCCTTGGGTTTGATCCGGACGTAGGGCGAGACCTTCCAGCCCTGGCCGAGGTCGCGGGCCGCGTTCAGGGCCGGCCCGTCCGTGGACATGCCGGCCTTGCCTTTTTCGCCCGTGAAGTTCTCGGGGCTGATCGAGCGCGTTTGGGCGCGGGAGAGCCGGCTGAGGTTGCCGAGGTTCATGCCCAGGCCGTCAAATGCCTTTTTCTCCTGGGCGGCATTGAGCACCAGCGCCGCCGCCAGCGCCACGGCGATGGTGATGAGTCCTTTTTTCATTAAACTCCTCCTTCTTATTAAATAAGGTGGAATGGAAATGATGCTGAAGCGCCGAGATATCTTGCATAATTCGTTAATCTCATGTTCAAGGGGGTTAATCGCCATGTCCTCCGGGAGCGGCCGGGATGGACGAAGCGACCATGCCGGGACTTCGGGAGCGAGTCCATCCCGGCCGCTCCCCATAGACCGCCTGGTTTGTGAATGATAAATGAAACCATCCCGCCTATATATATTTGACCGCGGAAGAAATGTCAAAAGGACGGGAATTTATTTCCGACCCGAGTGACGGGGCCGCAACTTGTCTATAGCCTTTCTTATTTTGATTTGGGTAAAATGGACAGGTGATCCGTTGATGAAAACGCCGTGGAAAAGCCGTTGACCCAACCGCAGCTTCTGAGAGCCCTCGGCCTGCGTGAAGGCATATCCATCCACGTCGGCATGATGATCGGTTCGGCTATTTTTATCGTTCCGGCGACGATCGCGGGCCGTCTTCACGCCATGGGGCCTATCCTGCTCGTCTGGATCATCGGCGGATTGCTGGTGTTGTTCGGGGCATTGTCACTCGCGGAGCTGAGCGCGGTGCTTCCCCAGGCCGGTGGGCCCTATGTGTACCTCAGACACAGTTTCGGCCGCCTTTGGGCCTTCCTGTACAGTTGGAATCACTTTTTTATCAACACGGCCGGCACCGTCGCGGCCATCGCAGTGGCCTTTACGACCTATCTGGGATATTTCTTCCCGGCCCTCTCGCCCCAGAATCAGTTCTTCAAGCTGTCCTATTCCCTTTTCGGGTATCCCCTGGAGTTTGCGATCGGATGGACTCAAATCGTCGCTATGGCTATGATCGCCCTGGTCACACTGATCAATTTCCGCGGAGTCAAGTTCGGCGGGTGGGTGATGAATATTTTCACGGCGGCCAAAGTCGCGGCCTTACTGGCATTGATTGTCGCCGTGGCCTTATCAAGGAAGGGGCAGGCCTTGAACTTTGGGCCCTGGTGGCCCGAGCATTGGACCAAGGAATTGACGGCCGCGTTCGGCCTGTGCATGATCTCCGTCCTATGGGCCTACGACGGGTGGTCGACCGTGACGCTGTCGGCGGGGGAAATCAGGCGCCCGGAGCGGAACGTTCCTCTTTCGCTGCTGGTCGGCACGCTCGCGGTCATTCTGCTCTATCTCGCCGCAAATCTCGCTTATGCCTACGTTATTCCGCTCAAGGCCATGGCCGGTTCACCGCGCATCGCCGCCGATGTCGCCCGCATGGCGCTGGGTCCTGTCGGCGCCTCCCTGATCATCGTCGGCATTCTGTGTTCGACTTTTGGGACCCTGAACGGATCGCTTTTGAGCTGCCCCCGGTCAATTTACGCCGCCGGCGCCGACGGGACGTTTTCGCGGCGCTTCGGCAGGGTGCACCCGCGTTTCCGGACTCCTTCCTTCGCGATCATGACGCTCGGGATTTGGGGGAGCCTGCTCACGCTGAGCGGAACCTACGATCAGATCATTTCCTATGTTGTTTTCGGTTCGTGGGGTTTCTATGCGCTCACGGCTTTGTCCGTGATCGTTCTCAGGCGGAAAATGCCGGACGCGGCCAGGCCGTACAAAGCCTGGGGATACCCTTATGCTACGCTTCTCTTTGTCGCGGTTGCCGGCTGGTTTCTTTACAATACCCTGGTCGAGGATCCACGCAACGCGGGGATCGGGATCGTCTTGCTTCTCCTCTCGCTGCCGTTCTATTATCACTGGGCAAGAAAGAGGAAGGCCGGTTCTGCGGCGGCGGTTGAGGATGAGAGGCCTTTAGACAAGAAGACTGGATGAAAGGAGCTTGAGCACCCATGGGAAAAAAAGTACTTCTCGTCGGACTCGGCATGCAGGGGAGGGCGGCGCTCCACGATCTCGTGAACTGCGTCGACATCTCCCACATCATCGTCGCCGATAACCGGCCCGACCTTCAAATTGATCCGAGCCGCTATTCGTCTGATAGAGTCAGCGTCCGGCGCCTGGATGCGGCCGATGAAGCGAGCCTGTTCTCTCTTATGCGCGATGCCGACATCGTCGTCGAGGCCTTGCCCGGAACCTTCGCCCTTCCGTTGGGCCGTCTGGCGGCGGACTGCGGCGTTAATCTCGTGAGCAGCATGTTTTATCTCGACCCGGCAGAGCGGGAAGCCGGAAAAATTCAATCCATCCGGAAACAAATTCTAGAAATCGATCGGAAAGCGATAAAGAAGGGGATTACAATTCTATCCGAGTTCGGATTGGATCCGGGCCTGGATCTTGTGATCGGAGCCAAAGCCCTTCGCGAGCTGGACGAAGTCCGGGAATTCCATACCTACGGGGCCGGCCTGCCGGGCCCGGAAGCCAGGCTGAATCCGCTCCAGTACAAATTTTCATGGTCGGCCGTCGGCGTGATGAAATCGTACCGTCGGCCCGCGAGAATCATTTCCCGGGGCCGGGCCGTGGATATTGAAGCGGCCAAGGTGTTCGAGACGGGCAACTGTCATCGGCTTGAAGTGGAAGAAATCGGCGTCCCCCTGGAATGTTTTCCCAACGGGGACAGCGTGCGCTATGCGGAACTGTTCGGGATCCGGGATTCCGTCCAGGAAATGGGCCGCTACACGGGCCGCCTGCCCGGCCACTGCGCCTTCTGGGATATCATGGTGAAAAGCGGCTTCCTCGATGAGCGGCCCGTCCGCGTCGGGGATGAGTCCGTTTCGCCGCTCAAATTCACGGCTTCGCTTTTAGCATCACAGAAACAGTTTGCCTATGCCGACGACGAGGAGGATATGACGTTCCTCCGCGTTGACGCGCGGGGAATACGCCGGGGGAAGAAAATCCGGGTGATTTACCAGATGATCGATCGGCGCGACTTCGAAACAGGCTTGACCTCTATGCAAAGGACGGTGGGATTCACCATGAGCCTGGCGGCGCGCCTGATCCTGGAAGGAAAGCTGAAGCCGGGCTTCCTGACTCCCCTTGACGTGCCCTATGACCACGTGATCCCGGCTTTGGAAAGGCATAACATCCGTGTTCAGCGACGGGAAATTCCCTGGGAATGAACCGACTCGAAACGAAGTCAAAGAATTCAGTCAGACCCCGGATGTTCGATGAGCCGCCAACGTTTTCATGCCTTCTTTCCTCCGTTTGCCCCGGGAGGTTATTTAATCACCAGGATCTTTTCGTTCACCGGATAGAGCCATTCGACGCCCCGTTCGGTAACGATGGCATCGTCCTCGAGGGGTATCCGGACTTTCTTGCCTCCCCATTCCGGCGCCGGCGTGTAGGCGAAGAACTCGATGGCCAGGAGTGTTGTCGGCTGGATCTTGAACTGGAGCTGTTGAGTCTGGAAGAAAGCAGCGGATGGGCCGATACCGTGGCCCCAGTTGCCGACCGAATGGCAGCCGGTGATGACTTCGGTCTTATCCGTTTCGCCGGGCTTGTTGAATGTCTTCATGACCGCGAACCCTGCCTCCTCCAATTTGCGGTTGAGGACTTCGACCGTCTGCGCCCCCGTCAGTCCCGGTTTGATGTTCTTCCGGACGACCTCCCGCACGGCCAGACCCTTGTCGAAGGCGTTCTGGATGCCCGCGGGGACTTGCGTCTCTCCCGGCTTGAGCACGTAGGCGATGCGTTTCATGTCCGTGTAGAAGCCCATCAAGCCCACGCCCCAATCGATCATGATCAGGTCGCCGCGCTGGATGATCCGGCTGTTGGAGGTGGCCTCGATCCCCGCAGGGCCGGTGATGTAGATGCTCGGCAGCCCGAAGGAGGCTTCGAGATTCCGGGCCTCCAGCCGGTCCTTGATCCACCAGGCCACATCCTCAAGGGTGGTCACTCCGGGTATGACGACCTCGTTGGAGAAGGCGCGCTCCGTGATCTCTTTTGATATCCGGCCGGCCTCGCCGAAGGCCACGATTTCGCTCGCCACTCTTCTGTAGAGGAAATCCGAGACGAGCTTTTCAGCGGAAACGAGCCGTGAATCGAACGGCTTCCCCAGGGTGTTCACCAGGTATTGATATTCCGTATGGGAAAGGCCGTCGGCGCCTCCGATCTTATCCGATATGTTGACGCCGATCCGCCTGGGGTTCCGTTCCGTCACGAACTTCTTCAGGTCGTCGGCGGAACCGAAGATGTCATAAGCTCCGCAATTCTCGATTTCATAGCCGTCGATGCCCAGCGCGGCCCTTTCGATGCGGTCCCCGCCGCGGTCCGTGAGGACGATGAATCCGATGGAGGAGACGTAGCCCTGTCCCAGGTCGAGGTAAAGCGGATCGAAGTTCCCCTCCTTCATAACCGTAATCCACATGTCGATCTGATTCTCTTTCATCACCTGGGGGAGGACGAGGTCAAATTTGTCCTTTCGGATCTGGTTCCTCATCTCCCAGCGCAGCCGCGCTTCCTGGGAAAAGACTCCGGTCCCCAGGAAAAAGAAAAAAACGAAGAAGGTGCTCAGAAAGGCGCTTAATCGTTTCATGCTCTATCCTTCCTTCAAAAAGGCGTTCGTTCCGAGCATAACCTATCACCTCGGCTGAATCCCTGTCAAACGCCGAGGATCCTGACCGGTGATCACTATTTGTGGGCGGGAAGAGATGACGGTATCAATGAATGCTTCAAGGGGGAAGGCCGGGATGAACGAAGCGACCATGTCGGGACTTCGGGAGCGAGTTCATTCCGGCCTTCCCCCTATCTAGAACCCGGCTAATGAATAATACAGGTTAAGTTTTTGAGCGCATTTTTAACTTGCCGGTCTTGGAAGGAGCGGAATCCATTAAAATGGACACAATTCAAAATTTTGGATTAATTCCTTACCGTCGTTTTAATAAATTATTGATATTAAATAAAATCATGAAATATATTATTGGCATAAATATTGCATGTTAGAAAATGATTAATCCCTTCAACGGAGCGAGAATGAGGGAGGGAAATTATCCTTTCTCGGAAAGTTGTGGAGTGATCTTCGTTGCTCCCGGAAATGGAATCCATCGCTCCCCCAAAAAAACGGGAAAAAATATTTTGGGGATTGACAAACAATATATTTTTTTTTATTTTGATAACCAGCGGAAGAGAGAATAGATCATCGTTGCCTCTTTAAGATCTATTTGACAAGAGGTTTTTGTGATGATTGTTTGTGGGGTTCATTTGCCGGGCGCGGCCATCTCTGGAAAAAATGAGCGGTTTTCTGCAAGGATTTTCCTGCCCCGTCCGGATACCAAAGATTCTTGCCATATCCGAGGCGATAAATTCCGCTCCCCTGGGGGGAAGGAGTGTAACTTTGTGCCTCAAAATCAAAATTTATAAGGAGGGAGGTTTTTTAATGAAAAAGCTTTTCATCGGTGCTCTTGTTCTTTTTCTCTGCTTTCCCTTGTTCGGCCAGCAGAGAACGGGAAACATCTACGGAAAAATCGTAGATTCAGAGGGTAATCCTCTTCCCGGCGCGTCCGTGACCCTCACGGGAAGCTTGACGGCTCCCGTGACGGCGGTAAGCTCGGGGGAGGGCGTGTTCCGATTCCTCTCGCTTTCTCCGGGTAAGGATTATGCCCTGAAAGCCGAACTTCAGGGGTTCAAGCCGAAGACGGAAGAGGGAATCATCATCGCGGTCGGCGCGAATGTCGACTTTACCATTGTGATGGAGATCGGAACTCTGGAGGAACAGGTAACGGTTACAGCGGTGACACCGGTTGTCGATTCCAAAAAAACATCCATTTCCCAAACAGTTAACCAGGACACCCTTCAGTCTCTTCCGACAGCCAGAGACCCATGGGTCGTTCTCCAGATGGCCCCCTCTGTCATGGCCGACAGAGAGAACATCGGAGGAAACGAATCAGGGCAGCAGGCCGCCATGGTCAGCCATGGCGCATCGAATGATTATAACAACATCTGGTCTATCGACGGCGCCATGGTCACCGACATTTCGTCCACAGGCTCGCCGAATTACTATGATTTTGACTCCTTCGAAGAGATGAACATCACCATCGGCGGTGCGGACGTGACCCAGCAGACGGGCGGCATCGGCCTCAACTTGGTAACCCGGAGAGGCGGAAACAAGATGAGCATCGGCGGAAGATTCATCTATACGGAGGAACGCCTTCAGGCCGATAATTTGACGGATGCCTTGAGAAAAGAAGGTGTTACCGCCGTCAACAAAGTTATGGACATCAGAGACTACGGATTCAATATGGGAGGTCCCCTTCTTAAGGATAAGATCTGGTGGTGGGGATCTTTCGGTGTGCAGGACATCAAGACCATGACGATCCTGGCAACCGCCGATAACAGCCTCTTGACGAACATCAACGGGAAGTTCAATCTTCAGCTTCTGCCCCAGAACAGGATGGAGATCTACCTGGCCGGCGCCAGGAAAGAAAAATGGGGAAGAAGCGCCAGCTATGCCACGCCGCTCGGATCGCATCAGACGAACAATTATCATTTTGGAAACCCGGTCATTAAGATCCAGGACGAGCACATGTTCGGCGACAATTTTTTTGTTTCCGGAAAATTCAACTTCGTCGACTCCGGGTTTTTTTTAGCGGCGATGTATAACGAAGACACGGGCAAGATCGGGCTGTATAACGTCACGGACGCGCGTTACGATCAGGACTGGGGAAAAAGCGGAAGCGCCAGAGGCCGATGGGATTGGGAGCTGAATGCCAGCTATTTCAACGACAAGCTGCTCAACATGAGCCATGAGGTAAAGTTCGGATTTTACTATTCCACGAGAAGAACTTGGTCAAAAGGCCTGAATTATCCATCGTTGCGTTATAAGTATAATACGCCGCAGTACGACATCACCGGCGACGGAAAGGCCGATATCGTTCCTAACTTATACCAGCTTCGCACGAGCCGGTTTTCCGAGGCCAGCAGTGCCCAGGATGCCATGTCCGCCTATGTCCAAGACACGATATCGGTGGGAAGGTTCAATGTTATCCTCGGCTTGAGGTGGGATAGGCAATCTCCCTTTATCCAGCCATATGATGTGCGGTATAACGTCGACAAAGCCTACAAAATCTGGGTGGACAATTCGACTCAGAAAACCGGGGATGTTTTGAGCGCCCTCCTGCCCGTAATGCCGATCCCGGAAATCAAGCCTGACTACAGATGGGATGTCATCTCTCCAAGGTTTGGAGTCACCTGGGATGTTCAGGGCGACGGCAAGACGGTCGCCAAGCTGTTCTTCGGACAGTATGGCGATTATATGATGACCGGCCAATCTGCCTACTTCCGTCCTCTGGGAACGGGCGGCTATATTTATTACTGGTGGCTGGATAACAACGGAGATAAGAGGTTCGATTACACCGAGCTTTACTGGCACAACAAATCGACTTATAAGCCTTCCCGGGTTTTTGACGATGCCGGTAATTTCGTCGGAGATTGGAATGCCACCTCCGGTGTCATGTGGTCTGATTTCGATCCGGCCAATCCCACCCAGACGAAATCTCCCACTTATACGGTCGATAAGAGTGCAAAATCCACCAGAACGCAGGAAATCCTCGCAAGCATAAACAGAGAGCTCAGGAAAGACCTGGGAGTTGCCATCAACTTCACTTACAAGACATATGACAACTATGCTTGGAACATTCCCTATTATCCCGCAACGGGGTATGCCAGGTCCATGGATGATTTTGTCCAGGCCGGAGTTATTCCCAGCGAAATCGGTGGCCAGAGCACCGGCGAATCCGCAGGAAAGCCCTATTACCTGTTAGGGCCGGTGGTGAAGAACAAGACAGACTTTACCAGCTACCAGCTCTATACGCAGAGGCCCGACTTTAAGAACTCTTACTGGGGCATGGATATCGTGGTCGTCAAGAGATTGTCCAACAAGTGGATGATGGATGCCTCCTTCACGCTCCAAGGCCAGTCGGTTGATTACGGCAAAGGTTTTTACGACTCCAACCAGTCCAGCAACTACCTCAACCCCACGAACGTGTGGGCCATAGACAAGAATACCTATGCCCCGTTCGTCGGGGGATCCAGCGGGAAAATCAACCAGTATGTCTTTTCGAGATGGCTGGTTAAACTCTCCGGACTCTACCAGTTGCCGTGGGATCTCAACGTCAGCGGGACATTCCAGGCGAGGGAAGGGAATATCATCCCTGAGTATTTTGATATTGTGGATTACACCGCTCCCAACCCGGATAGCCGGACCGTCACTATTATCGCCAACAAGTTCGGGAAGCTCCGCCTGCCTACTTTCTATAACATCAACCTGAGGGCTGAGAAGATGTTGAGAATGGGCGATTTCGGCAAAGTCTATGTATTTGTCGATTTGTTCAACCTCCTCAACAGCAACATCATCAACAGGCGATACGCGAGAGACCTCGGTACCTACTACATTTATTCAAAAACAGACCTTTCCAAGAACAAGTACGTCCCCGAGCCGACCAATTTCATGGCCAACGAGGTCCTGAACCCGCGACTGGCGAGATTCGGAGTCAGGTTCCTGTTCTAAGCTTTTTGTTCATCACGTGCGGCTCCCCGCGGCCATCCGCGGGGAGCCGCCGATCAGGGATTTCAAAATCGCAGAATCCTTTGATCGCTCTCGAGAAAGGACGGTTTTTACGCAAGCGGGGACGGTTCTCAGGGGCAGCCACAATTCGCGGGATCTATAGAGCCCGGCGCTTGCCGAGAGCCGTCCCCGCTTTATTTAGCTTATGCCGACGATCGGCTCCATCCTTGTTTAAAGTACTGCCGCAAATTCCTGGACGTAAGTCCGTGGATGGAGTGGGTTCCTTAAAAAATTGGCAATTTCTGGAGGAGGTTTTTCCGTGATGTCATCTTTACCCAAACGTCTGTTTCTTTTTGTTTGTGTTATCGCCTTTATATTCAGCTTCCTGAGCACCGGACTCGTGGCGCAGCAGCAGCAACAACAGCGGCCGCGCGATCCCGCGCTGGTCCAATCCCGCGCCCAAGCTCAAGCGCAGCCGCAGGCGCAGGCGGCTGCGCCGCGCGAGAAGTCTGCCGCCGTTTTCCCCGATGAAAACGTCTCCGCGACCACCCACACCATCATGATCGGCGGCAAACCGCTCGCCTATACGGCCGTGGCCGGCACGCTGCTCCTCAAAGCCGATGACGGCCGCCCCCGCGCCAACTTCTATTTCACGGCTTATTTCCGGGACGACGCCAAGGACAAAGCTCTGCGGCCCATGGCTTTCATTTATAATGGGGGCCCCGGCACGTCTTCGGTCTGGCTTCACATGGGCGCATTCGGGCCGCGTAAAGTCCTGCTGGCCGACGACGGAAACGCGCTCCCGGGCCCCTTCCGCCTCATCGACAACGAGAATACGCTTCTCGACGTCGCCGACCTCTGTTTCCTCGATCCCGTATCCACGGGCTACAGCCGTCCCGTGCCCGGCGAGAATCCGGCCCAGTTCCACGGCTACGCGGAGGACATTTCTTCGGTCGGCGATTTCATCCGCCTGTTCGTCACCCGCTACGAGCGCTGGGCCTCGCCGAAGTTCCTCATCGGCGAGAGCTACGGCACGACGCGGTCGGCCGGCCTCTCCGGCTACCTGCAGAGCGGCGGCATCGGGATGTACCTCAACGGCATCGTCCTCATTTCCGCGGTGCTGAATATGCAGAACTCGCGCTTCCATACCGGCAACGACATGGCTTACATGCTGTTCCTGCCCACCTACACGGCCGATGCCTGGTACCACAAGATGCTCCCGCAAGACCTTCAGGCCAAGGACCTGGCTACGGTCCTGGACGAAGCTCGCAAGTTCGCCCTTGAGGAATATGCCCTGGCGCTGCTCAAGGGCAACTGGCTCGAGCCGGCCCAAAAACAGGCCGTCGTCCAGAAGCTGGCCCGCTACACCGGCCTCTCCCCCACGTTCATCGAGAACGCCAACCTGCGGATCTCTCTCAGCCGGTTCTGCAAGGAGCTGCTCCGCGGCCAGCGCAAGACCGTCGGCCGGCTCGACGGGAGGTTCAAGGGATTCGACGCGGACGCGGCCGGCGAGAATAATGAATACGACCCGAGCAACGCCGCCATCTACGGCCCCTTCCCGGCCATGCTCAACAGCTACCTCCGCGGCGAGCTCAATTATAAGAACGACACCCCGTATGCGATCTCGGGGAACGTTCAGCCCTGGAACTACAACAACGTCCAGAACCAGTACCTCAACACCTCCGAGACGTTGCGCAGCGCCATGTCCGCCAACCAGTATTTGAAGGTTTTTGTGGCCTGTGGTTACCATGACGGCGCTACACCCTTCTTCGCCGCCGAATATACCGTCCAGCACATGGCCATGGGCGGCGAGCTCAAGGACCGGGTGAAGTTCGGCTACTACGGGGCCGGCCACATGATGTATATCAACAAGGCCGCGCACACCAAGCTCAAGTTCGACCTGGCCGAGTTCATCAAAACAGCGGCGGCCCTGGAGAAATGATCGAGGACGACTGAAATATTTTTTCCGAGTGATAAATAAAAATCATTATTTCACTCGGTTTTTTCTATTTTTATTTTAATTAAGCCCCGGGAAAGGAGGTTCAAATGAAATTTCATGGAAGGAAAAAGGCTTGGTTTTGGGTCGGCGCTTCGGTGTTCGTCATTCTTATGGCCGGAAGCGTATTGCCGCAGCAAACCGCTGAAGATCGTCTTATCAAGGATTTGAGATGGCGCAACATCGGCCCGGCCAATATGAGCGGCCGGATATCCGATATCGAAGCCCTGGATGAGGATTTCACCACCGTACTTATTGCCTCGGCTTCCGGCGGCGTCTGGAAATCAACAAACGCGGGGAATACGTTTGAGCCGATTTTCGACAATTATGGCGCTGCTTCGATCGGCGATGTTGCCTTTTTTCAGAAAAACCCGGACATCATCTGGGTCGGGACGGGCGAGGAATGCCCCCGGAACAGCGCGACCTGGGGGGACGGCATTTACAAGTCCACCGATGGGGGGAAAACCTTCACCAATATGGGGTTGAAAAATACCTACACGATTGGAGCCGTCCTCACGCATCCGACCGATCCGGACATCGTTTATGCCTCGGCTGCCGGATGCGTTTGGTCCTATAGTGTCGGAGACAGGGGATTTTTTAAGACGACCGACGGCGGCAGGACGTGGACGAAACTGACCAACGGCCTGCCCAATGACGGCAAGACGGGCCCCATCTATGCCGTCATGCATCCGGCCAACCCGGATGAGATCTACGTGTCGTTCTGGCAGAGGCTTCGCCAGCCCTACCGGTTCGACAGCGGCGGCCCGAACGGCGGCATCTTCAAGACGACCGACGGCGGCAAGACCTGGACGAAACTGACCAACGGCCTGCCTGTGGGCGATTCGGGAAAAATCGGGCTGGCGATTTCGCGGTCCAATCCCAAGGTTCTCATGGCGTATTATGAGCACGGTTTTCAACCGAGGCCGGCCGACCCGGATTATAACGATATGACGAAACTCGGCTCAGGCCTCTATCGTTCGGAGGACGGAGGTAACAGCTGGAAGCTTATGAACCGCTATCAGAACCGTCCGTTTTATTACAGCCACGTCTGGATCAGCCCCCTTGATGATAAGCTCATATACAGGGTGACCGGGAGTTTTGAATACTCGGAAGACGGGGGGAAAACATTCAAAAGATTCACCGGCCGCCGGATCCATGGCGACTACCATGCCTTGTGGCTCGACCCGAAGGACAAAAATCGTTTTTATGTCGGGAACGACGGCGGGGCCAACCTCACTTATGACCACGGAAAAAATTATGTCTTCTTTGACAACTATGTCATCAGCCAGGTCTATATGCTCGGCTTAGATATGCGCGAGCCTTATTATGTCTACTGCGGCCTCCAGGACAACGGCACCTGGGGCGGCCCTTCGGCCACCCGGGATACGGCCATTTATACGGATCACTGGGAAGGAGATTTCAGCACTGGGGACGGTATGCATGTTCAGGTTGATCCCGCTGACTGGCGGACGGTCTATGTCGAACGCGATCCCCGGGGGAGGGGCGGGGACATCCGGCGGGCCAATGTCGAGACGGGCGAAATCGTTTCCATCCGGCCGCAAAAAGGGGAGAACATCATCAATTACAACGACACCATCACCCCGGAGATCGAAAAAATGCAGTTGGACAAGGGGTGGGGCCCTTCGCCGGGTGAGGGAAGCGGAGCCTTCCGCTGGAACTGGAGCAGCGCGATGCTCCTGTCGCCGCACAATCCCCGAACGATTTATTATGGCGCCAACTATCTTTTTAAGAGCGTCGATCGAGGCGATCACTGGTATCTCATCAGCCCCGACCTTTCCAAGAACGACCCCAAAAAGACCATCAAGAACTCCGGAGGGCTTACCGATGATTCCATTCCGGGAGGCGGGGCGGAGTACCACGGCACCATCGTTACTATATCCGAATCGCCGCTGCGAGAAGGGCTGATCTGGGTCGGGACGGATGACGGAAATGTCCAGCTCACGCTCAACGGTGGAGCCAAATGGACAAATGTCCGGGCCGGCATTCCAGGCGTGCCCGCGGACCTCTATGTCAGCCGCGTGGAAGCTTCCCATTTCCAGGAAGGAACGGCCTACGTCAGTTTCGACGGCCATCGCAGCGCCAACTTCAAGCCCTGGGTGTTCAGGACGAAGGACTACGGGAAGACGTGGGAGAATATCAGCGCCAATCTTCCCGACGGACATCCCGTGTATGTGGTCAGGGAGGACCTGAAAAATCCCAATCTTCTTTTTGTCGGAACTGAATTCGGCGTGTTTTATTCCATCGACGGCGGCAAGTCCTGGGCAAGCCTCAGAAGGAATCTGCCCACGGTTGCGGTGCATGACTTGGTGATCCATCCGCGCGACAATGACCTTATTGCCGGGACGCACGGCCGCGGGATCTGGATCATGGATGATATCACACCTTTACAGCAGGCCACCATGGAGGTCCTGGCATCGGACGCTCATCTTTTTGAGAATCGCCGGGCGACAAAATGGCTGACCGCCATCCATCGGGGAAGAGGGGCGACAACAGGCACGGGCGGCTCTCTCTTTTTTGAGGGAGAAAATCCCTCCCGGGACGCCTTCATTCATTATTATTTGAATCCCTCAACAGCCGGCCAGGTTTTACTGGAAGTCTCAAACATTACGGGAGAATTGAAGCGCACCTATTCGTTTGCGGCCAAGCCGGGCATCAACAGATTGGCCTGGGACATGCGCTATGACCCCACGCCCGAACAATGCGATGCTTTCAACGCCCAATTGACGAAAAATTTGGAGAGCAACCTGCAAACGGCGACGGCCGATCAGCGTGTCCTACTTCTGCAACTGAAAGACCAACTCCAGACGGCGGGCAAAGACCCGGTGCGGTTGAATGAAATTGCGGAAAAATTGAGAAGCCTTTCGGGCAGGGGAGGATTCGGACGTCAGACCGGTCTCAGGGGAAATCCCGTTGAGACCGGAGATTACCGGATCAAAATGACGGTCAACGGAAAAATCCTGACCGGGGAAATTGTTGTCCGCGAGGATCCGTTACGCAAAGAAGGCAACTAGCTGATCTTCCCGACAGGCCCGGGCGTCCAGTTCATTTTATACCGTTTAACGGCCTTGAGGCCGGCTTCGTCTTCTACGATCGTATAGAGGTTTCCTTTTTTCATGACCATCGGGGCGATTTGGAGAAGGATTTCCGCAATATACCGGCCCTGCTCATCGAAAATATCATAGTATTCGCCGGCTTCTTCCCGGCCGACGGCGGAATACCTTTTCGCGAAGATCCGGCCTTCATCATCGCAGCTCAACCCTGATATCGGAGGATAACTGTTGGGGAATTTGACGTCCCATTGTTGCCGTGCTTCGGGATCCTTGAACACTTTATCCATGAGCTTGTCCCGCTCCGCTGAAGTCAAGGCGACGGCGCTGTATTCCCTGATGATTTTTTTGATCAGTTTCCCATCGCCGCGGCATATATTCAATTCGTATTTCGGGTTGGCCGTATCGTTCCAGATGATCTCGTCTTCGGGAGTCACAATCCACCTGAGGTTCGTCAGGCTTTGCGCCGTGAAAATATTGATGGCGGGCGGCTTCTCCCCTGGAATTGAAGCGTAGGTGACGAGAGGCTTGAGATCGGCGGTAAGCTTGACCAGCTCCGTGACGGGGGCTTCTCCCGGGATCGTACGACAGGCGATCATCTCGCCCCTGGAAGTCATCATCGGGCCGAAAAAGAGAAACTGGTCGGCGATGGAAACCTGCCTGAGATAACGGCCCTCGAGGTCGAAAAACAAGAGGGCGCGCCGGAACATGTCGTTGATCAGGATTTCTTTTTGGGGCGTGATCACAAGGGAAATCGGCAGCTGCGTTTCGCCCGGGCCCTGTCCCTTTTTCCCGAACGACCGCAGGAACTCACCGTTCTTGTCGAAGATTTTGACGTTTCCGGCGGCTTCATCCAGAACATAGATATTACCTGCCTCGTCCACATCCAGCGTCCTTACGTCCCTGAACATTCGCTCCTCGTTCTCGATGTCCCCCCCTTTGATGGTCAGGTCTTCTTCAAGGAACAGGATGTTGTCTTTGGAAATGGGCTCGTCGGGGTTTTTCACCACCATCACCCCATTTTCCTTTTCGATCTTGCCCTTCCAGAGAGCTTTCTCTTTTTGGCAGGAAAGCGAAAAAATCAGGATCGAGAGGCAGCCTGCCGTCAAAAAAGCGGAATATTTTTTCTTCATTTATTCCTCCATGGAGATGATGGAAAAGGTCGAAATCTTCATGGAGAAACCTGTTATTCAACAGGATTACTGACATTTTAATACATTTACGAGACTTTTATCAGCCTGCATTATTCATAAACCGGGTTCTATATGGGGGGAAGGCCGGAATGGACTCGCTCCCGAAGTCCCACTATGGTCGCTTCGTCCATCCCGGCCTCCCGCCTTGGAGCATTCATTGATTCCGTTTCTCCAACTTAAAATTCATGAATAATACAGGCTAATTCTTATTCGGTCGAAAGCTCTTTTTCTCAGGAACGATGAGGCCGTACCCCTTGATAAATCCAGCGTGACGTGTATTTTCCTCACGAAGACATTATCGATCCGGTTGGGCGATGAGACAACTTAAGTTATTCTGAAGAAACTTTAAGCTATCCAGGGAACGGCGTGTCTTTACGAAACCCTCTCCGAGCTGCTGTCGTTCGGAGACGAACTGGCTTGCTCCGGACTTCGGGCTTCCGGCAGATGTTGCAGATGAGATTTCGGGGCAAGCCGGGGAGGTGAAATGCTTCTAACCGAAGTTCAGGAGCACGGGACACGGGCGCTATTCGTAGCGCAGGGCTTTCACGGGGTCGGCGATAGCAGCCTTGAGCGACATGTAGATGACGGGGAGGGCCGCCGCAAACAACGATAGCAAACCGGCCAGGACAAACAGGTCGAGGCGCAGGACGGTCCGGTAGGCGAAACCCCGCAGCCATCTGTGCATCGCGTAGTAAGCGATGGGCCAGGCGATGAGGTTCGCCGCCATGATCCACAACGAGAACTGCCTGGAAAGCAGGGCGACAATTCCAGGGACCGAGGAACCGAGGACTTTCCGGATGCCGATCTCCTTGGTGCGTTGTTCGGCGCTGTAAGCCGCGAGCCCCAGGATGCCCAGGCAGGAGATGAAAATGGCCAGGAAGGCGAAAGCGGTGAAGATCTTGCCCAGTCTCTTTTCGGATTCGTAAAGCGACGCGGCTCCTTTGTCCAGGAACGTGGCTTCGAAGGGATAGTCCGGAGCGTATTTTCCCGCCGCTTCCCGGATCGCACGGAGCGTTTCCGGCAGGCCGCTCGGGGAGACCTTGACGAAGATGTATTTGATCCAGCCGGTGTAGAACCGCGGGTTGATGGTGAACACCTGCGGCAGGATCTCCCTGTGGAGGGAAACGTGGTGGAAATCCTTGACGACTCCGATGATCCGGCCTTCCTGGCCCCAGAACTTGAGCCGCTGTCCGACCGGTTCCTTCAATCCCATGTACGCCGCAGCCTTCTGGTTGATGACGTAGTTCAGGCGGTCTCCCGGCAGATCGGCTGAGAAGCTCCGGCCGGCCGCGAA
>Ga0315288_10002964_pt1 | contig 21672 bp, 27 predicted proteins | sample YL17G11_20_MG_FD_203454 | JGI IMG/M metagenome (GOLD analysis project Ga0315288, IMG submission 203454) | Sediment microbial communities from Yellowstone Lake, YNP, Wyoming, USA - YL17G11_20 | ecosystem: Environmental > Aquatic > Freshwater > Lake > Sediment | place: USA: Wyoming | collected...
CAAGTCATGCTTTGAATGCTGATAATGTTATCAGCGCTTCACACGCTTTAGATGCTGATAATGCAATTTCTGCAGCATATGCTTTGAATACTGACAGTGCAGTTTCTGCATCTTGGGCTTCTGCCAGTCTGTCTTCATCGTATTCGTTAACAGCGTCATATATTGTTCCAACAACAGTAACACAACAGATTACTTCAAGTTGGTCAATAAATTCTGTAAGTTCTGTAAGTGCATCGTTTGCATCGTCTAGTATTTCTGCAAGTTATGCTTTAAGCAGTAGTTATGTTATGTCCAGTAGCTACGCCGTTTCGTCAAGCCATGCTCTGAATTCTAATATAGCAATAAGTTCTTCCTATGCGACAACAGCAGCAACAGCTAGTTCTTTATCCGGGTTTAATTTTTATAATAGTTCATCAACCATAGATTCTACAAGTTCAGCGCAAGTCGTTTTAGAAACACCAACCGGTTCATATATTTCTGTTTTCTTCGATTATGCAGCAAAAAGTGCTAGTAATATTAGAGCTGGAACAATTTTCGGTGCGTGGATTGATACGACTGTGACTTATTCGGAATTTACTACCGTTGATGTAGGAAATACATCGGAAGTAAGTATGTCTATAGTGTTAAATGGAGCAAATGTTAGATTATTGTCAAGCGCATCACTCACACCAAATTGGAATATAAGAGCTATTGCAAGATATATTTAATAGTACACTAAATGTGTAGATTCTGGATAGTGAAGGAATTTATAAATGTCATTAGAATTTGTAGCAAAACATGGGTTAATAAGTCGTGGTAATGTAATTGTTACCGGATCTGTCACGGCAGATTCATTTACGGGTTCACTTTTTGGTACGGCTTCGTGGTCAAACAATACAATTTCTTCTAGTTATTCATCAACACCATCAGTACCAATAATAAAAAGTAATATAATATCTGGATCTTCTTTTGAAGGTTTTTCCAAAACATCATCAATAATTTTTACTAACCCGTTTCCTGATAATATATATTCTATATCAGTAACTGGAGAATCTACAAGAATTTGGAATATTAAACAAAAATCTGAAACAGGATTTGAAATAGATTCTAATAGTGATGAAGATATAGAAGGTATGGTCTTTTGGCAAGCAATGCAAATAGGAGAATTTAATTAAAATTATGAGTACAACATTGTATTTAAATACAGCCAGTATAAAAATATTAGAAATTGTTTCTAATTGCACGTCATCTGTTGGATCTACTATAGATTTTAAAGATTCTACTTTTGTCTCAGGAAGTTTTTATGGAGATGGAACAAATTTAAGAATAGATTCCGCGTCGTATTCAACTACAGCATCTATCGCTCTTACTACTATACCAAATGAATCAGCATCGTATGCTACAACCGCATCTATCGCTCTTACTACTATACCAAATGAATCAGCATCGTATGCTACAACCGCATCTTTTTCTCTTAACACCAAAGATTTATTGACTGACGATATTAAATTATTTTTGGGTAATTCCATAGATTCTAACATTTCCTTGTTATCAGGTTCAACTATTGTAGGTTATTCTGCTGGAGCAATAACTTCATCAAACGCAGTGATGGTGGGGTATCGGGCAGGACAAAATATAAATATAGCTCCAAATTCAACAATAATTGGTTATTATTCCGGATTAAATGTCAATACCGCATCAGATGCAACATTAATCGGATATCTTTCTGCAGCGTCCTCTTCAAATACATCCGACGCAGTAATAATTGGATATCTTGCCGGCCGTTCAGCAATAACGGCATCAAATGCAGTAATAATTGGTGCAAATGCTGGTTTATTAGCAGATAATTCGTCAAATACAACATTGATTGGCACTAGTGCTGGCCAAAGTACAAAACTTTCATCCACTGCAGTAATAATTGGTTACTGGGCCAATTTAAATGGAGCAACTTCGTCGTTTGCAACAATAATAGGTGCCCAAGCTGGTCAGAATATAAAAAACGCAACAAATGCTGTAATAATAGGATACACTGCTGCTTCGTCCGCAATAACCGGATCTAATGCAATATTAATTGGGTACAGGGCTGGACAAAATATACAAAATGCAGATGATGCAATAATAATTGGTGATACTGCTGGAACGTCTGTAAAAACAGGGTCAAATACAATAATAATTGGTAATACTGCCGGCGCAAATGCAACAAGCGCATCGTATGCTATAATAATAGGATATCAGACTGCTGCTAATACTTCTAAAAACACAGAAAATTCAATATTGATGGGTAACAAAGCTGCATATAATGCAAAAACAGCATCAAATTCAATAATAATTGGTCCTTATGCTGGATACGCCGCATCACAATCAGATAGTGCAATAATGATTGGTCCTTATGCTGGATATGTTGCAACCCAATCGAATAAAAGTATATTAATTGGATATGAAGCAGGGTATTCAATGAACAGACCGAATACTTTAGTTATTGATAGTCAGGACACTTCCAGATCTTCTTCTGCTTTTATTTATGGAGAAATGGATAATAAGAAATTATTTATTAATTCAGATATATATGTTAGCGAATCAAAACAAATCTATGGAACATGTTCAATTGCTCTCAATGCTGGCGGAGGGCTAAATACTGGATCAAGTTATCCTATTACATCAAGTTGGGCAGAAACAGCAAGTTATGCTCTTCGTTCTCCTACTACAACCATTTTTTCAAGAGGAGGTACATTTTATGATGCTGGTGGAATATGTGGGAATGCAGCAGTAAGTAATAGTATTATTGTTTGGAAAGCACCATTTAATTGTGTAGCCACCGCAGTACATGGATGTATGGTTGCCACATCAACAACAGCTACATCTTCAATTAACGCAAGAAGAAATGGTATAGGATCGTTATTATCTACAAATTTATTGGTTACTGCATCCAACTTGTGGTTTTCATTTACAACATTACAGACTTCATCTTTTTCAACTGGAGACAGACTAGAGATTATGTTAATGTCTTGTTCACTATGTCCAACCCATTCATCTATACAAGTTGATTTTACAAAATCTTAATTATAATATGGGAATGCCTGCTACACAAACGTATTATATGACCAATACAGCAATTGGTGGGGCTCATTATGCATTATCACAAACTCCACCTACATTTGCATTTTTGGCTAATGCAAGTGGATGGAATGTAGGAGCCATAAATGTTCCTGTATTTTGGAATTCGGATTTTCAAACAGAAGTTGCAAGAGCAACAAACAAAAATACTCCATATACAGGAATTATATCTTCGGCTAATGTAGGCAATTGTATTGAATTCGGCCCCCTTAACGGAACTTTTTTAGCTGGAACATGGAATATAACCATGTCGATTAAATCTAATACTCTTGGTACCCCTGGTTCAGGTAGTTTTATTTATCAAATATGGAAAAGCGCAGACGGGTCAGGAGCAGGGACCAACGCATCGCTACTTTCGTCTCCGTATATTTCATCATCTATAGGAAGATGCACAACAACTGTGCATCAAGTTTTGACATCAACAGTTGTATTACCAGATATAACATTAAATAATGAATATTTATTATTTTCAATGCAGTGGAGGGCAACTGTAGCAGGAGTAGGAAATAATTCAGATATTAACTTATTTGTAGGCCCAACAACTCAATCTACATTTAACACTCCAGAATTTGTAAGTCATCCAAATACATTTCTTTCTTGGTGTGGGGATGAATTTCCATCTTAACAAATATAAAATATTATTATACTCTTAGAGTAAAATTGACGGGATTCATGACTGGAGCTACATCTTTTTGTGGTCGTTTACCCCCTCCACAATTCTTAATAAATGTTTTGAGTTTTGGATCGTTCATTGCCTCCTCAAAACATTCTTTCCAGTTTCTCATGATTTTATTGCCACATTCTGTGACTCTCTTAGGTTCCTTGAAGAGACGTTTTGCCGTCGAAGCCCAAGCGTTTCCAACTCTCTCGGTGTATTTACGAATTTTATTTTTATAAGATTCGTTGGTATCGGTGGGTTTTCTCAATCCGTTAGTTTTAACTTCTATCCAATATTGAGCGGGTTCTCCCTCTGTAATACAGACAGAACAGTGAGATTCCCTTTGTTGATAATCATTAGAACCATTATATAAAAACCACCCGTTACCTTCTTTTACTCCATCCCACGATCGCAAATCGGAGTCTCCAGAGGACATCGATCCAGGCGCCCACAATTCATTCAAATATATAATGGTTTTTAGTTTCATTTATTATTGCATTTCATTTGGAGCTTTCCAGTGATGAAACGGATGTTTGTCTTCACCTTTTTCAAATCCTAACCCCTGTAAAATCGTTTCGGTTGTTTCTTTAATATCATCATCCCACGTTATGATCGCTGGAGGATCATACATTATCTGAAAATCTTTTTTACCTTTAACCGTTATATTTTTAAAAATTGAAGGTAATACTACCTTAGCGAAGTTTTCTTTAGATAAGTTATCCATATAGATTTTATGGACTTCAGAATTTACTTCTTTTACTATTTCTTTGATTAGTTTGCGTAGTTGAGAAAATTTCATACATTAATAAATATATCAATCTCTGTCTAAATTCATATTCTTTATACTTTTAAAAAAACCACTAGCAGCACCATCGACAGTATATACTATATATTCGTGAAATCTACATTTTTTATGAATTATGTCCATTAATAATGTTCCTATACCTTTTCGCCGGTGCTTCTTAGATACACATATCATTAAACTGCCGGTCATTTTTCTACCCTTTTTCTTAACATCATACACCAGCGCCCACCCAACAATTTTAATTTTTCTACTTTTTTTGTCTGTTTTCCACGCTAAAACCACCCGAGTATTTTTATCGTTGCGGTGTGTTTCTAATTCGGTTAATATAATTCCTGATGTGATGATTTTTGATATTGTTTTGTATTCCGTTGAAGTAAGGCTTGTAGGATGCTTTAATGAAATTTTTAGATTCATAGCATATTATAAATATCGTGAAATTAATTAAAAATCATCTCTCCACTCATATTTTAAATGTCCACAATCCCATATTCGGTCGTAACCCAATTCTTGCATTATTTGCCATTCTGTTTTGTTTCTGTCATGACCTAACCTAACAAGTTTTTGTTTTGTAAAGTTAAATCGGTGTTCCCTCTTATATTTTTTAATATACCAATAATTTGGTTTTGTTTCGTCAACAAATTTAAAACCTATTTTTTCATATACATTATTTCTGTTTGTCCACCTTCTATCAGCATAAGATATGATTTTAACTGGTTTAATTTCATTTACAAAACAAGATAATAATTTACCGGCAATACCAACAATTCTATATTTTTCTGTAGTAGAAAATCTAAGCATTTCGTATTCATTTTCTTTCTTATTTTTATTCCCCAACGCTATTCTAAGTAAAGAAAAAGTCATAACCGCTACCAATTCGTCATCATAATAGGCACCATAACAATATAAGGCATTGGCTTTTCCTTGACTATGTGTTTTCTCAAGAAAGAGATTAGCAGTCGGATTATCTATTTTTTTGACTATACACTTGCGAGCATAGATTTTTTGAAGGTTATTATTTTCTCCTAATTTATGTAAAATTTTATTTTTGACTATATCTGTTTTAAAAAGCCATTCATCCTCAAATATTTGAATAACATTGTATCCAATAGATTCAAAACATTTTAATTTTTCAATGTGATATTTCTTATCCTTTAGTCCTCCCATTTCACTATGCCAAAACAACCCATTCAATTCTATAATGATTTTCTTATCTTCAAAACAAATATCGCCTTCGTATATCTTTCCATTTATATTAAATCTTTTATTTGGAGTGAAATTTAATTTTGTAGTTTCTTTTAACCACTTCATTAATGACGATTCTTCTTTGGATCGAGCGTTTTTATAAGTTTCTTCACACTTTTTACAAAAAGGTATTAATAAAGTATCATTCCATTTATTATTACATAAAATACATTTAAATTTTAACAAATTTAAATTTATAATATCATTTTCATTTCCAAGACATATCATTCTCAAAGATTTTAATTTATTAATATAATCACTCCAATTTTTATAATGTAAATTATAATTATATTTTCTAATTTTTAATTTACATTCGTTGGTTATTGTATATCTAGATTCTCCATATTTTTTTATATTTGTTTGTTTAGTTTTTTCTATACATTCAGAAGATTTAACAAATGTAGAAAACAATTCTCTTGTAGAATTTGTTTTCATTATATTTTCTACACCATATTTTTCCAGTAATGTTTTTCTAGATTTTTCTTTACACCAATCCGTAGAAAACACGTTTTTAACACCAAATTTTTCCATTGATGTTTTTTCACATCCTTCTTTAATTTTTTGTTTGGTTTCCTCTGTGTGTGGTTTTCTTGGAAAACAATTTTTTGTAAAATTATGAAAAAAGGGCCCCAATTTGGATGCCTTAAATGAGAGTGGTTTACCTGTCTTTAAACAAACGGGTCTGATGTTATTATAATATGCCTTTAAAATATATTGCTCAAAATTCAATCCGTATATTTTTCTAACATACCAAATCATTTTTTTACTAGAATCAAATTTTTTACCATCTAGTAAACACGTTTTAGCCTCTTCATCAGTTATTGTTATTTCATTTTCATTTCTAATCATATATCACATTATAACCCATAATTAGTTCAAAGTCAAGAAATTTTTTTGAAACTGATGCTCAAAAAGAAAAAAAGAGTGATGTTTCCATCACTCTTTTGTGTTATAAGTTAATCCGTATTAGGATGATGTAGATTATACAGCGTCCAAATCAGCGATAAGAACTTTCCCGTAAAATTCGGGCCTCACCATCAACTTAGCATAACGGGTCATGACACCACGTCTTGGCGTAAAGTTAACAGGATCATACACTAATGGAGTTTGAACTAATGGGATGTAGGGGGCGTATACGGCACCCGTTTCCAAGAAGCTATTTCCACGGAAACCAATGAGAACGATATTATCCGTCATATATGGATTCTTGTAAACCTGGAAGCGACTTGCGAAGCTACCAACACGGCTTACACCCATCGCGAACTTGGCCTGATCGCCATCCGTATTTACAACGTATCCTGGAATGGATTCTAGGATTGTTGCAACGTCTGGAGAGCAAACTAGGAAGTTAGCACCACCACGCAGCGTGAGCTGATGAATTCGGTTAGATACCTTCTGAATCTTGTTACCAAGAGTCTGGTACCAAGTTGACTTGGTGTAATATCCACCTGTCCCTGCGACTGTCTGATCCTGAGCTGTCCAACCACCGGAACCGTCAGAGACAATTTCGCGATTGAGTTTAGCGCTCCAACGCTCGGTTGTACGAGCTGGGGCCTGAGTGATCAACATGTCAAGGATTTCGAGATCGATTTCCATCGAAACGTATTCTGACAGTAGAGCCGTGAGTTCAGCTTCGGCGTCAATGCTATGATAAGCATTAAGGTCTTGAGCCAATTCAGGAGTCCAAACAGCTTTCAGCTTGCGCGTCTTAGCAACGATTGGTTCGCTCTTGAGTTCGAGGTTAACTTCTGGAATACCAATAGAAGAGGCTCCAGCTCCTTCGCCTGTGGTGTCTTCAAACTCACCGCGGGTTTGTGGGCTTGGTTGAACGCTGTAATGGATGGTCCAGTCCTGTAGGTTGCTAGCAGTTGCATTAATACCACCTGCTGCGTTAGAAGCAGATACCAAGAAGGCAACTTCGCCGGTAGCGGTCAGCTTCGTGAATGCTGGGAAGTAATTCTTCACCAACGCTACGGAAGCGGATGTTCTAGCTGGAACGAAAGAACGAATAGCCAGAGAATCAAATGTCTTGCTTGCTGCATCTGCGAGAGTTTTGAATTCGGTTGTCGTTACGACCCATAGTTGGCTTGCTGCATAAGATGCAGAAATGGAATCCAATAAGGTATCCACTGATCCAGACTTGGAAGCCTGGGTATAGGTGTTAAGCATCCAATTAATACTTTCCATCGACGCGGATGATACTGTTACATCAACGGTCGTAAGGGATTGATCATTGACGGTGTATGCGAAGCGACCTGCTCCATATAGACCACCAATTGGTTTATCAGTGGAGCCCGTTTTTGCAAACGTACCACCAAACAGAGAAGAATAGGTGCCTGCGGCATCTTTCTTATGAGAGAACTGATCAGTACCATACTTGAAGTCCAAGTAGAATACTAGACCGGATGGCAGGTTCATTGGCTGAACGGAAACGAATTCCTTAGCAGCGAACTCTGCGAATACACGGCGAACTAATGGGAGAGCAACGCCTGCCCACTGTTCGGAGTTTGCGGTTGTTCCGCAAGCACTTGCTTCATCAATAAGCTGCTTCGCTTGGTTTTCAAGCAAAATAGACATATTACATTTTTCGGTATCACTCTTGATTCCGTCCAGAAGACCAAGTTTCTCCCACTTTTTTACTAGTCCGCGGGTTTCCTGCATCAGTCTTGCCTGTGGATTGAGTGTATCTGTCAATAATGACTTAATATCATTCATACAATTTTAACTTTCTTTTTCTAATTTTTTGTTACTCACAATTTTTACTTTGAATTCTTTTTGATGCCTGCGAGTCTTCTCATCTTATTTGCGAATTCATTTACATCCCCGGATACAACATCTGTGGATGGTTTAGTCGATGCGACCGGCTTCGATGCTAAGCCTTCGGTAATCTGAGTTACTTGTTTCTTAACTGCTGGTTTTGGAGCAACAATTGGTTTTGAAACAACTTTCTTTGTACCGAAATTTAGGGCTTCTGATATTACTGCGTAAGCCAGTTTGACTTCACGAACGGTCTTTGTAAGGTCAAAGTTCTCAACGATCTTCATTCTGTATTCATCATTGAGAGATCCTGCGAATTCTTTAAACAACTTGTTCGTGTAAAGTAATTTAGCATTCAACAGGTTAACCTCATTAATCTGTCCACGGAGGAACTCAATGGTCTTGGTATATTCTTCCAGAGCTTCCTTCAATTCAGCAACTTCTTTCTTCAAAGCCGGGGTATTTTCCATTTTACCTTCCGTATTCTTCTTAGAGTCTTTTGCTTTCTTGAGATCTGCGCTGTCTTTAGCCTGTCCCTTATCAGGAGATGGCATGCCGTGATCCGTCTTGGCTTCATCAAGATCTTCTTTTTCCTCGTCTTCCTCTTCGTTTTCCTCTTCGTCGTCCTCTTTTGATTCCTCATTGAGTGCGGCCAGGAGTTCGTCAAGGTCAATTTCTTCGTCCCCTGCGCCCATTTCAGCAACTGGTACTTCTGGTTCGACTTCTGGGGATGGTTCTAATGCTGGGTCAACAGGAACTGCTCCAGGAACAGGAACATCAACGTGGACTGGCTCAGGAACCTGAGCTAGTGCTGGTGCTGCTGGTGGAACATCCATTGGCGGCATTCTTGGAACTGGAGGCGCAACTGCGGGGTCCACAGATGGTTCTTCAACCCTTTCACCGGCCGAATCATCTGCTACTTGGGCTTCCAGTTCTTTTATAATTTCATCGAGATCATCGTTAGTGATGTCTGCGTCTTCCTCTGCTTCTTCCTTCATGATACTGTCTTCTGCGGCTGGAACATCTGTTGGTCCCTGACCCATATGAACAGTCTTGAAATTAGAGGCTGCATCAGATACTTTCTTTGGTTCACCCTTGGAAACATCTTTGGTCTTTACAGCTGGAGAAACATTATTAGGAGCAGCAACTTCCTCGACGGACTCTTCTTCTTCGGCTTCCTCTTTTAGTTTCTCAGAAAACATTGCTTCGAAACGTGGAGCGAAAGCTTCTTCCAAAGCGGCCTTTGCGTTTGCTAGGGCAGTAGCTCGTACTGCTTTTGCGTCGGCAATCGCCTCTTTGAGTAATTGACTATTAATTTTCATACAATTTTATCCTTTGTATTTGTGAAGTTATTAAAAATGGAACTTCAATGAAGTTATTTTGTAATTTATGGCGGCAAATAAGAATTGCTGCATTTCTTAATATAAATATAGAAGTAATTTAAAATAAATTGTATTTTAAAAACAATTTGATATACTTATTAACAGGCTATAGCGGAAGCATAATATGAAAAAACTATGAAAAAACTATGTAAAAATTGCAATAAAGAATTTGACACTCATAGAAATTCAAAACAACATTGTTCAGCAGAATGTTTTAAACAATATAGATTAAAACCAGAAGTAATTGAAGAGTCTAAAAGAAAAAGAAAAGAATATAATCTAAAAAAATACGGAGTAGATAATCCTGCTAAATTAAAAGAAATTAAAGAGAAATCAAAACAAACCTGCTTAGAAAAATATGGTGTCGCTTCACCCACTCTTGTAAAAGAAATTCATGATAAACAAATAAAAACGTGTCTGAAAAAATATGGCGTAAAAAATCCACAACAAAATAGAAAAATACAACAAAAACAACAAAAAACCTTGTTCAAAAATTATGGAGTTATCATTCCATTACAAAATAAACAGATAAAAGAAAAAGCAACACAAACCTGTTTAGAAAGATATGGTGTTGATAATGTTGCAAAATTTAATGAAACCAAAGAAAAAGCAAAACAAACTTGTTTAAAAAAATATGGAACGGAAAGCCCATCTCAAAATGAAGAAATAAGAAATAAGCAAATAAAAACATGTCTAATAAATCATAATACAAAAACTCCACAAGAAAATTTTCTTATAAAAGAAAAATCTAGAATACAAAGAAAAAAATTATATTATTTTAAATTATTTAATACCGATAGGTTAAAAAGACTGGTAAAACCGTTGATGACCGAATTAGACTATATAAATACAAAACACGGAAATAATTTAAAATTTCAATGTAATCGGTGTGATAATGTTTTTGAAGATAATTTAAAAAGCGGAAACATACCCAGATGCCAAATTTGTTATCCAATACACCAATCTAAATTACAAACTGAAATTATAGAATATATTAAATTTTTAGATTCATCTATAATAATATATGAAAACGATAGAAAAACGTTAACTCCATTAGAATTAGATATTTATATTCCATCTAAAAAATTGGCCATAGAATTTAACGGATTGTATTGGCACAGCGAAATTGGAGGGAAAAAATATAAGAACTATCATTTAAACAAAACAAATAAATGTATAGAAAAAGAAATTAAATTAATTCATATCTTTGAAGACGAATGGATAGAAAAACCAGAAATAGTAAAAAATCGGTTAAAATATATATTAGGTAAAAATAAAGAAAAATCAATATATGCTAGAAATTGTGAAATTAAAGAAATATTTTCAAGCGAAGCAAATAATTTTCTTGAAAAATATCATCTTCAAGGTGAAGATAGATCGTCTATTCAATTAGGTGCATTTTACAACAATGTATTGGTGTCTGTAATGACTTTTGGAAAATTGAGATTGGCTCTTGGTTTTAAAAAATTAAAAGAAAATGAATACGAAATATATCGTTTTTGTGTAAACGATAAAAATATAATCGGTGTAGGTGGAAAACTATTTAATTATTTCATTAAAAAATATAATCCGTCTAAAATTATCTCGTATGCTGACAAACGATGGAGCAATAACAATGCCTTTTATACTAAAATTGGAATGAAACTTGTATCCGAAACAATGCCAAACTATTGGTATGTTGGTAATAATTATATGCATAGATATTATCGATTTAATTTCAGAAAATCGGAATTACATAAAAAATTAGAAAATTTTGATCCAAATTTAACTGAATGGGAAAATATGCAGTTGAATGGTTATGATCGAATTTGGGATTGTGGAAATTTAAAATATGAATGGGTAAAACTAACTTTAGTGAATAAACCTAAAATTCAAATATATTTATAACTAATAGAACAAAAGAAAGAAAAACACAATTATGCCCTCTGTTAGCCGTAGTCAAAGGAGATTTTTTGGTTTGGTAAGAAAATTACAAAAAGGCGAAATACATCCATCTAAAGTATCTCCAGAAGTAAGAAAAGCAACAAAATCAATAAGTCCAAAAGACGCAGAGGATTTCGCTTCCACATCTGAAAAAGACCTCCCCTTTAAAGTAAAGAAAGAGATTTTGGCGGTATTAAAAGAAATACGAAAACCTATGATGTTAAATGAGGAAGAGACAAATCCAGTAGCAAAATCCTTCACTCAAAAGGGTAAATATGAAGATTATATTAAAAGATTTGTTGGTATGCCAATGTCGCCGAAGGAATTAGAAGCTATTAATAATCATAAAGAGATTAAACCTGTAAAAACAGATAGAAATGAAATTCGATACGAAACCACAGACGATTTTGGAAATAATACTACAACGGTTATTAAAAAACTAAGAGAAGGAAATCAATTTGTTTTTACATCTTTTTCAAAATACGCTCAATTAAAAGCCAAAGACCCCGCACAGAGTCAGGAAATGGATGACGTTGTAGTAACCAAATCCTTATCATTTGAAGATGAGATCAAAGGCGGAGCTATTCTTTCTGAATTTTTGAAAAAACTTGATTTATGATAAAATTAACAGAATTAGTACATATCATTCAAAACGGAATTGAGAACGGCCTGGTTCCAACCGATAAGTGGAAAATTACAGATGCTGACTATCTTACAGACATGGGGTTTAAACAAGATGGTATGTATACTTTTTATTTAAAGAGACCAGAGTTGAAGGTCATTTATAAAAAGGGAGAAGGATTTAAATTGGAAGATAAAAAGAAAAAGGCCACAAACGTATTTCCGACGTTTAAAGATTTAGTGCAATATTTTGAAAATTACCAGCAAGAATTTGAAAACCAACCATATTTATAAAGCATATGAAGAAGAATGATCTCGAAGTAAAAGAATTTAGTTTAAAACGTATTGTTGAAAACTTGAAGAATATTCCACGAAACGGAGTATTTGGCGACGAAGTTAAAAAATTGACTACTGAGGAAAAAAAACGTCTCATGGAGTTAGTTGCAAAATTCAACGAATATGGTCAAGTTCTTCGTTGTGAACAGGCTCTAATGGAAACATCCAAGACGTTGGAAGAAGTTGCTCGGATGGCTGAAACCTATGCCATAACCGAATCCTCAGATTGGTTTCAAACCGAAGTGGTTAAAAGAGATTTCAAACAAGTTAAAGATATTTCAAAAAATTTCAAAAAACTGTCACAGGAATGCTACGGCAAGATTCAACAGTTGAATGCCCTATATGAAGATATGGGTCATGTTCTTGGTCGTTATTATGAAATCAAGACGTTGGATGAAATATCTGGAGTAACACCTACTGTTACGGCTCCTCAGGTTCCTCCTGTAAAAGAAACCGGTCCAACAGCACCTGTAGATCAACCGACTTCTCTGTAAAAGTTAGTTTCTTCACATTCAAACGGGCACAGATTGCCCGTTTTTATTTTGTCCGTAAATTATACAGAGAAAAATTCAAACTCACTTTGGGGTATTTTATAGAAATATTCACCGTTTTTAATAAACTTGTTATACACTTCCACCAAAAATTTCGGTTTCATATATTTTTGTATAACATCTTTATGAATAAATCCAAATCTATCAAAATTTCTTGACACAATACAATAATGCGCTTTCCCAAGTTTGAAGAATTTATCTTTTCTTTCAGGAACATTCACGTCGCTAAACGGAAATTTGGGGTTGGACCAAACATCTCTATGTTCCACTTCTACTTGCACAGTGCCGTCTTCGGATATTAAATCTACATCATATTTATCAGGGTTGTCTATCAACACCTTTCCACGTTTTTTAAAAACTGATTTAATTACTTGGCGAGATTGTGGATCGTGTTTTTCGTATCGATCTTCGGACCAATCAATATGTTTTCCTTTCATACTATTTACTATTCCATCTTTTTACTATTTCTTCAGCGATTTTCTTATCCCAACACCACGCTACGGCTGATATATCATCTTTTTTTTGTTTTTTATCAACAAGAAAAGTGGGCCAGTGTGATCCATCGTTATGGATTTTAATTTTATTTGGTAGTTTTTTCATAGATTATGATACTCCTCATATAGTTCGTGATAGAGAGAGTTTATTTTGGAATAATCCACACTCTTTGGAAGCGTTGAAACTTTATAAGCATCACCCAATTTCTTCTGCATTTCCTGAGCGAATTCCATTACTTTTTCATAACTCCAGGCTCCGTTCTTGACGGATAATATTTCTTCACGATCCGGTCGTTTTACAATAACCTTCTGTTCCGTAAGTATTTCATATCCCATTCTCATCAAACGAACAAGATGGGAAGCGTGTTTGGTGTCGTATCCACTTTTCTCTTCAAGTTTATGACGGTCAACATTACGATTCTTTTTCCAGTTTAACCAAGAGGCGTATTGTTCTCTGGCCTTTTTGTATTGTCTCTCACGATTGAGAAGTTCTACTACTTCTTCCTTTAAGTCATACTCCTTAGCCAACCGTTCAACAACAGCAGCTTCATAAACCTGTGGCCAGTTATCCCAACCCACTTGAAGTTGAGAAACATTCATAACCAAATCCCAGATGGTTTCTTTTAATTGGCTTCTATCCATTTCCTCCATCGGAAATTGAGTGAGGTTCCATCGTTCTACTTCGGATTTTACGAAACCAAAAACTTCATCCAACTGTCTGGCTCTAACTTCTGGAAGACCAAAATCAGATCGTTTTGGTTCCTTAAGATCACCCAATACTATCCATTTTCGATGACGCTCTATTTTAGCTAATTGCGCAAACCCGTATCCCGAAAACGTAAATTTAGCCTTTGTGGAAAGAAATAGATGACGATTAGCCATAAGTTTTTCCATAGGCTTTTTGAACACAAAATAGTCCGAAGGATCAGTCCACAATAATTCTACTATGTTGGGATTGACGTTGGCGGCCAACACCATAAATTTTCGTAGAGAATACAGAACCGATTCAAACTTGGGATTTTTAGGATTCTTGAGATGTTCCAACGATTTCTCCATTTCAGAGTTATTCTCAGCTTGTTCAAACCGATGAAACAAATCGTTTTCTACTTCTCTTGGAGGAACAACGATTCCCTTAACATCAACATCGGAAAATTCGTTGTTGAGGCCGTAAGCTTGTGATCCGTGAAGGGTCACGTATATGGTATTTGGTAAAAGCCATTTCATAATGGTCATACTTTACCACAAATATAGAAAATGTCAAGGTAAAGAATCTTTATTTATGTTGTAAAAATATTGAAGTTCTTGTTCGGCTTCCGGCGCCCATCGAACTTTGAGTTTTCGTTTGGCTGGAATTACATAATTCTTTACCTTGACCCAACCATCGTCAGTTTTAGGAAACAGAGAAACTCCAGCCGTAATAGCAGCAGAAACTCCACCGAATAATTTTAAAAATTCTCTTCTATACATTTAAATCTTCCTTTTCTAACATAACCGTCTCATCCGTAAAAACAATGGAAACACGATTTTGGATAAATAGTATTGGTGTGAATAAAAATGTTATTTTATTTCTTCGAAAAATTTTTCACACAATAAATTGACAAAATCCATTATTTTTTTGTAAACGTCATCTTCTTTTGTAAAATTCCATCTTTTAGTGGCAGTTTCATCAATCCAATCTCTTAAAGAAGTTCCAAATTCTTCACTTCGAGCCTTAATATCACAACAAAATTCGGCTAAATAAACATCAGGCATCTCTCCTATGCCACCTATCCAATATTCAACGTGATGGGGATTAATTGTTCTATGATGTTGAATAGATAACTTTAATTTTAGTTTGGAGGATTCTTCTGTTTGTTTTCCATTAGAAAGATATTCAAATTCAATTCCGTGAAATTTACTAATATCATGAACAAATCCATTTGCAATCAATCTATGACCCAACTCGATTTCTCCTCGTTCTATAAGCTTAGTGCCCAATAATAAACAATTATCTTCAACATTTCGAATATGACGAGTAATTTGCGATATTTTTACCAACGTCTCAGCGATCTGTTTTTGTGTCTTTTTTGTTATTTTTATTGGTTTCATCAATCACCATACTTTCGCTTCCATTTACATTTTAAATGTTTAATATAACACATTTCATTTCTTAAGAGATTTCATCAAGTTTTCCATCGCCTTTTTTTCTGCCGTTTCCTGCATCAAAGGAGTTGGGTGAGTTATTACATGAATAAACCTCAGTTGGTTTGGACAAACTTCTATTGCCATTTTGAAACTGTTTTCACAACACATACAAGTATCCTCATAAATTCCTTCGGCCAAAGATGCTAACTCTTTCTGATCAACATCATATTTTCTATGACAAAAAGGGCATTCTACATCGTTATAAGGAGATGTGGGTCGATGTAATATTGGATATCTCATTTAAACTTTCAATTAGTTATTATAACTCTAGTCAAATCTTTTGTCTTAATACGGACGTTTTTACCCTTCAAAAACTTTGGCTTAAGAGATTCGAACAACCCAACCAAACCATCAATACGATTCTTCTTTCTCTTGGCCGCCTCGTTTTGTTCCTTAGCAGCGTCTTCCAATCGAGAAAGAATTGTTCCAGCATCATCTCCTTCTTTCTGCTGAACAACCCAACCAGCGATTTCTTTACCCTTCAAAAGACCCTCTTTATCATTCAATACGATGATGTGTTCCCACTTGACCTTTGGAAGATCAGTATCATCCTTATCGTTTTTGAGTTCCTGAACTACCTGTTCAAGATCGTGAATAATAGCTTGAACTTTGGGTTGATCAATTTTATTTTGTAGTAATACGCTTTCAACTTCTGTTATATCGATCTTCATAGTGTAATTTTTCCTTTTTGAGCATCATACCATACATCACGTTATAGTCAAGATAAAATAACGTTTAACTTTTTTATTGAACGTTTTGATTTTGATTGTATAGTTATTAAAGACAAAAAACGAATGAGTGAAATAATATCATTTCTTAATTGTAAGTTCTACAGATATAATGAAAAAGAAAAAACTTTATTGGAATGTTTTATCAATCAGGATAAACTAAACCCCAATCTACAAAGTTGAAAGCTTCCAGATTTGTGCCCCCTGCGTAGGAGATTGCGCTCGAAAGCGATTGTTTAATTTCTTCCATTCTCTCAGCATAAGTCAATCCTTCTTCCAATTCAATCTGACGACCTTCGATGTGTTTTCTTTGTCCTTTGGATTCATATGAAGTTGATCCACGGTAAAGTTTTTTGCCACCAACAATTTTGGCTGGAGAATCAATACAAGAAGCGAACCATCCACCTGACATAACCATAGTAGCGCCAAACGTTAACGCCTTGGCAATATCTCCATAATATTTCGCTCCTCCATCTGCTATAATTGGAACGTTTGATTCTTGTGATTCATAAACAGATTGAAGTGTTGGAAGATGGAATCCTGTCATGTATCGAGTAGTACAAATACTGTTGTGAACGATTATATTGAACACATTATATGACTTAGTAGATTTTACCTCTAAATCATATACCTTTCCAATATAAGGAACGAATTCTATTTTTTTTATTTTTATAAGTTTCATAACTGATTTATCATTTCACCTATTGCTGATATATCTTTTTCTAAGTTTATGATACGATTTTCGGCTTCTTCTACACGATAAAGAACATATCCATTTTCTGCTGCTATTCTATTTTTTATTTCGTCATTTTTATTTTTTATAACTTTATGCCAATAATATCCATCATACTCTATTAGTATTTTACCAAAAAGACATATATCATAATAATATCCAAAAAGAGGATAATTAGATTTTACATTTTCATTTCCATATTTTTCTGCTAACAGATTGTATAATCTTAGTTCGGGAGCAGATGGATTAGAGTATAGTTTTTTATAAGCACAAATAACATCTAAATCTTCTTTAGATACTAAACCAAGTTTTACCCACCAATATTTTAGTGTTCTATAATCTATTTTATATTTATCCATCAACAAATCACGATTTATTCCGCCCACCAAATATTCTTGTAATACATTTTCTAATTCTTCTTTAGTTTTATTTATTCTATTTAGTCCATTTTGTATTACTTTATCTTGATTTTTGATTCGAAAATCTTTATTAGCCTTTTTTATTTTTTCTATGGTTTCTTTACTGTGATGTTTCCCATAAAAGGGGTTTTTGTTTCCTATATGTTTACATCTTTCGTTATTTTTGAGATTTTGTATAACCTTTTCAGTATGAGATTTCCCAAAAAATGGATTGTTGATTCCTTTGTAATCGTGAACATTTGCGCCCATTTTCTTTTTGGATTTTTCTGTGTGATGTTTCCCATAAAAGGGGTTTTTGTTTCCTTTAATGCAACACGATTGACATAGATATTTTTTATAAAGAAAAATTTTTCTAAAATATTTCAGTGTCACTTCCTTTTTACAAAAAGAACACAATATTCTAACTTCTTTTGTATGTTCGTCGATAGTATAAGTATTTATAGTCATATACATTCTACTCCTATACCATAAATATAACCCACGGTCACATTTTAATCAAAAAATATTCGTGAGAAAGTTTTTCTGCTGAAATCCATTCTGCATATTGATGAATATTTTTATCATTGACTATAGATTCATGTTTTTTATGAACAACATAAAACTCGTGGTTTTTAGTACACGTAATGTTATTATTTATTCTTATAACTTCCTCATCTCTATCTTCAGAAAAAGTATGTGTCACTTCTTCAAATGTATCAAGATGTGTCAATACTTTTTCTCCCACAACAATATCTTGAATATTTTTATATCCATTTTCAGTCAAAACTTTTGTATTCGGAATAAAGCAGCCGCCGCCGATGCCCACTTTAATGGCATCCACTCTCAATAATTCTAAATAATGAATTCCCGCTCCTGTAGCTACATTACCGACTATGAGTTTGGTTTTTGGAAACCATTTACGAATAAATTCTATTGCCGGTCGAACATTGATGTGGTGTCCGTGAGCTACGTCAATAGTAATAAAATCTATCCTCCACGATTCTCCGATAGGTATTGCCAATTCTGGTTCATATTCGTTGGTGCCAATACTTACACTAATACATTTCCAGTTTTCTTGATTTGCCTTTTTAATCAACGTAGAAGTTTTTAAATGTGGGTGGTCAGAATTTTCTTTGCCAAAACGATGATAGATGTAAAAATAATCGTTTTCTGATAAAAATTTAGCATTGTCTGGAGATATAACATCCTCCATATTAGCGGGAATAACAGGCAGTTTAAATCTCCGCCCCAAAAAATCTACGGAAGTATCGGCATCACTTCTAGATGGTAATGTAGAAAACTTCGGACGCAGACAAACGGTGTCATAAGATAATAATAAAAAATCTTTCATACAGCATTACACTATACGAAAGATTTGAGAATTGTAAAGTTATTATATGTTAATTGTGATAGTTGGATAACTTATCAACGACTTCGTGGGCTTGGTCAAAATTACCGGCATCCAACCTATCCATCAACACTTTTTTAAGTTTTTCTACTTCTTGTGGATTATCCCATACAAATTTGGGATCTTGGCTTCCGTATTTTTCCCACCGATTATACATCCACCGCTCGTTTTCTTCAACTATCTCACGAATAAGTTGTTTAAGTTGTGATTTTTTCATCTTAATTGTTTATTTCTATCCAAAACAATATAAAAATTTGGATTGTTATTTTGAAACTTTTGAACTATAGACTGAACAAGTTTAGATGGAGCTTGTGACCCATATTCAAGGGAAAAATATTCGATAATATCTTGAAGAGATGGTTGGTTTCCATAAACCTGTTTAATGACATTTTCAACATAATTTAGATCGTCTAAACTTCCACTGGTTTCTTGAATAATTTCCCGAATAAGTTGTTTAAATTCTGATTTTTTCATTTTAATTCATCTCCGTTAAAATGTCTCTGATAATATCTTCTGTTTTTTCCCATTTACTTGTAATGGGGTTTTTTGTAACACCTTCACTCAATCTGGTTTGAAGAAACATGAACGCTCCACGCGTAGACGGATTAGAAACAAAATCAAAAGCAATAAGTTCAAAATCATCTTGAACTACATCAACGTCTTCTCTAATATTTTTTTGAACGGTTCCCAATCCTCTGCTTGAAATACCCAACCGAATGTTGGAACGAAATAATTCCTTCAAAATATTTCCGTTTGGAGTGGGTAGTATCTCTATCGTTCCCACAAGGTCGTCATTTTCCCAATGCATTTCAACGATATTATGAGACACGTTTTGGAGATTGACTACGGATGATTCTGGATGATCTAATTCGCCCAATGCTCTTCGTTCTCTGATGAAATTTTCTTCGTATTTTTTGGATTCACGAATAAGAATGTCTCGTGGATATACCCTGCCATTTTGATTTTTAGATCCTGCACGCTGAAGAACGCCTTTTACTATCAGAGCTTTGTATGGATCACGAATCGCTTCTAATATGACATCCCTCGGGCATTCAAACGATATAAAATCTACTAATAATTGTTTGTTCATATTACGTGTTCAAGCCAACGGTTTTTTCAAAATCCATAATATAATTATTTCCAACTTTTTCAACGTTTACCCAACCATTACTATATGTTCCACCAGGACCGCCATAAGATCTAAATTCGTTGCGAACAGCAAGTTGAAGATCTTTTACGTCTAGTGGATCTATATGCGCCATTGGCACGGTTAATCTAAATGTAGCTTTTGACTTATCATTTACATTTTCAAGAACTGGTTTGTCTTTGATGTATTGTTTTGTATTGACTTTGCCGGATTTATCTTTATATTCATCTTTAATAAACTCACATAATATACTACCAACATCGTGTTGAATCCACACTGCTTTATATACATCTAGAGTTTGTTCTTCTTTAATCGGTTCTTTTTTCTTATCTGGATCTTCTAGATCCCGCGGATCTTTTGGAACTTCCGGTTTAACCTCCGGAGCCACTGGAGCAGTCGGAGCAGTCGGAGCAGTCGGCTTTTCAGCTTGTGGAGGTTCAACAGACGGTTCAACGGCTGGAGGAATTGGTTCCGCCGTTGGTTCCACTGGAGGTGGAGTTGGTTCTTTTGGAGCTTGACTTGGGCCGCCGACAGCCGGTTCTTCTTTTGATGCTTCGGCGCCCTCGGCCCCAAGTTTAATATTAACACCAGGAGTCAAAAAATATTCTTTTCCGTTTGGATCTTTGAGGATAACCACGTTTTTATTGTAATACCATTCGACTGCTGCACTGGATACTTTATCAACGTTATAATCTTTTTGTGGCTGTCCATATCCTCGGGATGCATTAACGGTCACTCCTTTTCCGGAAACTGCTTGATTGAGTTTATCGAGGAATTTCTTTTTTGCTTCATTCTTAGCTACATTAACCGTGTCTTCGAACTCCCGAAAATCTTTTGTAAAATCGTATTCACCAGAACTTGGTGCAACTGGTTCTGCTGGAGTTGCTGGGTCGGCAGGAGCCGCGGCTGGAACTTCCGCTGGTTTTTCTGATGAAGGAGTAACAGGCAACGAAGCATCAGCTTCTACTAACAAATGTTTTAACATCATTCTTCTCATATTTTATTAATTCTCGTTTTTCTTGACAGGTGTGTATCCCATTTTTTTCGTGACATCCATAGCTCTTTTACTAGGAGTTTTGCTAAAGGCGTTTTTGGATTGATAACCAGCTACTCCGCCAGTAGTGGAAACTTCTTTCATCTCTTTATCCATTTGTCTGGCTTTATCTTCAAGAGCTTCAAGTTTTTTAGCCCTAGCATCAAACTGAGCAAGTG
>Ga0315288_10002965_pt1 | contig 21666 bp, 24 predicted proteins | sample YL17G11_20_MG_FD_203454 | JGI IMG/M metagenome (GOLD analysis project Ga0315288, IMG submission 203454) | Sediment microbial communities from Yellowstone Lake, YNP, Wyoming, USA - YL17G11_20 | ecosystem: Environmental > Aquatic > Freshwater > Lake > Sediment | place: USA: Wyoming | collected...
ATCAAAAACTTTAAATTCTGTCATTCCGCACTTGATGCGGAATCCAGTCCGGTCTTCTGGATTCCGGCTTCCGCCGGAATGACGAACTCGCCGCAAGCGGCGGGGAATACAACCCGAAGGGATTTATGAAACACAGTACTAAGGAGTACGGATGAATAGGGTGTATCGGTTCCTGTGACCTATCTATTAACGAAGTCATCCCGTTAGGCCTCAGGCCTTGGCCTCCTGGAAAGTGACTATGAATCGGAAAGAGGATCCACGGTGGGCCTATGTCTTTGTCAATTTGTCTTGCCTGACCATAATCCGTAATCAAATTTCTTGACAAAAAACAAAAACACCTCCTAGGATAGCTACTAATGCAGAATAGACGGGATTGAGCGGTTCAATCCACAATTCACCCAGGAGGTGCGAGATGAATATATCACAATGTCTTCTTCCCTTCCAGTTAATTCAAGATACATCCAAGGTTCTCCTGACTTCTTTTGGTGGTCTTCCTTTGGTAATGGAAACCTTCCGAGCTTTGGGGCTGCGCGAGTCGATTAAGAGACATCTTTCCATTCTGCACCGGCGGGGCCGATATCGGGAAGCCGATTATGTAGAGTCCTTTATTTCGCTCTTTGCGGCTGGGGGAGACTGTGTGGATGACTTTGAGCTCTTGAGGGCGGATGAGGGCTTGAAGAAGCTGGGATTGTGAGTTCCCTCTCCGGAAGCGGTCCGGGTTTTTCTCAAGGCTTTTCATCAAGCAGAAGGCCTGGAGGGACAGCTTCCCCATCAGGCCTTTATTCCTGAAGAGACGCAATTGCTGCAGGGTTTGGGAGTGGTACAGAAAGAGTTGATTGGGAAGGCGACCCGAGAGGAGCCACCCTGGAAGGCCACGATCGATTTGGATGCGACCGTGATCGAGAGTCATAAACGGGAGGCTTACTATACCTATCTTGGAAAGAGAGGGTATCAGCCGGTTGTCGCTTACTGGGCAGACCAGGATCTCATTGTGGCAGATAAATTTCGGGATGGCAACGTGCCTGCTGGAATGAATTTGCTTTCTGTGCTCAAGGAGGCGATTGGGGCCTTGCCGAGAACGGTTCGTCTGGTCAGAGTTCGTTCCGACAGCGCCGCCTATGTTCACGAATTGCTTGACTGGTGTCGGAAAAAGTGCCTGGAAGACCCCGGATTGAGTTTGCCATCAGCGCCGATATGACAGAGGAGTTGAGAGCACCGATTCAAGCTCTTCCGGAAGAGGCTTGGAAGCCTCTGAGAAAGGTGACCGATAAAGGTTTGATCGTTGGGCGAAAGGAGTGGGCAGAAGTAGAATTTGTTCCGAGCCAACCTTCTCGAAAAAAGAGAATGGAACCGGATCGGTATCTGGCCATCCGTATTCGGCCTACCCAAGGAGAACTCTTTGGGGATGGAAATGCCTATCACTACTTTGCTGTGGTTACGAACATATGGAGTTGGAACGGGGAGCGATTGCTGCGGTGGCAGAGAGAGCGATGCGGAACCGTGGAGAAGGTCCACGATGTCCTCAAAAATGACCTGGCTGCTGGGGTCATGCCCGCTAAACGATTCTTTGCCAATGCGGCTTGGTGGAGGTTCAATCTGCTCGCCTACAACGTCCTGTCCGTCATGAAAAGAAAAGCCTTGCCTCCATCCTGGTGGTCCGTTCGACTTAAAGCCCTGAGATTTCATCTTCTTTGCATCGCTGCAAGAGTCATTGAACACGGACGAAGGCTCTTTCTGAAAATTGCAAAGTATCATCCCCATTTTCTTCTTTACAAAGAAGCACGAGAGAAACTCTTCATCTTTTCTTCGGCCTGACAAGCCTTTGGCCCCCATTCTCGTCTATCCAAACAGAACCTACCACAGTTGAAGGGATGAGTGTTCTTCGAGATCTCAGATACCATCTTCTAAATCAAGTTTCATCCAACTTTTCTATCATAATTCAATCTTTGTGCTTCCGAAACCCCCTCGATCTTCTCCTGACCGCTAGCCTTTCTCAAAATAAAAACTTTTCATTACGGATTATTCCCAATTAATTAAATCTCGTTGTAGGGTGAACCATCAGAAAAAATTGGGACGCTTCAGAAGGAATAACAAAAACCAAAAACATTTTTACTCAGTAATAAAAATTCTTAAAGCCATCAAAATTAAATTTTAATTAAATATTCTCAATAGTTATCCTAATAGGTAATTGACCTGAAAGTATGAGAAATAAACTTGTGAAAATTTTCTTCTTGACAATTAATACAAAATACGATATTAAAAATACAAAATTTATAATACAAAAAATAGGTTTGGTGGAAAATGAATGAAAATAAAACGTTATTGGATGATTTTGGTCATCTTCCACGGCCGAAGTCTTTACACGAGATGGTTTATGAGAATCTCAAGGCTGCAATTCTGAATGGAAAGTTTGTTGTTGGCGTTACCTATAACGAATTGGAACTGGCAAGAGAGCTTGGAGTTTCAAGAACTCCTGTAAGAGAAGCTCTTCTAAAGCTTGCGGCTGAAAAATTAGTCATTTTTCAACCAAGGAGAGGAGTAACTGTAAATTATTTCAGTAAGAAAGATATTGAGGATTTATTTGAATTAAGACAGGCAATTGAGGAATTAGCGGCAACCCGGGTTGTCGAGAATTTATCTGATGATCAGATAAAAAAAGTCGAAAGCATTGTTAAAGAACAGGAAGAGTGCATTAAGAATAATTATGAGGAAACCCTTTTTTTAGAAATTGATAAAAGGTTCCATCTATTTCTCATTGAGGCAAGCGATAACAGGTTTATGGTTCAGACATATAATACCATAAGGGATTATATCACAATCACGGCAAGAGAAGCGCTGATGGAAGAAGGTAGGCCAAGTATAGTGGTCTTTGAGCATAAAGCAATCTTTAAAGCATTGTCGGAGAAAAATGTGGAAAAAGTTAATGAGGCAATAAAAAAGCATTTAATAAATACTAAATTGTCAGTGATGAAATATCATACATAAAATAAAGTCCTATAAAAGAGGAAGGAGATATTGGATGCCAAAGCCAGAGATTGAGTTTATTGATACAGATACCTGTTATGGATGGATACCTGTAGGCGGCGATACTTTTGGGATAAAGGAAAAAATCCTTAGTAAAGACCTTGAGACCGGCTCTTACACTCGTCTTTTAAAATTCCCACCAGGGATAAAAACCACTGAAGTCTTGGTCCACGATTTTTGGGAAGAGGTACTTATTCTGGAAGGCGAGTTGATGGATATGAACAAGAAACAAACTTACTGCGCAGGTTTTTATGCCTGCCGACCTCCTGGAATGAAACATGGTCCATATGATATCCCGCGGGGTTGTGTAACCTTTGAAATTAGATATTACAAATAAAAATATGGAGATGTCGTAGGGAGTTTAATGTGAACCAGTTAAAGTTGCACGTCGTAAGAGAGAATCAACAAATAGAAGAGATTTATTTTGAAACAAGACGACTTATAAATTCCGGATATACCGGAAGGAATCAGGAAACAATAAAAAGACATATTGAGGAATTAAAGAAAGAAGGAATCCCGGCGCCGGACTCCATACCGACGGCTTATGAAGTCATCACAAGGTTAGTTTATTTCGATAATGAGATCGAGGTTGTTGGAGAGAAGACGTCTGGGGAAGCAGAGTTTGTCCTTCTGTGTTCTGGCAATGAAGTATATGTCGGCGTAGGAAGTGATCACACAGACCGAGAGCTGGAGGCGGTCAGTATTATAAAGTCTAAACAAGTGTGTCCAAATATTATGTCAGCCTATGTATGGAAACTAAGTGATGTCAGGAAGGAATGGGATGAAATGATCCTGAGAAGCTGGGTTAAAGATGATCAAGGAAAGAAAATCCTTTATCAGGAAGCCCCTCTTTCTGTAATAATGACTCCTGAAAACATAATGGCATTTATTAAAGATAAGTCAGCGGATAAAAACCTTGAGGGCGTTGCCATCTATTCGGGGACAATCCCTCTTCTTACTGAAAAAGCCAATTTTAATAACTATTTTGAAGTTGAGCTTTGCGATCCGAGGACTGCTAAGAGATTGTATTGTAGCTATCAAGTTCATGTCCTGAATTATTTAAGAGGATAGGGATGGCGATTAAAGTTGCATCGATCCAATTGAATGTCGGAGACGAAAGTAAATTCCAAAGAATCGAACATGTAGAGTCTCTATTGGATCAGGTCAAAGATGTTGATCTTGTTATCCTTCCGGAAATATGGAATATCATTTATTTCAGTTATAGGTGATGATTAGGGAATTGCTCATGCCTTTTTAAAAAGTGGAGGAGAAAGTATCTTTTTCCTCTAAGTGTTTTTCTATATTTGGATGGACAGGATTCTATAAAAAATCGAGTGAGCATGATGCGTTTACGAAAATTCGAGTTTTTTAGTCCGACCTCCTTAATGGAAGCGGTAGAATTGCTCGCGCAGCATAAAGCTAAGGCAAAAGTGATTGGCGGCGGTACGGACCTAATCATCCAAATGAAACAAAAACTTATTCATCCTGGGCTTATCATTAATCTGTTAGAAATTCTAGAACTGAAGGGAATAGAAAAAAATAGTGATGGATTACGTGTCGGTTCAATGGTCAACCATTCGACACTGGAGAGTTCAGCATTACTCTGTGAAGGGTGGAAGATTTTAGCTGCCGGCTCACACCAAGTGGGTTCTCCTCAAATTCGCAATCTGGGGACCTTAGGTGGGAATTTGTGTAATGCTTCCCCTTCAGCAGATACCGCTCCACCCCTCCTTGTTCTAGAGGCAAAGGCTAATATTGTTAGTCCAAGAGGAGAACGGGTCCTTCCCTTAGAATCGTTTTTCGTCGGGCCCGGGATAACGGTTCTGGAAAAAGATGAAATTTTAAAAGAAGTCACTATTCCAGCGATGCCTCAAAATAGCACAAGTGCTTATTTGAAATTAGGGCGAAGAAAAAGCCCGGACTTGGCATTGGTAAGCACGGCTGTGATTTTGACTTTGAATCCACAAACACGAATTTGCGAAAGAGCGCGAGTGGCATTGGGTTCAGTTTCTCCCACGCCCATGAGGGCCAAAAATACAGAGAAATTCTTAATGGGAAGAATATTAGATGGAAATGTAATTCGGGAGGCAGGAGATATTGCTAAGAGAGAATGTTGCCCAATCTCAGATATTCGAGCTTCAGCAGAATACCGAAGGGAGATGGTGAGGGTCTTTACTGAAAGAGCGATAAAACAGGCTCTGAACTGACATATTCCTCGGACACGAGTTGGACAGGAGTTTTGGAACCTATGAAGTATCCTTTGAGTTTGAAGGTGAACGAAGAGGTTTTTGAAATTGAGATTCCAGCAAATCGGACCCTCTTGGATGTGATTCGAGATGAATTGGGGTTAACGGGGACGAAGTATGGTTGTGGAACTGGAGAGTGTGGTGCATGCACAGTCCTTTTAGATGGTTTGCCAGTTAACGCATGCATTATTCCAGCCTTACAAGTTAACAGGAGAAGCGTGACGACTATTGAAGGAGTGTCCAGAGATGGAGTAATTCATCCAATCCAGGAAGCTTTTATTACATATGGAGCCATCCAATGTGGTTATTGTACGCCCGGGATGATTTTATCGGCCAAAGCCCTTTTGGATAGAAATCCAAGACCTCAGGAGATGGAAGTCCGGGAAGCTTTGGTGGGAAATCTCTGCCGGTGCACAGGATACCAGAAGATTGTGGAAGCCATCCTGTCTTTAGTTAAGAGATGATAGACCCAGGGAGAAACACAGGCTTGCCAAATGTCGTTTCGAGAAATGTTAGGGTGATTATTTCGATGAGAGTTCGAAAAGATTGAGTTGTATTACACAGCTCTTTTTTATTTAAGTTCCAGTGATGTTTCAGGGGATCAAGATGGATGATTTTTCCGTGGTTGGACATTCGGTTCCTCAAATAGATGCGCGAGAAAAAGCTTTGGGTTGGGTGGAATTTGTTACAGATATCAAGCTGCGAGGAATGCTCCATGGACGCATCTTACGGAGTCCATACCCCCATGCAAAAATTTTACACATTGATACGTCAAAAGCTAAACATCTTCTTGGGGTGAAAGCGGTTGTGACATCAGAGGATACCCCACGAATTCGTTTCGGGCCGAGAACGGAAGATTGGACAATCATGGCCGTAGATAGAGTTCGATTCGTTGGGGATGAGGTAGCAGGAGTTGCTGCTGTGGATGAGGATACTGCTGAGGAAGCTTTGGAACTGATCCGGGTGGAGTATGAAGAACTCCCGGCAGTCTTTGATCCTCTTGAGGCGATGCAATCAGGAGCTCCCCTGATTCACGACAAAGAAAGAAATATCGTGGCAGAATTCAGAGTGACGAGAGGGGATGTGGATCAAGCGTTCAAAGAATGTGATGCGATTCACTCCGGTCATTATTACACGAGCCAAGTTTATCAAGCGTATCTGGAACCCATGGCCTGTGTCGCCCAATTTGACCCCTCTGGGAAACTTACCCTTTATCTGGCCACACAGATTCCTTCTATGACGCGGATTACTTACGCCAAAGCTTTGGGACTGCCGTTGGAGAAAGTACGCGTCGTTGTGCCTTATTATGGCGGAGCTTTCGGCGCCAAAATGGAGACAAACCTCCATTTGGTAGCAGCAGTACTTAGCCAGAAGACAGGCAGGGCGGTCCGTATGGTAAACAGTCGAGAAGAAGATTTTATGGCTGGTAATCCAAGGGTGCCCATGTACATTGATTTAAAAATTGGCGCCAAGAAAGACGGAACGCTGTTGGGTAAGGAAGTTAGGGTCGTGGGAGCAGCTGGAGGGAGGGCAGTTTATTCAATGGCCATTGTGTCAACGGCTTGCTACCGGGTGGATTCACTCTATCGGTTCCAGAACCTGAGGACCGAAGGACTAACGGTTTACACGAACACCGTTCCCACAAGTTGCTTCCGTGGCTTTGGAAATGCCCAGATGACCTTTGCCCTCGAAAGTTCTTTGGATATGATTGCAGAAGATATTGGCATGGACCCGGCGGAATTGCGTGTAAAAAATGGACTTAAAAAGGGTGAGATTTCCATACATGGATGGGAAATTGGGTCTTCGGGTTTGGCAGAATGTGTCCTTAGAGCTACGGAAGCTTGTAACTGGAAGGAGAGGCGAGCACAGAAGCGATTCGCTCACGGAATCGGTCTAGCCTGTTGCAATCATGTCTCGGGAAACCGTGCCTTCGTCCGTGAATTCGATGGTGGAGCAGGTATCGTACGAATCGGAGGAGAAGGGAAAGTCTTAGTTTTCCATGGGGAATCCGATATGGGTCAGGGGCAGCGGACGGTTTTTGCTCAGATCGTAGCCGAAGAGTTAGGGATTTCCTTGGATCAAATTGAGGTAGCACAGGTAGACACAGATATCAGTCCATTCGGGATGGGCAGTTTTGCCACCCGTGGAACAGTCTTTGGAGGGAACGGAGTGAAAGCCGCAGCCGCAGATGCTAAACGGCAGATCTTCGAATTAGCTGCTGAGATGCTCGAAGCTGACCCATCCGACATGGAGGCCAAAGGAGGAAAAATTTATGTAAAAGGGGCGCCCGAAAGAAACCTTCTCTTTCAGGAGGTGACCAAGAAGGGTCTCTATAAACGAGGAGGAGCTCCGATTGTAGGAACAGCATATTGGGTTCCCAAAACAGTGATACCCGATCCCGTAACAAAATACGGGAATATTGCGCCGGCTTACCCTTTTGGCTGTCAAATTGCCGAAGTTGAAGTGGATATCGAAACCGGACAGGTCAATCTATTGAATTATGTGGCTGCCCATGATGTGGGCCGAGCCGTGAATCCTCAAGCCATAGAAGGACAGATACAGGGAGGCGTGGCCCAAGGCATCGGGTGGACCTTAATGGAGAATATGATCACTGAAAAAGGGAGGGTACTTAATCCGAATTTCAGGGATTATGTGATCCCTGGCCCATTGGATCTCTCACCCATAAAGCCCATCTTAGTGGAGTCCATCGATCCGAATGGCCCTTTTGGAGCGAAGGGTATTGGTGAGCCTGCTCTCAATCCTACCCCAGCTGCTATAGCGAATGCTATATACAACGCAGTCGGAGTGAGGATTACGGAACTTCCCATCTCACCGCAAAAGATTCTAAAGGTTATGAAGCGAACCTCCACGGTTTAAAGGGCGGGGATTGTAGGGAACATGCTGGTCAAAGAAATCACTATGAAGGAGGTGATCGCCAAAAAAAAGAGCTCTATTGAAAAGATTAGAAAACCTCAAGAGTGGAGAATGGAAAGGGTGAAAGAATTTATGTAGAAGCGTGTCTCTATTTATTAAATTCTTTCTTCAAAAAAGGGTTTGTCTTTGCCTTGGACAGCAATGGATACAAGCAAAAAAGTAGACGGGAGGAGGGTAAAATGAGAAAGCTATTTAAGATTTTCAGTATTGTTGTACTGGCGGTGAGCTTGGTGATAAGTTTGACATGTGTGACATGTCTTGCCCAAAAGATCCATGTCCCGAAAGGGGAGTCAAAGAATATGAAATTAGTTGGGTATCACGATATGAACGGGAGAGGTGGATCTTTCAAAATGGCTCTTCAAAAGATTGGGGATAAGTGGTACCTTTACGCAGCCCATCTCTGGCATTCAGGTTGGACCATTTTGGATGTTACAAACCCTTCAGATCCAAAATTTGTCAATTGGATCCAAGGACCGGATAATACAGGATGCTATCAGGTCCAAGTTGCAGATGATCTAGCAATTCTTGGGTTTGATAAGAAAGTGTGGGATGGAGACCCCACAAAACCCTATTCAGTGGGTATTTACATCTATGACGTAAAAGATCCGTATAACCCAAAATATCTGGGCTATTGGAGTACGGGGGCAGAGAGGGGAGTTCACAAGAATTTTTATGTGGGTGGTCGCTATGTCCACCTGGCGGCAGCCGATCCAGGATACAGAGGATCTATCTATAAGATCCTGGATATCGCCAACCCGACGAATCCCGTCGAGGTGGGTAGATGGGCACTACCAGGCCAGGAGGTGGGGGGAACGGTAAGTGGTTCCCTTCACGGTTACCCATTTGTAAGGGGAAATCGTGCATACCTCAGCTATAGCGCAGCTGGGATGATTATCCTCGATATTTCCGATGTCACCGCGCCAAAATTAGTGAGCCAGCTTCCATTTGTACCGCCCTTTGGAGGCGGAGGATGCCATACGGTCTATCCACTCATGAATCCAATCAATGATAGAAAGTTTGCATGGGTGAATGGGGAAGGAACAAACGAAACCCCTTGTCTAGGTGCACCTAGCTACTCGGCAATGGTTGATATTACTGACGAGAAGAAGCCGTTCTTAGTGTCTATTATGCCTGTCCCTTTTCCTCCTAAGAATGCTACCTTCGAGTCATACTGCGCAAAAGGACCTCGTGGTAGATTCGGGCCCCATGACGCTCATCATCCCATGCCCGGACTTCCTATTTATGAGGAAAGGGAAGACATAATTTACAACACTTACTTCGCCGGTGGTCTAAGGGTATTCGACATTACTAACCCTCACCATCCTTTTGAGATTGCTCACTACGTGCCACCCAATCCGACAGTACGGTACGGGAGTTTACCTGCAGACTTAATCACCTCGAGTGAGATCGTCATTGCTGATTCGCGGGGAAATATCTATTTTACAGACAAGAACTGGGGCGTTCATATCGTTCGCTTAACAGGGCCCTATAGACCTTGAAGTGAAGAATTGGAAAAGTTTTATATTTGTTTGTGTCATGCGGAACTTGTTTCTGACTAAACACATTTATCCCATTGCTGTCCAAGATTATTTATAGTGGACCCTTTCAAAATCGATTACAGAAAACATTAACTTTGACTCTATTGAATTGGCTTTGATTAAGTTAGAGAAATTTCAGTGATTGGTAACTTTTTTAACTTTTCCCCTTTTAATGGGAACCCAAATTGTCAGGTGAGGTTCGATCATTATGGCAGATTTGCAAGTCGATTTTTGCGGTGTGAAATTTAAGAATCCAGTCTTAGCTGCTTCTGCTGAGCCAACACTCTCAGCCAAAAACATGAAAAAGGTGATTGAGTCTGGCGCTGGAGGGCTTGTGGCGAAGACGGTCACGGATTCCGAAGCCATGCGTAGGTTAACCAGGATGTCTAAATGGCGTTATTTGGATGAACAGCATAATGTCTGCCGAGGAAAGGTGCCGAGGCTCTTTACTCTTTACGGCAGGACTGGCTTGGCCGAGGAGGAGCCTGAAGCATGGATGAAGGAACTCAAAGAGGCCGAGACTGCTGCTCATCTGAACAATTGTGTCCTCATTGGTAGTGTTGGCGGGACTTCTCCCGAGAACTGGGCTCTTCTTTCCAAGATGATTGAGGACACAGGGATCCAGCTCATTGAGTTGAACTTCGGCTGCCCCCATCCTTCAGAGATGGAAGGAACTAAGACGGGTATGCTTGTGGGACAGGACAAGGAAGCGGCATCAGAGATTACCCATGCGGTGGTTCAAGCAGTAAAGGTCCCAGTGATCGTTAAACTTACACCACAGGTGGCGGATGTATTGGAGATGGTTGAAGTGGTAAAGTCAGCTGGCGCATCGGCAGTGACCATTATTAACCGGTTCGTTGGCTTCTGTCTCGATATTGAGACTGGTAAGCCCTATCTTCATGGCTGGGCTGGCGTAGGAGGCCCATGGGTAAAACCTTTGACATTAAGGTGGATTTCAAAAGTTTTTACTGGCATAGGAATACCCATCTCCGGAACTAATGGGGCTTATGACTGGAAGGACGTCGTGGAGTTCATGATGTCCGGAGCTATTACCGTCCAACTCTGCTCTGTTGTGATGCTTAAAGGATACCGTTACCTTAGCAAAGTGATTAAAGAATTGAATGAATTCTTAGATAGGAAAGGATACAAATCAGCTCGAGAGATCATTGGGATAGCTGCAAAAGCAGCTTTGAGCTATGCTGAAATGGAATCTCTTCCTAAGGAACACGCAATGATCGACCGAGAACTTTGCACGGATTGCCAGCGGTGCAGGCGTTCATGTTTTTATAACGCAATTCTGTTGAAAGAGGGACATGTGATCATTGGTGAAGGATGTCGAGGCTGTGGAATCTGTACATGTGTGTGTCCGGTTCCTGGAGCTGTAACCCTGCAGACCTATCACCATTAGAAAAGGTCAGATGGTTTTAACCTTAATAATTCTCTGAAAAAAAGATCAAACAAGAAGGAGGAGGTTATGTTGACAAATAAGAAAGTTCAATATTTTTGGGTCATCCTATTAGGTGTTGCTGTAACTATGCTACTTATCCATCAAGGCGAAGCTGTAGCCCAGAGCACCCCAGCAAAGGATGGGAAAATCCTCAGAATAGGTGAATTGGCTGGGCTGACAGGGGGAATAGCCCCTTATGGGATTCAGCTTCACAATGCGAGGTTACTAGCCATTGAGGAGATTAACAACAAGGGAGGAGTTGTCGTCGGGAACGTGCCTTATAAGATTGAATTGGTTCATCTTGATGCCGGAGGGGCCCCAGCAGAATCGATCAAAGTTTTAGAGCGGCTAATAACCATTGAAAAGTTGAAATTTATTCTGGATGGTGCTTCCTCCTCAGCAGAATATGCGCTCGCCCCTGTCCTAAAGACAAAGGAAGTTATTATGATATGGTCTGGCGGTAATGACCCAGATACAACCGTTGGGATTCCAAACGCATTCAGAAATCATTTTGATGGAGGAAAACCTTTTGTAAAGGTCAACGAATTGTTTTTAAACAAAATGAAAGTCAAGAAAATTTCAACTTACGGTCAGACAGGTCATGCAGATTTTAAACGGCTAGTAGAAGAATATCTTCCCAAAGTTGCTGGGTTTCAAGTACTATCCACCGATTGGTACCCCTATGGCGAAAAGGATTATTTCCCAATCCTTACAAAGATCAAGACTCTAAAACCTGACGCAGTGCTTGCTCACGGGTTTTTTACTGATGCGGTGCCGATGTTAAAGCAGGCAAGAGAGATCGGATTGTTCCCCGGAGTCCTCTGGTTGAATCAGTATGCAGCAGCCCCATTGATGATGGACAAACCTTCAAGGCAAGTCTTTGATGGGACCTATGAAATCCTTGTCTCAAGCTTTGCAGCCACAAGCGACCCACCAGCGAAATCGAAGAAGTTTTTCAATGCATATGGGAAAAAGTTTGGAGAGACGGGCTTTGGAGGGTGGGCCGAAGCTGGTTATGACAGTGTTTACATATTGGCAAAGGCACTTGAGAAAGCGGGTACCGTGGATGGACTCCCAAAGATTATCGGGGCGCTACACGATCTCACGACAGAAGAAATTCCAGAGCTTCTTCAACCTTATAAGCCAGGAAAAATCTTCGACGCTGAAGGCCAGGCCTACCCTAAAATTGTAGTGGTCGAGTGGAAGGAAGAAAAACAAGTTCCTGTATTTTCAGATTACGGACGATGATTGAATTTTGGGTCAAGTCCCAACTGAGTGGGTAAATTTGACCTGTTGGGACTTGACCCTGAATTTTATTAATGAGGCGGAGAGTTACTATGATTCAGGTACTAGTCAATGGGCTTGTGAATGGAGCAATCCTGACACTCATGGCTATTAGCGTGACTATCATATTTGGTGTTCTTAGGGTTCCTCATTTTGGGCTGGGAGGGATATTCGTTTGGGGGGCTTTCATAGCTTATTTTACGCGAATAACCTGGGGACTGAATGTTCTGACGGCTATGCTCTTCTCAGCAACATTATCCGCGATCCTTGGAGTTGTGATTGAAAAAATCGCCTTCAAACGATTAAGGGGGGCCTCCGAGGATGCGATGTTTGTGTCAGCAATTGGTGTGCTTATAGCATTGGAGAATGGAGCTCATCTCATTTGGGGCGAACAAACTAGGTCCATTCCGTTTCCACTTCTTGATTTTGTTCTTTCCCTTCCAGGAGTGCTTTACCTCCCAGCCATGAGAGTCTTAATACTTCTGGTCGTGGGCTTGGTCACCTTGGGGCTTCATTTTTATGTCAAAAAGACTAAGATGGGCAAGGCAATGAGGGCGGTGGCCCAGAATCGAATTAGTAGCTGTCTTCTCGGGGTGCCTATTGATAGAGTGGCATCATACACCTTTGCTTTCGGCAGCGCTATGGCCGGTATGGCAGGTACTCTGGTGGGCATCGCCTTTACATTCAGCTACGATATGGGCACAATGAGTGTGCTCAAGGCTTTTGTGGTTGTGGTCTTGGGGGGACTCGGTAGTATAGGGGGAGCCATCATTGGTGGTTTTATCTTGGGAATTATCGATAGTCTCACTTTGACCTTTTTGACGTCCCAGTACAAATACTTAGTTTCATTCAGTCTTATCATTTTAGTACTTGTCCTTCGGCCTTCGGGCATCTTTGGACAGAAACTGAGTAGGCCTCAATGAAGACAGGGGTCTGGAAGTTAATCATACCAGCTGTCCTGATGATCATTTTCCCTTTTATAGGGAAAGAGGGCTACCTCACCCATCTGGCCATTACCATCGGGATTTTCTCCGTTCTCGCATCTAGTCTGAACCTTCTAATGGGATACGCTGGCTTGGTTTCAATCGCACACGGAGCTTTTTTTGGCATCGGCGCTTACACATCAGGTATTTTAGTCCTTCGCTATGGTATCCCCTTTTGGGTGGCTCTTCCACTAAGCGCTTTTTTCACAGCCCTTATTGCATTTGGAATCAGTATACCTTCTTTTAGAACAAAAGGGATTTACTACATCATAGTGACCATTGCCTTCCAGTTCATTGCCAGCGAAGTCTTCGAAGGGTGGTATAAGATGACCGGAGGTGGTCTAGGACTAAGAGGGATTCCCAGGCCAGGTCCCATCTCTCTTCCACTGATCGGGGCTTTGAGCTTCCAATCAAAGTTTGGGTATTACTACCTGGTTCTTGTTTTTGTACTCGTTGTACACTTTATACTATGGAGAATCATTAAATCGCCTTTGGGTACTTCATTAATGGCTATTCGAGACAATGAGACAAAGGCAATGATGATGGGTCTCAACCCTCTTATTTACAAAATCTTTGTATTCGTTTTTATATCGGGTTTGGCAGGTTTTGCAGGGAGCCTTTATGCCCACTATCTGGAGTTTGCCCATCCAGATCTTTTCAACTTTTTCATCTCGGTTGATTTGTACCTGATGGTTGTCCTAGGAGGGGCAGGAACCTTCTTCGGCCCACTCTTCGGGGTGTTTATTCTCGAGATGATTCGGGAATTTCTCCATGGGTTTGTAGCGTTTCGCCTCTTCCTTTTTGGATTGATGCTTGTCCTCATTATCATTTTTATACCTCAAGGGCTTTTAAAGGCTCTCTCTGACATTGGCAAAAGACTTATCTTAAGGGGGGGGTGCATTTTAAACAAATTAGAATAAAGCAGCATTAGGCATATTTTGAAATTCTTGGGCTCGATGTCCATTCAATTGGCCTTCTAAACAAAACGGCTCCATTGGTCAGGCATTATTGACGTGAGGGAGATGTGATTCTACTTAAAGCACAGAATTTGTTTAAGTCTTTTGGGGGAATTATGGCCCTCAATGATGTTTCTTTCGAAGTAGAAAAAGGATCCATCTTAGGACTAATTGGCCCGAATGGTTCGGGCAAGACAGTTACTTTTGATTGTGTGACAGGCTTTTATAAACTAAATCAAGGAAAGTTTTTTTTTCAGAATGAAGATATTACAGGACTGAGGCCCAATAAGGTTGCATTAAAAGGTGTTGGAAGATCCTTTCAATTAGCAGGAATTTTTCAAAACCTTACAGTATATCAGAACTTGATATTTTCGATGCAGGAAAAGAGAATTCTGCGTAATTTTAGAACGAACCTTCAGTTTGGGAAGGAATGGTTGGGGAAAGATATCTTAAAAAAGCTTGAATACATTTTAGATTTTATAGGACTCCAAGAGCTAAGAAATGAAGTTGTGGCATTCTTGCCATACGGGCAGCAGAAGATTTTAGAATTTGGAAGTCTTATGCTGATGAATCCTGAACCGATTCTCTATATGCTTGACGAACCTTTCGCAGGGCTAACCCATCATGAAGTCATCAAATACTTGTCCATAATAAGAGAGACAAGGGGCAGAGGAAAAACCTTCGTCATTGTTGAGCACAACATGAGGGCGATCATGGATACATGTGACCAGATTGTTGTCCTCGACCATGGGATTAAAATAGCTGATGGCAGCCCAGCAGAGATCCAGACAAATAATAAAGTGATAGAGGCGTATCTTGGGTATGGGAGCATTACTTGAAACAAGTGAACTTTCGAGTGGGTACGGAAAGATTTCGGTCCTCCATAATGTTTTCATAGCTGTAAACAGGTTGGAGACGGTTTGCGTACTCGGAGCTAATGGGGCAGGTAAGACAACCCTCCTTAACACGATCTCAGGAATTCTTAAGCCATCAAAAGGGAGAGTACTCTTTGATGGCGAAGATGTGACAGGCGTTAAACCCGAGGTCCTAGCCCGCAAAGGACTTTCTCTGGTTTTGCAGGGAAGATCTATTTTCCCATTTATGACCGTCCAAGAGAATCTTGACATGGGTGCCTATTTGTTAAAAGACAAATCCATAATCCGAAGCCAGCTTGACATGGTTTTTCGACTATTTCCAGTGCTCGCCAATAAGACGAAGCAGCTGGCAGGTTCTATGAGCGGAGGCGAACAAAAGATGCTGGAGCTGGGAAGGGCTCTGATGCCTAATCTCAAGCTTCTCATGCTTGATGAGCCCTCCTTGGGTTTAGCTCCTTTGGTCATAAACAATATCTTGGAAAGTATTCGTGAATTCAACAGGAGCGGCAGGACGATTCTTCTTGTTGAGCAGAATGTCTCCAAGGCCCTAGAGATTTCGAATAGAGGCTATTTGCTGGAATTGGGTTGCATAAAACTAGAAGCTTTGCGTGAAGATTTATTAAACAATTCTGAAATAAAAAAATATTATTTGGGATTAACAGAGACTGTTGCGAAAAAATAAAAATATGGGTTTTGGATAATCATGGAGGAATCAAATCTTCAATCTGAAAGCATTGAAAATTTATTTGAATTGAGACAGGCGATTGAAGAAATATCCATTTCAAAAATCGCAGGGGAAAATATCTGAAAATGTGATTCAATCGATCAAATCCTTAAATCTTTAAGTTTATAATGCCTTACATACAAAAAAGCTCAATAGGCGATCGAGTCGTGCTTGGCGAGTATTGAATCGTCTTAAGAATATGTTGGCTTAAAAATCCAAATCAAAAACGAGTGTCCTTGGGAGCATAAAAAATGGATCATGTTGATTCTCTCCTTTTGTTTCAGGATCGCTGCAAGAGATGCGGGCTATGCGTAGAATTATGCCCCCGTAAGGTATTCACAACTTCTGCAGAAGACTACCCAGAACCCACAAACATTGAAAAATGCTCTCGCTGCGGGCTCTGTGAGCTTTGGTGCCCAGACTATGCGATCGAAGTAAAGGCAGAGGTGAAAAATGAGAGGTAAAACAGAGGTGAGATTGATGCAAGGTAATGAGGCCTGTGCTGAAGGGGCGATTGCTGCAGGCGTAAGATTTTTTGCTGGCTACCCTATTACCCCCTCTAATGAAATTGCGAACATTTTGTCTTATAGGTTGCCTCAGGTGGGGGGGAAATTTATTCAGATGGAAGACGAAATAGGGAGTTTAGCGGCAGTGATTGGTGCAGCACTTACAGGCGTAAAGGCGATGGACGCTACGAGCGGACCCGGTTTCTCGCTAAAGGCCGAGAATCTCGGGCTTGCGATCATGATCGAGGTGCCGTTAGTGCTGGTAGATGTCCAGAGGGTGGGTCCTTCCATCGGCATGGCAACTTCTCCTGCCCAAGGGGATGTCATGCAAGCCCGGTATGGGAGTCACGGAGATTATGCAATTATCGTTCTCTCTCCCTCGTCAGTGCAGGAAATGTTTGATTTGACCATAAAAGCTGTAGACCTTTCGGAAAAATTCCGTGTCCCAGTTATTCTTTTGGCCGATCAGGTCGTTGGACACATGCGTGAAAAGGTTGTCTTACCGCCATATGAAGAGGTTAAGGTCAGTCATAGACCAGAGCCCACCCTACCCCCTGAAAAATACCTTCCCTACCGGGGTGATGAGCTTGGCGTTCCGCCTATGGCCAGATTTGGGACTCCCTACCACTGGTACGCTAACAGCAGTGCTCACCGCGAAGATAGCTTCCAGGCGACGAGCAACTACGATGCTTCTGAAAAGCTCATTCAAAGGCTGACTGATAAGATTGAGAAGAATAAGAAAGAGATTGTAGAGGTAAAAAGAGAATTCCTCGACGACGCGGAAATCGTGGTTTTGGCTTACGGTTGTACTGCACGGTCGGCTCGGGGGGCAGTGCTGAAAGCGAGGGAAAAGGGGATAAAGGCAGGTTTTTTCAGGCCCGTTGTGCTGTGGCCGGTTGCGGATGAGCAGATCGCCGAGATCGCAAATACCTCACAGGCAATCATTGTTCCAGAGATGAACATGGGGCAGTATATCCATCCTGTGCGGGAGGCCGCCTGCGGGAAGACAAAAATTTATTCCCTTCCCAAGGTAGGGGGGGTGCCGATTTCTTCTCGGGAAATTCTTAAGAAGATAGAGGAGGTTGAGAGAAATGGCTGAGCAGGCTAGTCTTTCTTACCTGGTAAATAAATACTTCTATACGCATCAATTTCCCACTATGTGGTGTCCTGGATGTGGCCATGGCGTCGTGGCGATGTCTATGTGCAGGGCCATAGAAAGATTAGGGTTGGAGATGGATAAGGTGATTCACGTAGCGGGTATTGGATGCGCCTGCGTTGCCCACTGGTACACCACCTTTACCGCGTTACAAACTGCCCATGGTAGGGCGCTGGCTAGCGCGACCGGCATAAAGCTTGCGAATCCAGATCTAAGAGTTGTTGTCACCCTGGGAGACGGCGATTGTGCTGCAATTGGCGGAAATCATTTCATTCATGCGTGCAGACGGAACATCGATGTGACTGCGATCGTGTATAACAATTTCAGCTATGGTATGACTGGAGGACAGGTTGGCCCTACAACTCCATTAAAGGCTTTTACTTCTACTACTTCTCAGGGTAATCTTGAACCCCCATTCGACTTATGCAGGCTAGCGGAAGCTGCGGGTGCGACGTACGTCGCTCGATGTGCTGTTTATTACGTGAGGGAATTGATATCCCTGATCGAGCGCGGGATCAAACATAAAGGTTTTTCTTTCATTGATGTCCTGACTCCGTGTGTAACAGTATTTGGACGTCGAAATAAATTGGGTTCTCCAGGGGAAATGTTTAAAGCGCAGAAAGATATGACCGTTTCGGTTGAGAAGGCAAAGAATATGTCACCGGATGAGTTAAATGGAAAGCTTATCCGGGGGGTCTTGGTGGAGAGAGAGGCGCCGGAATTTACGGAGGAATATGACAAGCTTATAGCGCTGGCTCAGAAGGGAGCGTGAGCAAATGGGAGACTTGTACGAAATCATTCTGGCGGGTTCGGGAGGACAGGGGCTTGCCTTAGCTGGAGTTCTTCTCGCTCAATCTTTCGCTGAAGAAGATGGTAAAAATGTACTCCAAACCGAAGCCTATGGGATATCCATGAGAGGTGGGAATAGTCGTGCTGAGATACTGGTAAGCTCAGACGAGATTAATGAACTCAGGGTGACAGAACCGGATGTTCTTCTGGCCATGTACCAGGAAGCATGTGACCTCTTTGTTGATAAAGTCAAGGAGGGTGGAAAAATCATTTTGGACTCCACCTATGTCAAGACTGTTCCACAAACCAAAGGCAAGCTTTGCTTTATCCCTTTAACTGAGGAAGCGAGACGACTGGGACGAGAAAACGTCGCTAACGTCATCGCCCTAGGTGCTATCGCTTCGATCAGCGGTGTGATAAGCAAAGCATCTTTGGAAAATACCTTAAAGAAGAGATTCAGTGGACCTAATGCTGAACTGAACCTGAAGGCGCTGAATAGGGGGTTTGAATTAGGAGAAAAACAGAAGCGCTCAGAACAGTAACCTCTCTAAGTGGGCTTCTCATTCCACTTTGAACATTTTGAAAATGGCCAAAAGATTTTCTCGAACATTTGGGGAGGGTGAAGCACGTTCTTCTAAAGAAAAATGAATCGTAAGATTCGACATGTGATGATCCAAGGAGGTAACCTCTTATAATGAAAGTAGCTATCGCGCAGATCGAGGCAGGGTATTATGCGAAGGATAAGAATGAAGGAAAAATCTTATCCCTGACGGATCAAGCGTTAGAACAGGGAGTGGATTTGATCCTTTTCCCTGAGGGAGCGAACCTCGGCTATTTCATTTTAGATCAAACCAAGGAGAGGGAAGAAGCTCTATCTTTAGCCCTGGAAAAGGCTCCTGATTTTTCCTCACCCTGGATAGAGTTATTACGGCGAAAAGCACAAAAGGGAATCTATATCGCCTGTGGATGCTTCCTGAAAAATGAAAATAGTAGACTGGTCAATGCCCTTCTTCTCCTTTCTCCCAAGGGGGAGATATTCTCCTACAATAAGACCCACCTTTTTCATCTAAAGGAGACAAAGGAGGCAGACTTTGTCGTGGAGGGATATGAGCTGACGGTTGTCGACACCCCTCTGGCTAAGATCGGCCTGTGCATCTGTTATGACTTAAATTTCCCTGAGGTTATTCGAACCCTTGCTTTGAAAGGGGCTCAAATCGTCTTGTTACCTGCTGCTTGGCCCAAGATGGCGGGGAGGACCTGGGATCTTTTGCTTTCTGCAAGGGCGATAGAAAACGAGTTGTATGTGGTCGCCTGTGGTCAGACCGGTGAAGCCTATTACGGGCACAGCAAGATCATAGACTACACTGGAAATATACTCACGGAGTTCGCAGAGGAAGAGGGTTTAAGGGTTGCAGAAGTCGATCTTACAAAACAAGAGAAGTGGAGAAAGACGGTCACGTATTTTGAGGACAGACGACCGGCGCTTTATAATGTGTAGTCAGTAGGTTACAGGTTCGATTTCTGTACGGCTCACCAATAACTTTTTCAATACAATTAGCCTTTCGTTAATAACGTCCATAAAATTATAAATTGGCAATAATCAAAGTTAAAAAATGCGTTAATTAAGAGTGATTCATTCAGGAAGGAATGAGATTTGGAAGAGATGGTAGCTTTTTGTGGATTGGGGTGTCATGAACGTGGAACCTTTTTGGCAGCAGAATGGGGAATGGAGACCTGGTGTCAGATCGTTATTATCGGATTAAGGGACCAAAAACTCCTCAAGCTAAGCGGCCTGAGGCATATTTGTGGAGAATGCTTGAGATGAGCGTTTGGTAGGGGATTCCTTCTTCCAGTGCCTTTTTCTGAATTTCTTCCAAATCTCTGGTTGCAATTCGAATATTAATCCTTTTGTCTTTTCTTATGGTTGCTTCGGCAATTTTCTGATAACGATTGATCTCTGTTTTTAAGCTCTTGACTGACTTCCATTCCCCTTTTCCGTAGGAATCAAGTAGGTTCTTTTCTTCTTTCGTCATTCTTGGCATTTTAATCATCTCCTCTCAAACAACGTTTTGTTGCATTCCGTCTTGAGCTTTTCATTCTTCTCAATATCCCATGAGAAGTATTTCATATCTAAAAATTATCACATTGTGTGCCTATTGTCAACTCCCGAGAGATCGTTTCCCCTCTTCTTGGAAATAGTTATCCATAAGCTCTGAATCTCCAAAGGAGATGAGCGCTTTTTTGGATTTGTCCTCTAAGAAGAATTTGATTTACTCATGCCTTAGGAATATAATTCCATGAGAGCGAACTGGAGAGGAAGTCATGGCAAATGTGCAAATTAAAGGAATAGAAAATGAGCTGTATAATGAGCTGAAAAGGGTAGCTGCTGAAGAGAACCGGTCGGTCAGCCAGCAAACGCTTTTTCTGATCAGGGACTATGTTGCAAAAAGACAAAAGGTTCGGGGAACCAAAAGTCCGGCTCAGGTGCTAATCGAATTATCAGGGTCTTGGAAAGATGATCGAAAGCCTGAAGAGATCATTTCCGAAATTAGGAAGGCGAGAAAAAGCTCTGAGGCTAGTTACAAATAACGTAAGGCATTTCAAAAGAATCCAAGGCCTCCAAGTAACTAATTGGATTGAAAAATGAGGCCGAGCGTGGCCAAACGTAAAATAATGAAAGCTAAAGAACTGGATAAGAAGTTTGATAAGGGGGAGGATATTTCGAAGTATTTGGACCTCTCTCGTGCATCCAGACCTGGCCATGACCAGAGAAGGGTGAATGTAGATTTACCTAAATGGATGATTGAATCATTAGATAAAGAGTCCCGCCGACTCGGAGTAACACGACAGTCGATTATTAAGGTTTGGATCGCTGAAAGACTTCAGAAAATATAGATGTAACCCTTTTCCGATTGACAACATGTTTCTAAAACTAAAGAAAGGAGTTAGATATGGCTGCGAAGAAGATTTTGATGATTGTTGGGGATTTTGTAGAGGATTATGAGGTGATGGTGCCTTTTCAGGCATTACTGATGGTCGGGCACACTGTCCATGCCGTTTGTCCTGGGAAGAAAGCTGGTGAAAGGGTTCGGACAGCGATTCATGATTTTGAGGGAGATCAGACCTACAGCGAAAAGCCGGGACACAATTTCACGCTGAACGCAACGTTTGATGAGGTCAAGCCAGAAGCTTATGACGCCCTGG
>Ga0315288_10002966_pt1 | contig 21666 bp, 18 predicted proteins | sample YL17G11_20_MG_FD_203454 | JGI IMG/M metagenome (GOLD analysis project Ga0315288, IMG submission 203454) | Sediment microbial communities from Yellowstone Lake, YNP, Wyoming, USA - YL17G11_20 | ecosystem: Environmental > Aquatic > Freshwater > Lake > Sediment | place: USA: Wyoming | collected...
CTAGCTAAAGTAACAGGATTAGTAAAGATGGAATCTCTCGAGGAGACTATTAAAGAGGAGTTCCCTGAAAGGATATTAAAATCTAACATAATGGCCATGAGAAAGGCATACGACGGTGTCTCAGAGCCCATGGATGCTAAAAATTTGCCAAAAAAGAAAGACATTAAAATAGAGTCACAAGAACCTCTGATCTCATATTCTAGGAATGTTGCCGATTGGCGCGTCTTCCATCCCGTTATCGATAAAAATATCTGCGTTAATTGTCAACGTTGTTGGATCTACTGCCCGGAGACAGCTATAACCATAGTTGAAGGAAAGGCAGATGTGAATTACTCCTATTGTAAGGGTTGCGGTATTTGTTCTGAAGAGTGCCCCGTAGAGGCCATAAAAATGGAGCTTGAGGAGGGATAGAAATTGAAGTCTGAGGTCATGGTGGGAAATAAAGCAGTTGCTTACTCTGCAAAACTAGCTAGGGTAAACCTGATTGCCGCATATCCAATAACACCACAAACGACAATCGTCCAATACTTATCAGAATTTGTAGCCAATGGAGAGATAAAGGCCGAGTTTGTGAATGTAGAAGGTGAGATCACAGCTCAACTAGTCTGCATGGCAGGTTCCATTGCCGGGGCTAGGGCGTTTACAGCTACTTCTGGCCCAGGTCTGATTTATATGCATCATGCGCTTCACGGAACAGCCAGGTACAGACTTCCGGTAGTCATGGCAGTGGCAAACAGAGGGGTAAGGACCATGGGACCAGATCATACTGACATGATGGATCAAAGAGATACAGGTTGGATACAACTTTACTGTGAGAACAACCAAGAAGTCCTCGACACAGGTATAATGGCGTATAAAATAGCGGAAGACGAGAGAGTTCGATTACCTGTATCATATGGTCTTGATGGATACGTTCTAAGTTATACAGCTGAACCTGTTGAGATACCTGAACAAAAGGAAGTCGACGATTTTCTCCCACCTTACAAAAGTACGTACCCTATTCTCCCAGAAAATTTCGATGCCGAGATCGAAGATTATAAGAAGCATTGGTTAAAAGGAAAGAGTATAAACGAACCATTCACACCATATCCCGCTGATGAAAGCTTTTCACATTTGACTATGGTTAATTGGGGTCCTGGTCACGACCAGCAATGGAGATGGAGATCTCACCAAGAAGCTATAATGAAAGCTAAACAAGTCATTAAAGAGGTTGACGAGGAATATGGCAGACGTTTCGGGAGAAGTTATGGAGGGCTCGTTGATGAATATCGTTGTGAGGACGCCGATGTAGTTATCGTTGCCATGGGTACCATAGCAAGTACAGCTCGGGTAGCCATCGATAATTTGCGCAGAGAAGGCAAACCCATAGGCCTAGTCAAACTCAAATCGTTCCGACCCTTCCCTAAAGAGGAGTTTGAACGAATCGGAAAAGCGGTCAATACGATAGGGGTTCTAGATAGAAACATCTCTCTAGGAGAGGGTGGAATAGTGTATAATTCGATAAGAAGCGCAATTTACGATCTGGAAGAAAAACCCTTAGTATTGGGCTATCATGTAGGCTTGGCTGGAAAAGAGGTTAGATTAAGAGATGTCGAGCAAATAGCGGAGAGAACCCTAAAAACAGCGAATGAAAAAAAGGTTGAAACCTTTGTAACATGGATATAAATGGAGGTGAAATGATGAGAAAAAAAATGAGTATTAGAGATATTCCTAAGGAAGAGGCTGTGTGGCCAGGAAATCCTGCTTGTCAAGGTTGTGGAGGGTCGCTTGCTGGGAGATTAGTCTATAAAGCTCTTGGCAGAAATTCAGTTCGTGTAGAGATCGCCTCTTGTGCTCCAGGTTTCATGAATATCAGGGTTCCAAGCTTCTATGCCCCTGCATTCGAGGGTGCAGCTGCTTTCATGACAGGTCTAGCAAGGGGCTATAAATTAATGGGTCGAGAGGATGTGGTTATCGCAGGGCTCATAGGAGACGGTGGAACCGTAGATATTGGTTTTCAGGGACTCTCAGCCGCTGCAGAAAGAAACGAAAACATATTCTGGTTCACATACGACAACGAAGCATACATGAATACTGGGGGGCAGAGAAGCAGCGCCACTCCATTATTTGCACGAACTGCTACAACACCGATTAGTGACACATCTAGGGGCAAGGCGGAGGAAAAGAAAAATGTGCCTTTAATCCTTGCCATACATAGAGTACCTTATGTTGCCACTGCTTCAGTAGCTTACCCCGAAGATCTCATTGAAAAGATCCAGTACGGCAAAGAGATTAGGGGCTTTAGGTACATGCAAATCAACGCACCTTGTCCTACAGGTTGGGGTTTCGAGCCCAAAGACTCAATCAAAGTAGCTAGACTTTCAGTAGAGTCGGGGCTGTGGCCATTATACGAAATTTTAGAAGGCAGACGTTTCAGGCTAACCTATAGACCCAAAGAACTCAAACCAGTGACTGAAGCTCTAAAGATACAAGGTAGGTTTAGGCATTTATCTACTGAGGAATCTAATACTATTCAAGAGAAGACTATTGACAACTGGGAAAGACTTCTAGACATGGATGGTAAGGAGATATTTTAATTTGAATCCCTATAAACTAAATTTTCAGGTATCAAGGTGATTTCAATATGAGTGAGCTGCTCAAAGGAAATAGAATATTAGACCTCAGTCACGTATATTTTGGCCCCTACGCAACAATGATTTTAGCCTCAATGGGAGCTGAGGTAATCAAAATTGAGCCACCTTGGGGTGAAATGGCGCGCCTGTATCCTCCACTTTTAAATGGAGAGAGTTCACCTTTTATGTATTTAAATAGATGCAAGAAATCAATGACTATTAATCTCAAGAGTGAAAAAGGAAAGACGATTTTCTTAAAACTTCTTAAACAATCTGATGTTGTAGTGGAGAACTTTAAAAGGGGTACAATGGAAAAACTCGGTCTTGGATACGATGATCTCAAAAAAGTAAAACCTGACATCATTTATGCTGCCCTCAGCGGATTTGGCATGGATGGTCCTTATTGTAAACGTCCTAGTTTTGCACCCATTGCTTCAGCCATGTCGGGGTGGATGCGTCTTACAGGTGATCTCATTGACCCAGATGGGCCACCCATCCGACCAGCCGAATATCATGGGGATTTAGATCCTGCATTGTGGGCGGTCATTAGCATTCTCGCCGCTCTGATGCATAGATCGCGTACTGCCGAGGGACAACTGATAGACGTCTCCCAGCTTGATTGTATGATTACTCAAACCGGCGTTCCAATATCGAATTATCTTGCTAGTGGGAAGTTGGCTTGGGAAATCTGGAGGGATAGACCGACGAGTGGAATTTTATTTGGCAACTTTAAAGCCAGTGATGGGTATCTATATGTTGCGGCCGAAGCGGGACAAGTTGATCGGCTCAATAAAGTCACAGGGCAAGTCCTTGATTCTAATGATGACCTCCAACAATGGATCAGTGATAAGAAGGTACAGTACGTCGTCGAAAAATTAGTTGAGGCTGATGTACCCGTAGCACCAATTTACCAGTTAAACGATGTTGTAAATGATCCACAAGTTATTGCCAGAAATATGATAATCGAGTTAGATCATCCAAAGGCAGGCGTAATAAAACAGCCTAATTTCCCTATTAAATTTTCAAAGACTCCCGTAACGTCAAAGCCTGCCCCAATGTTGGGACAACACAATGATGAAATTTTACACGATATATTAGGTTATAATGTAAAAGAAATTGCACAACTGCGGCAAGAAGGAGTAATAACATAAAGTCTTGAAATCGAAGTATCGCGTGCAAAAAGAAAGCGAAAGGTTTTTTTCCCTATTCAGCGTGCGCACGCTTCATTTCGATGAATATCTTGAATCTACATCCATTTCTCGGGCACGTTCATATGAGCCGATGCATGAGCATACGCCTTATCTTACGTTGGATAATCCCTGTTTCCGAGCCACGCGTGTAGCCCTTGGCTAAACTCAGGTAGTCTACTGGATTGAAGTCAATTGCGAAATCGACGTTTTCGTTCCGGCGTCTTAGTTGCAGCTCTGCTTTGATTCAGCCAAAGCAGTTATTGAATAGGATCAGGTTGTTGTTTGTCACCGACTCGGTTACCAGTACCCAGCTTTCCGGCTGTGAAGCCGAAGCTTCCGTTGCTAGCAAGTGTCACGACGCAATTTTTACACCTAGCGAAGCGGACGCTTGTGGAGGCTGGGATAGCACATCCTAGGTCTCTTCATGGCGTAGTTGTAGACTATGCTCCTGCCTGCCTCCCTCGCCTTAAAAAAAGTGCCCGTGTACATGGCGTCCACCCTCACATTAAGGACAAGGGAGCGAGTCCGCGGCGAGACTAGCCCCTGCGCCCCGTCAGCTCAAGGAGCGCTGAGGCGCATAGGATGAGGCCGAGCCAGACCGTGAGGTCTAGGGCTAGGGCGGCGACGTCGACCCTCCACCTGTCGACTGGCCCGGCGATCGTGTTCAGGGTATGGACGCCCCAGACGAGGGGCAGCCCGTAGTCGACGTGAACGTTGTCGGGCCAGTTGTACTCGAAGCCCCAGCAGATCGCCGCCACGGCTATGGCTGAGAGGAGGACCAGCGCCGCTAGAGCCTTGAACCTTCCCATAGCCTAACCACTCCCCCCTTGACTTATCAACCTTGAGAGGGGCGTCTCAGACATCCGGGTCAGGGCAGATCGCTCCTCCCGCTCAGGCACTGGTAGAGCTCGTAGAGGTTGAGCTGCTTCGACTTCGAGTTGAACCTGCCTAGCCTGAAGAAGAGCTGGACGGAGTAGCCTGTGGTCAGGGCGGTTATGACTGTGCCGACGCCGACGGGGCCACCGAGGAGGTAGCCTAGGATGAGGACCGTCCCCTCTATGCCGGCGCGGACGTAGGCGACCTGCCTGTCTAGCTTCCTGACTAGGCCGAGCATCAGGCCGTCCCTCGGCCCCGCTCCGAGCTGGACGCCCATGTAGAACAGTGAGCCTACGCCGAGGACGGCGACGCTGAGGATGAGGAGCAGATACTGGAACATGGGGTCCGTGGGAGTCGGGATGAGCTCCCACGCGATGATGAGGTCTATGAAGAGGCCGATGAAGTACATGTTCATCAGGGTGCCGAAGCCGGGGGCGAAGCCGAGCGCCCAGCCTATGGCTATGACGACGAGGCCGATGACCTGGGACGCCTGGCCGAGGGTCAGGGGCGTTATGTTGGAGACGCCGACGTTCAGGACGCCCCACGGGGCCATTCCGAGGCCTGAGTTGAGGTTGGCCACGACGCCGACTGCGAAGAGGAAGAGGCCGACGAGTAGAGACGGGAGCCTGCCCAGGAAATCCTTCAGGTTGTCAGTCGAGACAGACGCCATCTACTGCGACTCCGATTGCCGGGTCAATAGCCAGTAAGAGGAACGGGGCGGGGATAAAAGGTTGCCCCTAGAGGTGTTCGCGGAGCCAGCTGAGGATTTCAGCCGTGAGGGGCACCCTGTGCGCCGTGAAGTCATGGTCCGCGCCTCTCATTAGCACGAACTTCTTCGGCTCGTTCGCGGCGTCGTAGAGCCTCCTGCACGAGTCTGGCGAGATAACTTCGTCGCCCGAGCCAACGACGATCATCACAGGCGCCCTGACTGAACGGATGAGGTCGACGGGGTTCTGCTCCCTCAGGAGGACGCCGAGGTCGGCCCTGAGCCTCTCCTCTGTGAGGCCGACGAGCTTCCCCTCGGCCTGGACGATGTAGTTGAGGATGAAGATCTCGGCGGAATCCCCCGTCGCCAGGGGCGTCAGGTCGCCGGCAGGGGCTATGAAGACGCCCGCCCTGAGCCTGTCGTCTACGCTCAACCTCTGGGCGACCGGGACAGCGCCCAAGCTGTGGCCCACGAGGCCGACCCTGTCGGGGTCGACGTAGTGCTGTTGCCTGAGCCAGTCGACGGCGTCCCTGGCGCTGGGCGCCAGCCCCGCCAGGCGGAAGGTACCCCCGCTCCCCCAGGCGCCCCGGTAGTAGAAGACGAGGGCGACGACGCCATTCATGGCCAGATCCTCTGCGATGTCCATGTTCTTGGTGTCCCCGATGTAGCCGTGGCAGATGGCGGCGGCGGGATAGGCGCCGTCGGCCATGGGCCTGTAGACCCTGCCCCTGAGGCTGAAGTCCTCGTGCGGGATGCTGACCTCCTGGACCGTGATGCTCAATGCGACCGAAGCCATATTCACCCACCTCCCCCTTAAGCTGAACGCTCGTAACCCATTTAGGCAACCGCCCCAAAGACGTGGATGAGTTGGGGAAGCGGATAGCGAAGAGGTTCAAGCCCCAGAACACGTGGGTCCGGGAGCTGATTTCAACCGACCCTGAGATAGGCGGCGGGCTCGACTACACGACAGAATCCCTGAGGCTCAGGGCCTCGTCGGACAGCCTATGCAGCGTCTGCAAGGGGTCGAAGATGCTCTGCGGCAAGACCAGGTGCCCCGTCATCGCCAGGGTGGCGAGCACGACGAAGCTGTTCCGCACCGTGAAGGGTGTGAACGTCGACGGCTCCTCTCCCCCGAGCGTCTTCGTCGGCCGATTCGGCTACCCATACGTCCAGATCGGACCCATGACGCCAACCCACTACGGTGACACTAGCATCCTCGACGACACTGAGCGCTGGTTCGGGAGGAGCATGGATGAGATCATCGACTTCAGGAGCCAGCTCGTGAGGGGCATGAGCCCGGTCAACGTGAGGAAGCCGGCTAAGGCCGGGCGCATCCTCGACGCGACACGGGAGCTGAGCCTCGCGGAGCACTACGTCGAGACTGAGATGAAGCTGACGAAGCCCCCCGTGGGAAGGCTCCTCGTCGACGGTGACGTCCAGCCGATGGGCCCCACAGCTCCGCTGGAGAGGATAGACATCGGCTACATCAGGTGGAACCAGCACATGGAGAAGGCACACTACGACTCCGACCTCAAGGCGGCGCTCGCCGCGAAGACCCTCTACAGGTCAGGTGTGCCGGTGGGGAGCATCATGCGCGCCTTCAGCATGGGGAGCTTCGGCGTCGAGAAGAACAGGCGCCTCGTCCCGACCCGCTGGAGCATCACCGCCGTAGACGACCTCCTCAGCAAGGACATGGCGCAGAGGATCAAGGGATACCCCCTGGTTAACCAGTACGAGGTCTACGAGTCGGACTACCTCGGTAACAGGTTCGAGGTCATCCTCGTCCCGGACGCCTGGAGCTACGAGGCTTACGAGGCGTGGTACCCGCGAACCCTCTGGAACCCGTCGGAGACACACGTCAGCATCGTCACGGACTGGGAGGGATACAACGGCCGCTCAGCCTACGCCTCGATGGGGGGCTGCTACTACTCCGGCCGCCTCGCCGTCCTCGAGCATCTGACGAAGGAGAGGAGGCAGGCGAAGGTCTTCATCTTCCGTGAGGCCTACCCTGACTATATTCTGCCCGTCGGCGTCTGGCAGGTCCGCGAGAACGTGAGGAACGCCATGAGGCAGCAGCCCTCCAGATACGACACAATGGTGGAGGCCCTGGGCAGGGTCATGGGACGCCTGAGCATCCCCCTGGAGCGATGGATAGAAGCCGGCCCCCTCCTCAGACGGACCCTCACGCAGCGTAAAATCACCGAATACACGCGAACTTTTAAACGAAGACGCCCGCCTCTATGGTAGGTTAGTGGGACCGATGAGACCGGATGAGGTAGCCGAGGGGCTGCAGGAGAACGAGCGTAAGATACTCCTCGCCCTCAGGGACAAGGCATCTGCGACAACCTCAATGCTCAGCGCCGAGACCGGGCTGAGCAGGGACGCCGTCGAGAAGGCGTCGGCATGGGCGGAGACCAAGGGCGTGGTCTCCTTCACGGAGGAGGTCTCACGGTTCTTTAAGCTTACGGACGAGGGCACCACCTATGCCGAGAAGGGTCTCCCGGAGAAGAGGCTCGTCAAACTCGTCGCCTCAGGCGAGTCCGAGATATCCAAGCTCAGAGAGAGCCTCCCGACACTCAGCATCGCACTCGTGTGGGTCCGGAACAACGGCTGGGCAACCATTAAGGGCGGACGGGTGACGCTGACGCCGAAGGGGGTGGAGGCCGCGTCTGGCGAGACGCTGGACGAGCGCATCCTCTTCGACCTAAGCAAGTCCCCCCTCGACGAGGACCAGCTAGACGGACCTGCCTCGGACAGGATCTACGTGCTGGTGAAGAGGGGGCTCGTCGAGGAGAAGGCGACGACGGAGAGGTGGGTCGAGCTCACAGACTTCGGCGGGGAGGTCGCCCCTTACGTCGAGGCGATGGCGGATAAGCCAGTCATCACCCAGCTGACCCCCGAGATGCTCCAGAACGGCTCATGGCGCAGCGCCACTTTCCAGAGGTACGACGTCGGCCTCCCCGTCCCGAGCCTCGAGCCCGGGAAGCGCCACTTCATCAGCCAGGTCATCGACTACATCCGCAGGTTCTGGGTCGAGCTCGGCTTCAAGGAGATGAAGGGAAACTACCTGGAGCTCAGCTTCTGGAACTTCGACGCCCTCTACCAGCCGCAGGACCACCCGGCGAGGGACCTCGCCGACACATTCTACATGAAGACGCCCCGCTTCGGCAGGCTGCCGGACCCCGCGCTCGTCGACAGGGTCAGGCACACCCACGAGGACGGCTGGACGACCGGCAGCACCGGCTGGCGGTACAGATGGAGACCGGAGTTGGCGGCACGCAACTGCCTGCGCACCCACACGACGAGCCTCAGCGTCAACCAGATAGCGAAGCTTAAGCCGGAGGACCTTCCCGGGAAGTTCTTCAGCGTCGGCCGCGTCTTCCGCAACGAGGCCATAGACTGGAACCACCTAGCGGAGTTCTACCAGACGGACGGCATAGTCATCGGCGAGGGCGTCACCTTCCGCGACATGCTCGGTTACCTCAAAGCATACCTCGAGGGGCTCGGGCTGAAGAAGTTCAGGTTCCGCCCGGGCTACTTCCCCTACACGGAGATGAGCACCGAGGCCGAGGTCTGGATAGAGGAGCGCGGCGCATGGATGGAGCTCTTCGGCGCAGGCATATTCCGCCCAGAGGTCGTGAAGCCCCTCATCGGCGTAGACGTCCCTGTCCTCGCATGGGGCCCAGGCTTCGACAGGCTCGTCATGCAGAGCTACAAGGTCGCTACCATCAAGGAGCTCTACAGCAACGACATCGGCCTCCTCAGGAAGGCGAGGCTCTGGACGAGGTGACGTGGATGCCCGTAATCACAATCAACCTCGAAGACTTCCGTGAGCTCCTCGGCAGGGAGATCACCCTCGAAGAGCTGCAGGAGAGACTACCCATGATGGGGACGAGCTGGGAGGGAGCCACAGAGGGGGGCTTCAACCTCGAGATCTTCCCCAACAGGCCGGACCTGCTCAGCCTCGAGGGCCTCGTCAGGGCCTACTCAAGCTTCACGGGCGAGAAGCCTGGTCCACGAAGATACAGGGTGAAGCCCTCTGACTACCTAGTCAACGTCGACAGGAAGGTCGAGAAGGTGAGGCCCTACTTCGTCACAGCCGTGGTGAAGAGGGTCGAGTTCGACGACCCACTCATCAGGAGCATCATCCAGATGCAGGAGAAGCTCCACGTAACCCACGGCAGGAAGCGGAGGAAGGTCGCCATAGGGCTCCACAACCTCAAGCCGATAAAGTTCCCCGTAACCTACACGACGAAGCCGCCGGAGTTCAAGTTCAGGCCCCTCGGGGAGAGGTTCGAGAAGAGCCTGAAGGAGATACTCATGGAGATGCCGAAGGGGCAGGAGTACGCCTGGATCCTCGAGGGGGCCGAGGAGTACCCGATGATCCTCGACGCCAAGGGGATGGTCCTATCGATGCCGCCGATAATCAACGGAGAGTACACGCGCATAGACGAGGCGACGAACAGCCTCTTCATCGACATCACCGGCACCGACCTGAAGGCCATCACCGAGGTCCTCAACGTGATCACGACGACCTTCGCCGACAGGGGCGCCGAGGTCTACTCGGTGGAGAACAGGTACCGCGACCACGTCGACGTCACGCCGAACCTATCCCCCAGGATCATGGAGCTCGACAACGGCTACGTGAACAGGACCCTGGGGCTCGAGCTGAGGCCGAGGGAGACCGCCGCCTACCTCAAGAAGATGGGCCACGGCGTCAAACCCGGCGAGGCCCTCGAGGTATCGATCCCCTGCTACAGGACCGACGTGATGCACCCGATCGACCTAGTCGAGGACGTCGCCATCGCCTACGGCTACGACAGGATGGAGCCCGTGATACCGCCGATCAGCACCGCCGCGGGCGAGGACCCGCTGGAGGTCTTCAGCAGGACGCTACGCAATACCATGGTCGGCTTCGGCTTCCTCGAGGTCGTCACGTTCATGATGACGAACGAGGATAAGCTCTTCGTCAGGATGGGGATGTGGAAGGAGCCCGTCGCCGAGGTTGAGAACCCTAAGATGGAGGGCTACACAACGCTCAGGAACAGGCTGATCCCGAGCCTGGTGGAGGTCCTGAGCTTCAACAAGCACTATCCGTACCCACAGAACCTCTACGAGGTCGACGACGTCATCCTCCTCGACCCCGAGACCGAGACCGGCGCGCGGACCGCGAGGCGCCTCGCTGTCGTGATGTGCCACGCCAGAGCGAACCTCTCCGAGATCAGGGGCGTGATGGACAGCCTCCTCAGAAACCTGGAGGTGAAGACCGAGGTCGAGGCCGGCGGACCCGACTGCTTCATGGACGGCAGGCGATTCCTCGCCAAGGTGGGCGGGGAGACGTTGGCCTGGGGCGGCGAGATGAGACCCGAGGTGCTCCTAGGCTGGGAGCTGGAGATGCCAGTAGCCGCCCTCGAGGTCGACGTCGACCTCCTCCATCGACTCACCGAATCCTAGTCTTTAACCGGATCAACGACGTCGAATCCCAAACTAGAAGCCACACCCTTCAACGTTTTATCCTGAGTCACCAATCTTTCTACGCCGTAGGTCTTCATCGTGGCGAGTACGACCGCGTCGCGTCCGCTGAGGTTGCTTGAGGTCGCGTACTCGGAGAGGATCTCGATGGATTCGCGGAGCAGCGCCTCATCGAATCCTGTCACCTCCATCCCGATCAGGTCAAGCATCGCGTTCATCCTCGTCCTCAATTCGGCCCCGTCGAGGCGTTTAGACAGGTAGTGGGCGACCTCAATCACTGTGACCGCGTTGATGACCAGTTCATCGGTTTGAAGTATCATCCTCGTCTCATCGAGGACAACCCCGTGTTCGGAGGTCTCGGAGTCGAAGAAGTAGATCCAGATGTTGCTGTCCACGTAAGTGATGGTCATTCGCGCGGCTTCTCCCATATCTCCTTGAGCTTGAGGGGGTCCATCGGCGGCTTGCCTCCCCTGATGAAGCCACCCATGTAGGCGATGAACTCCTCCCTCGATAGCGGGGCCGTGATTATCAGCTCGCGGTCCTCGACGCGGACCCTAACCCTGCCCTTCGGTTTTATGCCGAGCTTCTCCCTGATCTCCTTGGTCAGCTGGAGCCTCCCCCGCTCGTCTATGGGTAACTCCTCAACTTTGCCCACTACCCACACCAGACTATTAATGGGGTTTGTGGGTGATTAAGCTTTCCCCGCCCTCTCCACGACAGCGTCTATGAACCCTGTTTTGGATTCGGTGTAGGCGACCCTGTTCTCCCTGTACTGGGTGGAGAGGCGTTTCTTCAGCTCGTAGTACTCGGCGGCGGTCTCGGGGTGGCTCCTGAGGTAGTCGCGGAAGACGATGTGCTTCAGGTGGAACGGGCTCCCCTCTAGGACGAGGTGGAGGTGGTAGCCGACGCTGTGGGGGCCCCTGCCGAGGCAGTAGAACCACTCCGGGCTGTCCTCCGGGGTGATGTCCGTGTAGCCGACTGGCTTCAGGAGCTCGACGCACTCGTCTGCGGCGCGTTTCGAGTCGACGCCGGCGATGATGTCTATTATCGGCTTCGCCCCGAGGTCGGGCACGGAGGTGCTGCCGACGTGCTCGATGGAGAGTATCTTAGCCCCGGCAGCCTCCAGTATCCGCTTCCTCTCAGCCTCGTATAGGCTCGGCCAGGCGGGGTCGTAGTCGACCACGATGACGTGGGCGGGCAAACTTTTTCACTCCTTGGTTCAGCTGCGGAAGGTTTAACTTTTCGCCGCCCCAAGCGCTGCGGGTTTTATACGCGCCGAGCCCAATTTATCTGGGATCGGCTTGACTGATAGGCCCGCATTCCCGCCGAATCTGGCGCTGCTGGTGAGCATCGTAGCCGTCTCAACGGCGTCGATCCTCATCAGGTTGAGTGCTGCGCCGCCGATGGCGATAGCGACGTGGCGGATGGTCCTGTCGACGCTCATGCTCCTCCCATTCTTCGCGTCTGGCGGTAGGCCACGGCGGCTTGTGGCGATGTCGATGAAGGAGAAGTTGACCCTCGCAGGCGTCGGCGTCGTCCTCGCGGTCCACTTCGCGAGCTGGATCACGAGCCTCAGCTTCACCTCCGTCGCGAGCAGCGTCATCTTCGTCCACGTCGACCCCATCTTCGTCGCCCTGGCGAGCCACTTCCTCCTAGGAGAGAGGGTTGAGAGGCGGGTGTCAATAGGGATAGCCGTCGCCTTTGCCGGAGCGACCGTGATCGCCCTCGGCGACCTCGGCGTCGGGCAGGAGAACCTCGTCGGTGACCTGCTTTCGCTCGTGGGCGCCGTGGCCCTCGGCATCTACATCCTCGCCGGGAGGAGGCTGCGGCAGAGCCTCGACCTCGTCAGCTACGTGACGCCGGTCTACGCGACCTCCGCCGCCGTGCTCGCGGCTGGGAGCCTCATAATGGGCGTGCCTCTGGCCGGATACCCGGGCGGCGAGATGCTCCTCTTCTTCGCTATAGCCCTCGTCCCAATGATCTTCGGCCACACCGTCTATAACTGGGCGCTCAGATGGATATCGGCGCCAGTGGTCTCAATAAGTCTCCTCGGCGAGCCGATCGGGGCCTCGATCCTCGCATACGTCTTGCTCGGCGAGTCGCCCGGAACCATGACCCTCCTCGGCGGCGCCGTCGCCCTCGCCGGGATCCTGACCTGCGCCTACCAGCCAGCCGCGGGGCATGAATAACGACTTATACAGATTAGTTTCATATTTGATCGATGCTTATGAGCGGGAAGAAGGGTTTCAAGGGCATCCTGTGCCTTCCGGTGACCCCTTTCACAAAGGAGGACGAGTTGGACGAGGAGGCGCTGCGCCGAATCACCAATGTAATCATCGAGGACGGCGCGGACGCCATCGTGCCAACGGGGGCGACCGGCGAGTTCCCGTATCTCCTCCACGATGAGAGGGTGAGGGTCTGGGAAGTCATCCTTGACGAGGCGAACGGCAGGGTGCCGGTTCTGGCCGGGACAGGCGCCGTGAGCACCAAGGAGGCCAGGATATTCACGCAGGAGGCCAAGGACCTCGGCTGCGACGGCGTCATGCTCAGTCACCCGATCCTGACCCGTGCGACGGATGAGGAGGCGTACAGGTACTTCGAGGAGATAGCGACGAAGGTCGACATCCCCATACTCGTCTACAACAACCCGGGCTTAGGGACATCTATGTCCCCGGGCCTCGTCGCCAGGCTCGCGTCGAACTTCGACAACATCGTCTCATACAAGGAGGACGACTTCAACTACATCCGCTTCGCAGAGGTGATCAGGAGGACGAAGGACAAGATCACCCTCTTCACCGGAAGCCCCGCCGCGTACCTCGCCTTCCTCACCCTCGGCGCCCACGGGGCGCTGGTCGCTGAGTTCCAGGCGTTCCCCCACCTGGTCAAGGGGGTGAAGGAGAACTTCGAGAAGGGCGACATGAGGAGGGCGCTCCACTACCACGAGCTCGTAATGAAGATGTTCAACATCATCGAGACCTACTTCGTCGGCGCGAGCTTCTGGGGGCGCTACAAGGCGATCTGGAGGCTGAGGGGCGTCGACATGGAGCTCTCAGTCAGGGGGCCGACCACATCCGTGACGCCTGAACAGCTTGAGAGGGCCGCGCCGGAGTTCCTGAAGCTGGAGATCGACAAGGTCTGGTTCAGGGGCTAGCTCCGCTTCAATTTTTCCGGGCAACTCCTCTTTTTCGCCTTCCCCACCGTCTCTCAGATGTCCTACAGTCGACGCGATGCGTAAAATGGGGTGGCCCAAAAGAGAAAAAACGTAGGGGGGTATCCCTCAATACCATGATTCCCGTCTCTTTTTCCTGAAATAGACCGGGAAAAGACGCCTTTCGGGAACGGGGATGCACGTTTTTGCATCGTCTCCGCCGCCCAGATTCCAATCCCCAAAACCCTAATTAACTGTTGAAGCGTAGGCATAAGGAACGGTGAAAAGGGTTGAGGAACGAGCTTAAGCGTAGGCTCAAGGCCGGAGCACAGGTCTTCGGCTCCTGGATAACGGTCGAGAGTCCCATGGCGACGGAGATGATGAGCGCCCAGGGCTTCGACTACTTCGTCTTCGACAACGAGCACAGCCCCCTGGACATCCTCCAGATCCAGACCCTGATGCAGGCGATGAGGGGTGACAGCAAGACCTGCCCCATCGTCCGCCCGTGGTGGAACGACCTCGTCGCCATAAAACGGGCGCTGGACATAGGCGCCCAGGGCATCCTCGTCCCTTGGGTGAACACCAAGGAGCAGGCGAAGGCCGCAGTCGACGCTACCCGCTACATGCCCAAGGGGCTTAGGGGCTGTGGCCCGCGCAGGGCGTCGATGTTCGACCCGGACTACCTGAAGACGGCCGACGAGGAGATCCTCGTCGTCGTCCAGATAGAGACGAAGCAGGCGGTGGAGAACATAGAGGACATCTGCAGCGTCGAGGGAGTAGATGTCACCTACATCGGCCCAGCTGACCTCTCGGCGAGCCACGGCCACCTCGGGAACCACGCCCACCCCGACGTCCAGAAGGCGATCGACAGGGTCTACGACGCGACGAAGGCAGCGGGACTGGCGACCGGCGTCCACGAGGCGTCCGGGAAGACCATAGAGGAGCGGATCAAGAAGGGCTACAACTTCATCACCCTCGGCAACGACCTCATCTACATGAGGATGGGCGTCCAAAACCAGCTCAGGCAGCTTGGCCTGAAGAAGTAGCCCGACCCAACTTTTACTCGAACTCTATCGTCGCAGGAGGCTTCGGCGTCACGTCGTAGTAGACGGCCGAGACCTTCTTACACGCCTTCAGTATCTCTTTTGCAGCCGACTCGAGTGTCTCCCAGGGTATCTCGGCGACTTCGGCGGTGAGGTAGTCACGGGTCTTGACCGCCCTCATGGTCAGCTTGTACCCCTTTCCTCGGCGTGCGCCAACCTCGACGAGGACCCTCGTGATCTCTGAATGGTTCGCCTGGAGCCTCTTCCTCGCCTCTCCGAGCTCCTCGTAGCCGGGCCGCGCCCCACCGAGACCGATGAGGACAACAGAGCCGTAGCTCCGCTTACCGCCGACGACGCCCGTCGCCTTCTCCGCCAGGATGGAGGCCTCGACGGCCGACGGGCTCAGCTTCAGGAGACCCGCGACCTCCGAGGCCAAGGCTTTGTCCAACTGAGGCGGCTCTGAGCCGAATATGGCGGCGAAGTACTGGCTCGGCTCGTGGGGCGCGAGGACCTCCTCGACGATGCGTGTCGCCTTCTTCTGCTCCTCCAGCTTCTCGGGGGTTATCTCGCCTACGACCCTGACGCTGAGCCCGGGGCCTGGGAACGGCTGGCGTTCGCTCAGCTCCGAGGGCATGCCGAGGAAGCGGGCGACCTCCCTGACCTGCCACTTGTACAAGGCGACGAGAGGCTCGACGACCCTGTAGCCGTACCGCTCGACCGGGTTGATGCCTATCTGCTCAAGGATGTTGTGCTGGGTCTTGACGCCCGCCGCAGTCTCCTCTACGTCGGCCTTGATGGTGCCCTGGACGAGGTACCTGCAGCCTTCCCTCCTCGCCGCATCGCTCAGGGCGCTGTAGAAGGTGTCCCTGAACGCCTTCCTCTTCTCCTCGGCGTCCCTGAGCCCCTTCAACGCCTTCATGAACCTCTCCCTCTCATCCAGCACCTTCATCGGGAGGCTCAGGGGCGGGGAAGAGAGGAGTTGCCTCACCCTCTCGGGCTCGCTGAGGCGCATGAAGTTGTCGTCTATGAAGACGCAGGCGAGGTTGCTCCCGATAGCCCTGAGGGCGATGACCGCCGAGACCGTACTGTCCACGCCACCCGAGACGGCGACGAGTGCCTTCTCCCCACCGATGGCCTGCCTTACCGCTGAGACCTGCCTCTCGAAGAACAGGGGTACGTCAAAACCAGACATATACCCAGAAGGATACTCGCTGAGAATAAAAAACTTGCAAACGAAGACCTAAACATTTACGAGCAACCTGATTCAAGGGACTCAGAAGACGCCCATAAGCAATTTTTTAGAGCAGGTCGGCATGTAGACCGCTGCCCATCGACGCATTGAATGGTCGGAAACATGAAAAGTGATCGTAGCCTCGGTCAGTGGCGGCATCATAGCAGTCGGGGAAGATATTAAATCACCTAGCCCTAACGCTATTCCCCAGTGAACCTGTTTGTCTTATGACCTACTCATAAAGAACGGTAGGATAGTCGACGGCGCAGGTAACCCATGGTACGGGGGGGACATGGGCGTCGTCGAAGACAGGATTGCCGCCATCGGCAGGCTCAGCGACTCGAAGGCTAGAAGGGTCATCGACGCCGGAGGGCTCGTCGTCACCCCAGGATTCGTCGACGCCCACAGCCACAGCGACTTTAGCACCCTTGTCTATAGGGAGATGGAGAGCACCCTGATGCAGGGGATCACGACGGTTGTCGCCGGTCAGTGCGGGTCCACAGCGGCGCCCGTCAACCCGGAGCTGAGGGAGCAGATGGAGAAGGAGGCGAACGCCTCACTCCCGCCTGGGATCACGATAAAGATCACATGGACGACCTTCGACGACTACCTCCGCGAGGAGGAGAAGGCCGGGCTGGGCGCCAACGTCGCACACATGGTCGGCCACGGCGCCGTCCGAACCGCCGGGATGGGGGAGGAGGCCAGGGACCCGACCCCCGCCGAGCTCAAGAGGATGAAGGGGCTCGTCGCGGAGGCGATGGAGGCAGGCGCATACGGCCTGAGCAGTGGCCTCATCTATCCCCCGGGCATCTTCGCAAAGACTAAGGAGCTCGTGGAGCTCGCGAAGGTCGCCGCAGTCTACGGAGGCGTCTACGACAGCCACATCCGCGGCGAGGGCAGGAACCTGATCAAGTCGGTGAAGGAGGCGATCACTATAGGCGAGAAGGCGGGGATCCCCGTCCAGATCAGCCACCACAAGGTCGCCAACAAGGCGGTCTGGGGCCAGAGCGTGGAGACCCTCAGGCTCATCGAAGAGGCACGGGCGCGAGGTGTGGACGTCACCGTCGACCAGTACCCTTACAGGGCCGGCGCCACGAGCCTCAGGACCCTCCTGCCCCCATGGGTCCACGACGGCGGCACGGAGAAGCTCTTGGAGCGGCTCCGAGACCCCAAGCTACGCGAGAAGATGAGGGACGACATAGAGAACGGCTTACTGGGCTGGGAGAACTTCGCCGGCGAGCTCGGCTGGGAGAACATCTACGTCTCCTCAATCAAGTCGGAGAAGAACAAGCACCTCGAGGGCAAGAACATGGTCGACATCATGAAGGCGATGGGAGAGGAAAACGAGTGGACGGCCCTCTGGAAGCTCCTCCTCGAGGATGAGGGGACGCCCGGCATGATAGTCTTCAGCATGGACGAGGGCGACGTCAGGAGGATAATGCAGAGCCCCTTCCAGATGGTGGGGACGGACGCCGGCAGCTGCACGACCACGGGCCCCTTCAGCAGGGGTAAGCCCCACCCGCGCCACTACGGCACCTACCCACGCGTCCTCGGCAGGTACGTCAGGGAGGAGAAGGTGCTGCGCCTCGAGGAGGCGGTCAGGAAGATGACGAGCTTCCCCGCCCAGCGCTTCGGTATCCTCGACAGGGGCTTACTCTGCCCCGGCATGTACGCCGACCTAGTCGCCTTCGACCCCGAGAAGGTCTTAGACACCGCGACGTTCGAGGACCCCCATAGGTTCCCGGAGGGGATGCCCTACGTCGTCGTGAACGGGAGGGTCGCCGTCGACGGGGGCAGGTACACAGGGATGCTCTCAGGCAGGACCCTGAGGAAGAGATAGCTGGGCGCACCGGCCCAGGCTTTTTTACGTCCTCTTTCTGAGCTTTCTGGTAGCCTCTTCGTCGATCTCCATCTTCCCGGTGTCGACGGATACGCCGTAGACCTCCCGGGCCTGCTCCGGCGTGACGTACTCGTTCAGGACGTCCAGGAGCACCTTCGCCTCGTCGCGCTGCCTGGGGTCGCCCCAGCCCCCGCCGCCCCCCGTCCTGAGGCTGACCATATCCCCCCTCAGCATCCTGTGGGCGGCTATCTTCCTGTGCCTCTTCGGCTCCCCGCCACTGTAGACGACGAAGTAGTTCGGCGTTCCGGGCAGGCCGCCGTCGACGCCCCACGGCGGAAACTTTGACCTGCCGGCTGAGACTGTGAGGCTCGCCTCGCTGGTGAGGAGCCTGTACTCCCTGACGACGCCGAAGCCTCCCCTGAACCTGCCGTGGCCCGTGCCGTCGCCCGTGTTGAGGGCGTACCTCTCGACGAGGATCGGCATCCTCCTCTCGTAGACCTCGCTCGACGCTATGTAGGTCTCACCGTCGCCACAGGCGACGAGGCCGCTCTCCCCGTCCATGTCGTAGCCCGCGCCCCACCCGCCGGGCTGGGGCTCGACGACGGCGAAGGTCTCCCCCGTCCTGTCGTCGACGCCGCCCAGGATCGTCGCCTCTATGCTGAGGAAGTGGCCGGCCGTGAGCATCCTCGGCGCGTGTGGCGCCGTCGCCTTCCAGACGAGGTCGGCCGCGTGGGAGAGCGCCTCCCAGAACGTAGAGGTCGGTGCAGGCCTCTCCGGGTTGAAGACGGTCCCCTTCGGTGCGATGACCTTGATGGGGCTGAAGAAGCCGCTGTTGGGGTGGGCGTGTGGGTCAGTGAGGGCCATGTAGGTCATCCTGACCGCTGAGACCGTGCTCGGATACGAGGAGTTTATTGAGCCTCTCGCCTGCCTCCCGCTACCAGTGAAGTCGACGAGGAACTCATCGTCCGTCACGGTCACCTTCACCTTGACGGGGATCGGCTCGTCCGTTACGCCGTCGTCGTCCATCCAGTCCTCAGCCTCGAAGACCCCCTTCGGCAACTCCCTCAGCTTCAGCCTCGCGTAGCGCTCGCCGTCGTCTAAGAGCCTCCCCATGGCGCCGAGGACGGAATCGACTCCGTATTTGTCGACGAGTCTGTTCACCCTACGGGCTGCGACCCTCATAGATGCCGCCTGAGCCTGCATGTCGCCGAGGGCGAACTCGGGAAGCCGTGAGTTGTACCTGATGATGTCGACTACGTCCCTGTTCTGCTCGCCGCCGACGAAGAGCTTTACGCAGGGCAGCTGAAGCCCCTCCTGGTAGATCTCGGTCGAATCGCTGGTCCAGCTACCGAAGTGCATGCCGCCGACCTCGCTCCAGTGACCCTTCGCTACAGCGAATCCTAGGCGCTGCGCATCGTGGAAGATCGGCATCACGAGAGTGACATCGTTGAGGTGGGTCCCTGAGGCGTAAGGGACATTGCTGACGAAGATGTCTCCTGGCTGGATGTCGTCGCCCCACTTGTCGACGACCTCCTTCGCGGCGAAATCGAGGACACCGGTGAAGCTCGGTATGCCGGGCGCCTGAGTGACGAGGCGGCTCCCCGTCTCGTCGATCAGCGCAACCGCGTAGTCGAGTACCTCGTAGATGACGGGGCTCTTCGCCGTCCTGCCCCAGGCGTAGAACATCTCCTCGGCGGCGACTATCAGGCCGTTCTTTATGATCTCGAGAGTGAATGGTGACATCGTTCCTGCTCCGCTCATGACTTCAACCTCCTCATGGCTATGTTGCCGTACCTGTCCACGGTCGCCGACTGCCCCTCCAGGACTATTATGGTCGCTGTGGGGTCCTCGACGATGGCAGGCCCATGGATCGCGGTCCCTCTGACGAGCCTGCCCCTACCGTAAATGGGCATGCTCGTCCGCTCCCCATTCAGGTAGACGCGCCTCTCGCCGATCACGGCGTCGTCCGCCTTCGCCCCAAGCTCAGGCAATTCCTTCAGGCTGAGCTTACTGACCTTCTTCACGCCGACGACATGGAAGTTAACGACCTCCATCGGGTCGCCTGGGAGGTTGAAGGCGTACTCCCTCTCGTGGGCGCCGTGGAAGGTCTCTGCGATTGACTTCAGGTCGTCCGCCCCGAGTAGGCCTCCCTTCACGGGCACCTTGACGGTGTGCTCCTGCCCGTAGTACCTGATGTCCGCGTACCTCTCAACCCCTATCGGCTCCGATATCTTCTCTGACCTGAAGATCCCGGTGATCTCGCCCTCGAGCCGCTCGTAGGTCTCGTTCAGGGCGTCGATGTTAGAGGAGTCGAGCTTCATGATGTTGGTCAGGACCGTGTTGTGGCGTATGTCGGCGTTCAGCATCCCCCACGCCGAGAAGACGCCCGGCGGTATGGCGGGCACGACGATCCTGCCTATCTCAAGCTCATCAGCTATGAACGGAGCGAACATCGGGCCGGAGCCGCCGTAGGCGATGAGGGTGAAGTCCCTCGGGTCGTACCCCCTATGGACGGAGACGAGGTTTATCGCGTAGGCGGCGTTGTCGTTCGCCAGCTCTATCACGCCCCACGCGGCCTCCTCTACGCTGTTCCCAAGCCGCCTCGAGATCTCCTCCAGAGCCTCCACAGCCGCCTCCTTGTGGATCTCAAGCTCTCCTCCGAGGAGGTGTTCAGGGTTGAGGAGCCCGGTCAGGACGTAGGCGTCCGTCAGCGTCGGCTCCTTCCCCCCCTTCCCGTGGCAGGCCGGCCCCGGGTCAGCGCCAGCCGCCCTCGGACCGACCCTGATCCGGCCCACGTCGTCTATCCACGCCACGCTCGTGCCGCCGTTCCCTATCTCGACTGTCCTGACGACAGGCACCATGACTGGGAGCCCTGGCCTGAACCTGTCGCGCTCTACGTTGTACTCGGTCGTCACCTCGGGGGTCAGATTCTCGACGAGGGAGGCCTTCGTCGTCGTGCTCCCGCCGTCAAGGGCGATGATGTTCCTGTCTCCTATGAGGTCTGCGACCCCGATCGCCCCGATCACCCCGGCGACGGGGCCCGACTCGATGGTGTAGATGGGGGACCTCCTGGCGAAGTCGAAGGTGACCATGCCACCCTCTGAGGTCATGGCCATATTGGAGCGGGGGTCCTCGGCCAGGCTCGCCTGAAGGGCAGCCAGGTACCTGTCCAGCTTGGGGAGGACGTAGGCGTTCAGGGCGGCCGTGGTGAACCTCTCGTACTCCCTCCACTCGCGGGTCGTCTCGTGCGAGACGACCACCGGCTTCTTAGCCGTTCTTCTGGCGACCTCGGCGGCCTTAAGCTCGTGTACGGGATTGACGTAGGAGTTCAGGAAGGAGACGCAGATCACCTCCGCGCCTCTCTCGACAAGCCTCTCAGACGCCTCGGCTACCTGCCCCTCGTCAAGCTCCTTTAGGACGGACCCGTCCGCCATTACCCGCTCGTCGACCTCTAGTCTCCGGAAGCGGGGGACAATCGGGTCAGGTTTCTTGTACCTGAAGTTGTACATGTCCCTCCTGTTCCCCCTTTGGAGCTCAAGGACATCCCT
>Ga0315288_10002967_pt1 | contig 21660 bp, 25 predicted proteins | sample YL17G11_20_MG_FD_203454 | JGI IMG/M metagenome (GOLD analysis project Ga0315288, IMG submission 203454) | Sediment microbial communities from Yellowstone Lake, YNP, Wyoming, USA - YL17G11_20 | ecosystem: Environmental > Aquatic > Freshwater > Lake > Sediment | place: USA: Wyoming | collected...
CAAATGGGATGTTCATGTACTTAGTTATGTCGAGACTCAATTCTTTCAGAGATTCCCTTACAGATGGGATGGATATGGAATACACGAAGTATGTACTCCGTGTGGATTTAGAAGTGTTATAGCTGAATTAAATCCAGATGTTATAGTATGTTATGGTGCATATATACATTTACAAAAATATACTGAACTAATGGATCGTACTAATTTCCCACAGGCTGCATATCTAGTCATAGAAGGTCCACCTATTCCTAAATCAGAAAAAGAACGCATGTCTAAATTTGATATGATAATGACACCAAGCATGTACGGTGCAGAGTTAATGGTTGATTCTGGATTTGATGCTCATGTCTTACATCATGGAGTTAACCATGAAATATTCTATCCTGGTCAAAAGAAAGTAGAGGGTGATAAATTTATATATGGATCTGTTAAGGTAAATAATTTCAAGGGGCAATTAGGAAGACTGGTATCAGCATATTCAAAGTTCTGTAATGGCACAAATACAAGATTACTTATCCATACTAATCCCCTAGATAGACGTGGATTCCCTCTTACTGAAATGGTAGATGATATGGGAATTTCTGATTATGTATCTTTCAGTAAAAAAGGCAGTTGTCAACTCCCAATGACTGATGTAGAAATGGCACAAATGTACAGAAGTTTTGATGTGTATGTTTCTACATCTGGTGCAGACTCTTGTAATCTTCCAGCATTGGAAGCATCTGCATGTGGTGTTCCATCAATATTAGTAGATGTCCCAGGACCATCCGAATATGTAGGAGATTCTGCTCGTTATATTCCAGCTGTAGACGAATACCCATCCGGATTTGGAAATGTTAAACTAGCTAACGTAAAGATATTATCTGATACTATGAAAGAGTATTATGATAATCCAGAACTTAGACTGGAGATGTCTAAAAAAGCATTTGAATCCAGTAAACAATGGAGTTGGGAAAGATCAGCAGAAGAATTAGAATTTAATCTTAGGAAGTTGATATAATTATGCTGATGAAAGAAGAAAGAATAATGCACGGATATGTGTGCCCAGTCTGTAAGGCTGTATATTCAACAGAAGAAGATGCTATAACTTGTCTAGATTCTCATGAAACATATTCTTTTGATCCTACTTATGCATTAGGTGGAAACTGGCCAGTTAATATAAGAATGTGGAGACTAGTTGGAGGAGCTCCTAAAGAATGGTGTGATTATTCTAGGGATGGAGATCCAAAAATAGTCAAGGAACCACTTAAGAACCAATAGCATCACATACAGATATTCTTAAATAACAAACGAACCACTAGAGCTAATTAACGTGGTTCTTTGACTACATACGATGTTATCGGAGAAAACTATAAGATAGAAAGAACTTTTCCTTTTAGAGTAGCTTTCTTAAACGACATACATGTTGGTAGTAAGTTTGGTGCATTTCCAGAAAATTATGGAGTAAAGTTGAATGCTGGTCAAGAGGCTTTATCAGAATATCTAGATGACTATGCCCAACATTGTAATGATACAAAAACTAACTTGTTATGGGTTGATGGCGATACTATATGCGGTCAAAACCCAAAAGAAGGCGGAAGGTATGTTCTTAAAATAGAGTTGGAAGATCAAAAGAATGCAGCAGCACAGCTGATATCTGATTTTTGTAAGAAAGTTCCCTCTATTGAAGAAGTATGGTTATGGCGTAGTACTGGTTATCATGGATCTAGAGATACTGGGGTTGACCTTAGTATCACTGAGAAATTAACTGCTAAGTATGATATAAAAACTAAGTATCTTGATGAATACTCATACATTAATTTACACTACAAAGAGTTTGTCAAGAGACTATGGGTAACACATACTGCACCTGATTCATACATGTATCCAGAACAAGCTATGGGCAAAGACATGATGTTATATCAAGAGGCTGTTGCACAAAAGAAGTTACCACCTGTTGATATTATTATTCGAGCTCACAAACATTTCTTTGCTGAAGTTCATAAAGCATCTATTAAGTCAATACAACTTCCATGCTTCCAGTTCTTTGTTCCATATGATAATGCAGTAAAGAACTTTAGTAAATTCCAACCGGACATTGGTAGTATCATATTAATGTTTGATGATCATTTAAGAAGTACAACTTGGCACTTCATTTATCCTAATGTTATTGATGCAGAAAAAATGATAGAAGTAAATCTAAATGAAGGAGTTGGTAGAAAACGCCTCTCGTAGAAATACAGAACATTAAACAACGAGACTGGATAGGAATTAGGCAAAGAGAAGTATCTATATCTAAAAGTCTTAGGGACAAATACATAAATGGAAAAATGGTAAAGTTATGGTATGATGAAGAGTCTGAATTGTTTGCTATAGAGCCTAGCACTACTTCTGGATATACTGTAAACTCAGAAAAGGTACATTGCAGAACTTTACCTTCACAAATCCCAAAAGGCAGATATGAAGCATATTGGGACAAAGAACGTAGTATGATAATAGCAAATCTGAAAAAGAAGATAATATTTCTAAAAGAATGATAATATAGTTTTTATAACTAATATAACATCTAATCTATGAGGAACTATGAGTTTACTAGATAAAGCTGGAAGAAGATTCAGGGAATCTCTATCAACAACACCAACATCAAAGATTGTTTCTCCTAGAGTAACAAAATTAGCTAAGGCAACTCTATATGCAGAACATATAGATAATATGGTTGACCCTGGAAAAAGAGATACCATACCAAAACTGGGAGATCAGATTTCTTCTTCTATATCTACAAGCGATAGAATTAGTCCGGATGAATTAGAAAGAGCATACAGAGTAGATGAACTAGTATTTGGAATAATAAACAAATACATTACTGTCATGGTTGGTAGTGGTTTTATCATTCGTTCAGATAACGAAAAATTAAAGAAAGATCTAGAGGAATGGTGTAAAAATTCTCTAGTCAACCAGTTACTCAGAGATATAATTAGAGATTTGTTTGTCTTCGGTTATTCATTTACTGAAAAGGTTTACAACAAAGGTGGAGATAAGATAGTAAGGCTTGCATCAATAGATGTTAAAACGAGATGCATTTTCAAATATAATAGTAGATAAATGGGGAGTTCCAGAAGGATTCTATCAGCAAATATACAAAATTCCAGACGGAAGCATAACAAAAGATCCTGTCGATAGAAAGAAAATTGCATACTTTAGATTCTTTACTAGTTCTGGTGAAATGATAGGATTATCTCCTGTAGAATCTCTTTATAGTATTATTACATGGAGAAAGAATGTTGATTGGGCTATGGGAGAAGGCTCCTATAGTTATGCAGCTCCCCCAATTATTGTTAATATTGGAGATAAAGATAATCCACCTACTCAAGATATTATTGATAATGCTTCTAAGGAGATATCTAATATTGGTTCACAATCAGTATTTGTTTTTCCATGGCATACTAAGATAACTAGATTAGATGCATCTCGAGGAATGGATGAACTAGTCAAATTTTCTGATAACTATAAGGTTGCTATTTGCAATGCATTAATGATACCTCCTTCTTTAATGGGAGTTGGAGCATTAAGTGGTGCTGGAAGATCTGTAGATGCTTTAGCAGAAGAGTGGGAAAGAACAGTTCAAGGATTACAGTTAATGATATCAGAACAACTAGAAGCTCAGGTTTTAAGACCTCTAGCAGAACAAATGGGATATCCCAAGAAGTCTCAGATAGAAATTGCATGGAGAAGTATGTCTCCAGCAATTGCTTTATCAAATTCTAGAAGAAGATCAACATATGCTAGAGCTGGTCTTTTATCTTGGAGTTTAGATGCAGAGAATCAGATAAGAGAGGAGGAAGGATTACCATTATTGACTGGACCACCTGTTCCAAACCCATCTACAGTTAAAGGGGCAGGTGCTAGTGGTATAGATGGTACGTCAGTAGACGATATAGTAAGTGCGAAAGTAAAGAAAGCAGTAAATGATAGTGTAAATGCTAAAAAGGGTAGTGACGAAGAAGATGAGATGGAGTAAAGTAGATCAATCACCTAATAAAGAAGTTTATATTACATTACGAAAGAACGGTGCTTCATACAATATTCTCACGGCTGAATCGAAGAAGTTAGGAGAGCACCTTTCAGTAATGGCATTTCAAAGATATTTTACAAAACATAATAATCTAAAGATAAACCAAATATTACAGGAAAGAATAGATACTATAGGTAGTGATAGGAAGATGTCAAAAACACGTAAAGAATCAGTTATCGTAATAGATGAAATACAGAGAAATCTGAATACTCTTAATGGTTTAATATCATATATAATCCAGCAGAAACCGAACAATGCACAAGAAATTAATGCATGTACTGGTTTGCTGAAGGAAGCTAGAATGACATTACAGTATTTAGATAGAAAGAAGAAAGACCTTCTACAAGATAAAGACTTAACTCCAGACTCTAGTGTAACTATACTAATGGATTTCTTAAAAGATATCCCAATGGCTTGTCCAAAGTGTAACGAGCCACTAGACATATTAGATAAGTTGGAGAAGAAGATAGCGGTAATAGAATGAATGTCTCTACACTACAGAGAGCTCTTAAACTGAGAATGTGGAGAGACGATCCGTCTTTATTTTTTAAAGATGTTACTGGATTAGAACCATTCGGATATCAGAGAGTTCTACTAGAATGGGCTAAAGATATGAACAATAGAAAGCTCGTTATAGTAGGTGGAACTGGGGGAGGAAAGACATTTTGCCTTGCAGTAATTGGATTATGGTCTGTAGTATGTCTTCCACCGGAGTTAGGAAAGAGAGTTAATGTAGCTATGGCTGCTGGATCTCTTGCTCAATCACGAAGAACTTTTGATTATGTTATGGACTTTGCTATGCATTCTCCTATAATCAGAGATTGGATTAAGGATGAGCCACTAAAGACAGAGATTAGATTTAAGGACAACTCTTGGATTGCACCGTTACCATCTTCAGATACTCAACTTTACAATCTTCACTGTCCTATATTTATCATAGATGAAGCAGCATTAGCCGGTGATAAAGTAATAGAACATGCTCCTCGTATAGTTGGAGCATATGAACATAATAGAATGATTATTTCTGGACACTTTATAGATGACCCGAGATGCTATATTTCTCGTTTTGCTGATGTATGGACGAATGATGTAGAATATCCGAGGTCTGAATGGACTAAGATACACTATTCTTCAGTGGATATTCCATGGATGCAGAAAGAACTAGAGACTGCAAGAAAGTTATATTCTGCAGAGAAGTTCAAAGCAGTTTGGGAAGCACAGCTTCCAGCACTAGATAATACATTATTAGATGTACATGCTATAAGAGAATGTAGGTCTGATTCTGAATTTATTCCATCACCTCTAAACAAAATTACAATGGCTATAGACTGGGGCTTTGGTCCTAGTGCTGCAGCCATAGTAGTAACAGAAACAATTCCAATAACAACTAATCCTTTAGATAATGAGTATAATATATTATTTGCAGAAGAATATCCGCAGAAAACTGGACCTTGGATGCAGAAAAAAGTAGATGAGATGGCTAAAACTTATAATGTTAATAAAGTTAGAGCAGACTCATCTCATTCTCAGGAGAACTATAGACTGAGACAGGCTGGTTGGGCTGTAGAAGATATGGTATTCAAGGCTCTTAAAGATAGAATGGTAGAAAGACTTAGAGTAACTATTCAACAGAAAAAGATACACATATGGAAGAGTCATGATGTGCTATTGAAAGAGCTTGTAGCATATAGAAAAGATGCCAAGAAGGATGACCATCTTGTAGATAGTTTAATGATGTGTTTATGGGAAAGTCAAGCAGATGGTATGAGCAATTTCTTCTTTAGAGCTGGAAGATATGGAAGGGCAAGTGTAGTTAGAGGAGGAATTAGAACTTATGACAAGACCGAAAGCTGAAAGAAAAAGAGATAAAATAGCAGATATACTAAATAAACTAGAATCTGAAGCAATTAAGAAGGGAGAGTTCAGATTCTCTAGACCTTGGGTAATGAAAGATAGACATGTTACATTCAAAGAAAAAGATGGAACGTGGAGTAATGAAAGAATTATGAAATATTTTAAGGTACAGAAGTTATTCTTAAATTTACTATGGTTACAGAGAAATACTAATCCGGAAGTAGAGAAAGTATTCAAAAAAGGAAAACCAGAAGCAATAGTAGACACTTTATTTCAATTTACAGCAGATAATCTAGTGCAAAAATAATCTCATACAATTAAACTTATACTTAAGATAAATAATAGATGTACTGTGTAAAATATAATGGGACTAAGTAATATATCTCATGTGTATCTTATGTTTATTATAACTAGTCTCTCTTATGTTATTGGTGGAGGAATAGCATATCTATATCTTACTTATATAAAAAGAAACATATCATGTAAACATTATAAAGACTGCTATATTTCTATAGGATTTTATATGTATATATTAACTATGTTAAGTTTTATTATAGCAACCATTTTAAAAGATGTTTTTGCATAGTATATAAACAATGAGATAATTTTATAAGTCTTAATATACTCTATAATATGTTGATACTAATGCCAGAAGATGATCCTTATAATACATTATTAAAAGAATTATTAAGATGGCAAGGGAAAATAGATCAACAGATTATAGCACTAGAAGATGCCCAAAAATCTATTTTAATGGGGCAATTGGAGATTAATAAGTCTCAAATTGAATGTAAAAGAATGTTAGATAAACTAGAACTTAATATGACAAATCATCTTGCACACCACGAGGTTACAGAGAAACAGATGGACGATAAGGGTATGTGGGTAAGATGGGCTATTCCGTTAGGTTTAAGTGTTATAAATCTTTTAATTCTATTGGTGAATCAATACGGATAATATAGATTGGGACAAGTTCTGGAAAGAGATATACAAGAAAAAGAATGTTATAGGATATTCTTCAGATATACAGCCCAGGATTAGGGGAGGTAAATCTCTACCCAATACCAATGTGGTAAGAGTTTATGTTTCTAAAAAGGTAGATACTTGTGACATAAAACCACAAGAATTGATTCCATTAAAAGTGTGTGTAGGTAATGGATTAGAATATGAGGTTGACATAGTAGAGATAGGAGAAATTAAAGCTCTAGATATTGCAACTGATACTAAGCCCAAAAAATCCAGGAAACCAAAGATTACTCCTAAAGTCATAGGAGAACCTCCAGTCCCTTTATCATTAAACACAAAGGACCGGTACAGACCGCTATTAATAGGATGTTCAGCAATGGGAGTTTGGGATGGTTGTACAGCTTGTACTCTAGGTGGATTCGCAAAGAACAAAGTACCAGGTGAAGAAGAGTTCATCGGTATCTTAGCAAACAACCATTGTTATCCAGGACATGTAGAAGTTCTAACTATAGACGGATTTAAACGATGGGATGCTGTTTCTAAAGATGACAAATTTGCCACCTTAACTGAAGACCATGTAATTGAATATCATAAACCAATTAATTACTTTAAACTAAACTGGGATGGTAATGGACTGTATAGAGTGCATGGAGCTAACTTTTCGTTCACAACAACCCCTGGACAGAATATTTATGCTGCCAACGCATGGTTTGGATCTGCAAAACATGGTAAATTTACTCTAACCCCCATAGAGAATTTAGTAAACAGACTGAATGAAGGAAATACAACAACTATGAGAATGTTCAGATCTGGACAATGGATAGGAAAGGATAATGAAACATTCACAGACAGTATCATAGAATTCATAGGATGGTATATTACAGAGGGATCTGCCTGTATTAATTCTATAGGACAAAATATAGTATCTATAAGACAAAGAGAAGGATCAAAATATGAAGAGATATATAAATGTCTAAAGTCTATTAGTAGTAAGACATGGAAATGTAAATCTGCAATAGTTTCCAATTCCCCAGAGTTACATTCTCTATTGAACAATCTTGGTCTTTATGGAGTTCATGCCAAAACAAAGTTCATACCTTCTGATATTAAGAATCTTCCGTCTTACAAACTTAGGTTGCTTTTAGATACCATGCTCAAAGGAGATGGAAGTATAGGAAGAGTTACTGAATATCATACTGCATCTAAAAAGTTAGCTGATGATATTAGCGAAATCTGTCTAAAACTAGGCATACCAACAACTATTACCATAGACAACAGACCAACAAACTTTGCAAATGAAAGAACACTATACAGTGTTTTATTCTTAAAAAGAAGTAATCCGCTAGTCCGTGGTATAGAATATATACCATCATACAACGGAAATGTTTACGATGTTGAAGTACCTAATCATACTCTATTAATTAGAGAAGAAGGAACTGCAATATGGTCTGGTAATTGTGCAGCTTGTGAGAATAAGGCTGCAAAAGGAACTCCATATATCCAGCCATCTAGATACGATAATGGTAGAGATATTGAAGATAAAATAGGTGAACTATGGAGATTTGTAGAAATTAAATTCTCTGAGTTTACCTGTCCATATCGCAATGCTGTACATAAGATATGGAGAACAGTCAAATCATTCGGAATATTTGATGATGATCGCAACCACGTTGATATAGCATTTGTAAAATTAGATACCAACATACCATACTCTGTAGAAGTTCTAGGAGTAGGAAAGATGAATGGTAAAGCAGATGCTGTAATAGGAGATAGAGTAGAGAAGGTTGGAAGAACGACCGGATTAACAACTGGCGGAGTAGTTGCAGATTTAGATTGGAATGGAGCAGTCTCATATTCAAGAGGAAATGCAACTTTCCATGACTGTATTCTCGTAAAGGGAGATGCTTTCTCAGCTGGTGGAGATTCTAGTTCTTTTGTTTATAAGATTCCAGATAAACTCTATATTGGTAATCTCTTTGCTGGTTCAGATACCTATACCATTATTTGTAAAGGTTCTAATGTAGAGAAAGAATTACAGGTAGAAGTCCTTTTCTAAGCAATACCCTTTTATTCTCTTTATTGGTTAGTCTTTATCGAACTAAAATGGGATTACAATTAACCGAGAAAGACTGGTCTGGCGTTATTGCCATAATATGGATTTTAGGTTTTGTTGGTATGTCTGCTTTTACTGTATATAGAGATAACCTAGCTGCTTTAGAGAAAATAGTTGCCCTTATTGGACCTATCACTATTTTTATTATGCAGTATTATTTCAATAGGCAAGATGCTGCTATAATTAGAGCAAGAGAGAGACAATCTGTTGAAAGGCAAAATACTGAAAGTATAGAAAGTATAATTAATAGAACTATAGAAGAGAAATTATCCAAGATTGCTCAACCATAAATTCTGAGGGTATTCTAAATGGCTTGGAATCATGATGCAATAATAAATACTCCTAAAGTAGCACTTTGTCTACCCCATACTGGAGAAGTTACTACAGCATGGGCACATAGAACATGGGGACCATTAGTATATTCTAGAGTTACATTTTGTATGAAAAAACCACTAATGGCAAATGGAGTACCAGTTGCTGTAGCTAGAGAATCTTTAGCAGAAGCTGCAATACAAGATGGAGCAGACTATATCTTTTTTATAGATTCTGATATTATTGCTGAAAGCCCAGATGATATTAATGAAGTGCTGTCTATGCTAATAGAGGATAATCTTCCTATTGTATCCGGCATGTACAGAGCAAAGAAATACAATATGGTTCCGTGGGCTATGTGGAAACACAATGAAAAGACGGGAGATTTTAAGCCAATAGTTAGCTGGAATAAGCCGTTAATCAATGCAGATGTTGCTGGAATGGGATGCATGTTAATCAAATCTGAAGTGTTTAAAAATACTCCAAAGCCATGGTTTAGATGGGATGCACTTATGGTTCCTAGCGAAGATTTCTTTTTCTTACTTAAGGCAAAGAAAGCTGGATATAATACAGTAATTGATACTCGTATAAGATGTTCTCATATCAATACTATCAAAATGATGCCAAGTGATATTCCTAGCTTTGAGAATATAGATATATAAGATCGTAGTGATGTTTACTGATAGAAAATGCCAGTTAGACATGCAACAGCAGTAATAGCAGGAGATCTAGTAAGTCCAACATTATGGAATGCAGACCACACTATAACTGGTCCATCAACTATGGTAGCAGTCGGATTAGTAGGTAATCCGAATGGAAGTACTTCAAGTCTTACTGGGGGTGTTGGATGGGAAGATATTATTCAATTTGCTATTCCGTGTTCATCTATGATGACTATGGATACTTCACATTTAACAGTAACAGCTGAATTTACTCAAAATGCAGCTCTAGAATTTAGAGTTATAGATTCTAATTTTTCTGCACAACTTATTACTATAACTAAAAGTGCTTCCGCAAATGCAATGTTTACAGAAATAAATAGTCAAGGGCATAGTTGGTTTGGATCAAGCACAGTGTTTGTATTACAAGCTAAAAGCGACATAAGTGGAACTTTAACTATGTATCACTCTGCAATATATCTAAGAGAAACAGCTTAGCTATAGTTAAAGAATAAATAATACTCTAGCTATCTAATAGTTAGAGGATTAGAATTGAGCCAAGAGGTAAGGGTATCCGAAAAACTTACCATCTATGTTACAGATGTAGATGGAAAAATAATAGAGACTACTGTAGTTAAATCTCCTCAAAATAAGATAGAAGAGATAGCTACTAAAATGGGTATCTTAAAAAGAGCTAGGACTATGACCTCATCTGGCTTATGGGCATCTGCTAGAAGATTTGGAGGTATATCTACAGCACCTTTATTGTGGATTGGTGCGTGGGATATGCAAGCCGGAATTATGTTATGGAGATCCGGTTCTGCAACAGTTGAATATGCCGGAGCAGGTACCAGTGCAAAACTTAAGTTTAATAATAGAATAGCACCATGGGGTGCTACTGGTGCAAGTGCTATAAGGATAAGTGCATTCTATGGTGCATATGATAATGTAACTGCAGCTATTACTAATGCAATAACTGCATACCCAACTTCTTTTGCTAAAGGATATTTGTGGGTAGAAATAGAATATACATTCTCTGTGTAGGTGATATGAATGACAGAACGACATGAAAAAATTGAATATAATATCAAGGCGAAGGAAGTAGTACACTACGAGATATATGAAGGAGAAAAAGTTGTAGATCGTGGGACTATTGGCGGAAACTCTTTTACTTCTTTAGGGATTAATAGAGTAGCTCAAATGGCAGCTGGTTTACTTGAACCGGCTACTTACAAAATTAATGCATTTGAAGTTAAAGTAGCAACACCAACAAACTCTTGGTATTCTACTGCTACTGTAGTTTCTTACTGGGCAAATTCTGGTGCTGTAACAGCAGAAACAATTACATTCCAATCTCCAGGAACTTACTATCATATTGCTGGTAAAGTATCTAACGAAGGAGGAGCAGCATGGGCATCTATCTATAATATTCTTTCTCCTAATGTAGTTTTAACAACTGGTCAAACAGTAAAATTCTTTGTTGAATATAGTTTTGTTGGACTTGGTGCAAATACTGGTCCAGTAGCATGGACACCAACAGCCGGTGGAGTAAGAGTTGATGGAGATAGAATATGTGCTGGTCTACTATTCAATACAGATGGAGCTGCACCTGGGGGAGCGGTAACTTTGTGTAACGCAGCAATAAAATGGTTAGCTGCTGACTGTGACAATCCTCAAGTAATGATGTCAATCCCACCACCTCTTAATGTTTCAGTAGTTAGTAATAATACAATATGGATATCTGGACATACTTGGACTTTAGCTAATGGTCAATATATGAGAGGCATTTATGTTATGGGATCGTGGCAAACACCATTTGTTGGAACTGGACATAGAATATTTGGTAATTGGAGATCTGATGGTGTTCCCGATACTTTACATCAGCCGTCTGGACCAACATATATAATGAACACAACTACATCTCCAGTAACAGTACATACAGACTTTGAATTCAAATTCCTCTAATCACACTCACAATATTTAATAACAAAGCTATAATCATTATGATCAAATGGCTTGGAATATTGACGAACTAGACAATCGTGTTGTTAATAAAATACCAGAAATAGGCATTTGCATACCCCATACTGGATCTGTATCTATGTTCTGGATTGAAAGAGCATACGGTCCAATTCGTTATGAAACTCTAACGTGGTGTAATAAGACCCCGTTTCTATCTTCTGGTCCGCCAATTCACTTGTCTAGAGAAGCGTTAGTTGATTTGTGTCTTGAAAGAGGAATGGATTATATTTTCTTTTTAGATTCAGATGTTTCTCCTAGAACACCGGATAATATTAACTTAGCATTATATTTATTATATAATTTACAGCTTCCTATTGTTAGTGGACTTTACTATGCTAAGAAAAAAGGTACTCCGACGTGGGCTGCATGGGTAAAAGGAACACCAGAACCAGATCCTAGATCTAAGAAAAAGATATGGAGAAAAGGATACTTACCAGTTTATGATATTACTGCAAATAGACTATTCAAAGCAGATGTTGCTGGTTTAGGATTTTGTCTAATACATAGAAGAGTATTTGAAACAATTCCTAAACCTTGGTTTAGTTGGTCTACCAGAACTGGATATTCAGAGGATTTCTACTTTTTTAGAAAAGCTAAGAAATATGGATTTGATTTAGTTATGAGATCGGATGTTAGATGTGACCATTTAGCACAATATGTAATTGCAGGCGATGTAGAACCAAGGTTTATATTACCTGCAGAAGTATTGACAGGAGAAGCCCCACAATGAGTATTATTGATAAATATTTAAAAGGAGAAGTAGAAGGCGGAAAGATAGAATTAGCAGATGTTCTAAAACCAGAAATGGCAAAGGAATTTAGACATAAACCAGATACTGTCAGGCTAGAGACATGTAATCACTGTAATGCACAATGTCTATTCTGTGGCTATCCTAACATGAAACGTACTAAAGGCTATATGGATACTAAGTTATTCAAGAAGATTATTGATGAGTGTAAAGAAATACGACCAAAACTCATCAAGCCCTTTGGTCACGGTGAATTATTCATGGATCCTAAATGGAAACAAAGACTCCAGTATATAGATGATAAACTTGACTCTTTAATTCACATTGAGACTAATGCGTTGTTACTAGATGAAGATGCTTCAAAGTTCCTTCTCGGATTAGACCATTTAGGAACTGTCGCTTTACATATTAGTGGAGGAACAAGTGGACAGACTCAGAAATTAATGGGAATAGATGGTAGTAAAATTGAAAACAATGCTAAACAGTTTTTCAATATGGTAGCTGATCGTAAGAGACCAGTTAATGCTTTTGTAGTAATGCCAGCTTCTCCAACATTTGTTACTGTTTATGATGGGCAAATCTTTAGGAGGAATTGGGGACCACTATCTCATACAAATATGTGCTTTAACTATGCTGGACATAATGGAATAAAGCGTGGTGTACTGCATGACCAAGAGGCGTGTCAAGGACTGAACGAGATAAATATATTATGGGATGGTAGAGTTTCCCTTTGCTGGTTTGATATGGAATGTGAAGAACCATTGGGCAATGTATCTACAGATAGTATCATAGATGTATGGAATTCTGAAAGAGCAACAGCACTTAGAACTCTACATAAAACTAAGATGAGAGCAGATATTCCAATCTGCAATAGGTGTGATTTCTGTTGAATATTGCATTAATATCTACGCCATTCCTGCAGTGTCCTCCAAGGAACTACGGGGGACTGGAAAGAATTGTATGGGACTTAGCTAGAGGACTAATATCATTAAATCAAAAAGTAGTTGTGTTTGCAGCTCAAGGAAGTCAACAGCTTCCTGGTGGAGTAATGATAGATACAATTCCATGTGAAAATAGTACTCAAGTTGATTGGCTAGGTCAAGAAAGAAATATGTGGAAAGTATATGATCCAATGCTAAAAGACTTTGATATTGTGCATGGTCATAATTGGTTTGGATTTGAATATGCTAGTAAAGTTAGAAATATGGAACTTAATGTCTGTCATACACATCACGGTGCAATGAATACTGCATGGTGGTGTAGAAAGAGACCTGCTTTTAAAACTAATATAATTGGCATATCTGAATTTATGAAGAAACAATATGATGTCTATGGATTCAATGCTAAATATGTCTATAATGGGATAGACTTAGACGAGTACAAATTCTCTAAGTCTCATGGTGATAGACTTCTCTATGTTGGACGACTTGCAGAATTCAAACAGCCTCATATTGCTATAGAAGTTGCTAAGTCTCTAAATATGCCAATAGATATTGTTGGCGGATCTTTTGTAGATAATACCTCTTATATGGAAAAGATAATTGGTATGTCTGATGGAGAAAATGTTAAGGTATATCTAGATGCTTCTCAAGAGAAAAAGATAGAACTCTATCAAAATGCAAAGTGTCTTCTATTTCCTAGTAACATGGATGAGCCATTCGGACTGGTAGCAATAGAAGCAATGGCTTGTGGAACTCCCGTAGTTGCACTGCAAGATGGAGCTATTCCAGAACTAATAACTGCTGAATCTGGTAGTGTATGTAAACCTAAAAACGAAAAGGAATCTATCTTACTACTTGGTGAAGCAGTTAAGAGACTGAATTGTAAAGCAATAGATTGCAGATCTAGAGCAGAAATGTTCTCAAAAGAAGTTATGGCTCAGAACTACCTGGATCTATATAATAATATATTAAAGAGAAATGAATGGTAGTTACTTGGATTTATTAGCATTATCATAAGATTCTATATAAGCTCTAGATAACGCCCAACTCGCTGGTTGCATATTCATTTCTCTTTTAAGTTTCTTAAGTAATGCTTTTTGTATTTCTATACTTTCCATGAGATTATGGTGCATATTGATATATCGTTCAACTTTAACTAATCCTTGTTGAATATCATCTGTTTTACCAATTTCTCTATTCCAGTTAGACATTACCAAAGATATTGCTATAACTAGATCTTTAAAAAGAGGAGTCACTGTATCATTTAGAACTGCTGATTCCCAGTAATTAATAGCTTCTTTAATTCTAGATTTATCCATATCAGTAGCCGTTACTTCAAGACTAGCTATCAATTTATCAAGTTGACCTTTAGTTATGCTAAATCCTTCTTCAGTAACTCTAAGTCCATAATCAGAAAAAGATCTTCTAAGATCTTCTCTATAAGCAAGCATTTTATAGATTTTGTCTATAGTTTCTCTATATTCTTTAATTGCATCAGTTTCACTCATTTAGATTCCTCTTTACCAAATATAAATGTAAACAACTCTCTCTTAAAGCGATCGTAATTTAATCTGTTACTCATTTCTTCAGATATATCGTAAGAGTATTTTTCTAACACTGCTGCATAATCTGGATCAGTATGCACATTCCTCAATAGTTTCATTTTATCTATTAGAGAATCAACACTTGAATGATCTATATACAGATTATCAGCCCATGCTCTCCAGTTTTGACCAGCACGTCCTCTTCCAACATCATTATGCATTAATGGTATTGTGCCAGCCATGCAAGCCTCTCCTAAAGTTAACATGAATGGTTCAGTTCCATAATGTGGACATATGAAGAACTTGTATGAATTAACAGTATTCAATAAATTATTATTTTCTATTTTTCCCATTACTTGTAGTTGCTTCGTTCTTCTAAGTTTCTCCCAATATGGTTTATATTTAACATGTCTATCATTTTCGTCATGTATTTGCCCATACACATCAACTTCTAAATCAGTATCTGCTATAGCATCTATAAATTTCTCAGAGAACTTTGCTGGGAATACGCCTCCCCAGAACATAAAGAGTCTTTTTCTTTTAGACCACGGAGTAGTAATATGCCATTCTTCTCTTGGTATAGGAAAATATATATCTATTGTCTTTTTCCTAAAAGGATAGGCATATGGCTCATCTGAAGGATGATGATTTAAATTATATATTAAATCACATGATTGTAGAAAAACATCAGTATGTACTCCGTATTCTATTCCTTCTTCTGCTGATGGTTTAGTTGGAAATTCTATAAGCCTAGGATAACAATGATTAAAATATATAAGTATCGTATCAGGATTGTATTTTTTGTAAAATAGCATTGCAATAAAACATCTATAGTAATGTTCATTTAACATTATTATATCAGGTTTGAATTTGATTAATTCGTCTGTCATAGTTGTTGAAGAATTTTGATAAAGATATACCATAAACTTACCTGGATTATCTTTAGAATATTTATCAAACATCTTTGTAATACGTTCACCAGTATTTTGTACTCCAGATCCTACAGTTAGTGCAATAAAGAATATCTTAGGATTTGTTTTCATTCTGTATGATTTTGTTTTCATTCTGTATGATCTCCATCATAAAGTCCCATCCTCTTTTATAATCATCAGGTAAGCGATAATAAATTGGCATTAAAGTTTCAGTTTCCATATATCCCTTAATTAATCCTCTAAGTTTAGCATGTTCCATTCTACATACAGTTGGTATTGGAATATATGGATCTCCAAATACTTCATATTGTGCCCCTAAACATCCATGGGGACATATGTCATTAATTGGACACTGCTCACAATATGGTTGTGCTTTAGCATCAAACGAATACTCGTGTATCATATGTTCTATATTTTGTGATTTAAAACCTACTATCTTGTCATTTTGAACATTGAACTTTCCAAAGTTTAAATGATCATATGATGTTCTATGACAAGGAACTATAGCTAAATCACCGAGTCTACACATTAATGTACTTTGTATAGAACAACCTATACCTCTGCCAGTTTTAGCAATTATTGAAGTTAGTAAATTGAATGCTTTACCTCTTATAACAAAGTCCATAAATGCTGAAATGTCTTTATTGAAATAGTCAAATGTCCAATGCACTAAAAATCTACAGAATTCTTCAAACTGTTTACATTGTTCTGCAGACCATTCTGGATTTCTTACCTCTAACAAATAGATATTAGCAAATGATATGTTATATTTTTTAAACTGCTCCTGGAACCATAACCAATTATCTTTCCATTTGTCTATATTTTCAGAATAAATCATAGGATGGAATCCATTACCATATTTATTAGTGAATTCAAACACTTTACTATAATAGTCTTCTGAATATAATCTAGGATCTTTGTATGTTTTTCCCTTATTCCAGTTCCATATTCCAAGACTATCTTGTTTTCCGCCATCTAAATGATTTCCAGCAAATGGTCTATTGGGTTCACAATACCACCCATCAAAAGATGCAGATAATGATACTTTAGCTCTAGAGTTAATGGATTTGTCCATTAAGTCCTCTACTTTCTTAGTCATCTTATCATTTAATAGCCATGTAAAATTTGTAGGAATAGAAATAACTGTATCAGCGTAAGTTACTCTATCCATAATATCGTAAGCAATATCGAATGTTGATTGATGTAAAGTTGCTTCACCAGAGAATAATTCAAAATGTGGTTTATACTCATTCTCTACAATCCAATCATTAATCATAAGTCCATGTTTTTTAATGTCTTTAGCTTTTCTGATATTTGGTGGATATAATCCATCTTTATGTCTAGCAACATAACAATAATTACATGATAAGTTACAATCTGGAGATATTATATATTCTATAGAGTTCCATAAACCACTTGTAGATGTTGGATCTTTATATGCTTTCAGAAATGTTCTATTCAAGAATGAGAGCATAAGCTCGTCATTTTCAGATTGGAATGTTTTACTCATTTTGTTTCCCTCTTGTTCTAAGTTCGTTAGCATAGATGCCATACTTCTTCTCAAACCCCTCTACTATAATAGCAAATGCACCATTAGCAAAGAACCTAATTAACGATATTGGGATAGTCTGCAAACTTCCCGTATTTAATAGATTTTCCATTGGACAAGATGTAGCAGTATTTATGAAGGCTGCAAATAAATCCACATACGCAGAATCATGTAAAAATCTTTCTTCAGCCTGGCTAGACCTAGCCATTTCCATTACCATTGCTCTGATGTAGGAGTTCTGCATCTTCCAAAAATCATGATATGATCTGGCTGCGTAAATAAAACGTATCAATGCATCAGTATCAGTTGAATCTACTATGAAATATTTTTGTATATTTTTAAGTGATCCACTTTCAAAAAGACTAACATCCCAGTTTTCTATATTATTATCTTTAAGAATAGAATCAACATACTCTTTGTTATCATAAAAGAAAGACCTATGACATAACATTATATTATTACCAGATATTCCAAAGTTAGAATTTGCACCAGAACAAGTTGTTGTTCTTCTATCTGAGATATCATAACCCATATCAAATGATCTATGAAATCTATCTTCATAAGAGGATCCGTAGCCAAGTCTTTTTAAATTATATAGATATTGTGCAAAATCTTTCCCATCCTGAACAATATACTTTCCTGGAACAACAATAGTTGGACTTCCGCTACCCTCTTGTAATTTCACATTAGTATTTTTTGATTCTTTCAAGAACGTATCTTCCATGACAGAAAAATACTTGAAGTACTCATCAATTAAACTAATCTGTTTGTTGAACTCTCTCATATTATCAATTGATATTGTTGATTTAAATCGAATATCAACCTTAACTTTATCTAACTTACAATTATTTAGTAGACCCACTAGTTTATACAACGCTTTAGGAACTGCATCAGAAGCTCCCTCTTGCCTATTTTTATCTGTAATCCATGATGGACCATCAACAGAAATTTGCACATCCATAGAGTATGTTCTATCTTTTAACTTACATATTCTCTCCAGTTCTACTATATAATCAATTAATATTTGCTGATCTAGTAACCCAGATGTAGATAAATTAGTTGTAGATAACTTTGGAAATCTATCTAATATATATTCTATCTTAGTTTGTAATAATGGTAAAGTAAGATATGGTTCAGTTCCCCAAAATCCTAGATGTTGCATATCCTTTCCATAAAATTTCTCTATCGTATCAAATATTTTATTAGAAACAATATCTTCTTCTATCTTTTTGTGCATCTCTTTCATCGATGAGTGTTTTGGTATATAACAATATTCACAATGGAGAGGACATACTCCAGATGTAACTATTTCTCCGGCACTTATTCTGTTTTTTAAACCTTCTGGCAATTCCATATTTATCATAGTAGTATGCCATTGTCTTAGAATATAAGTATAATTAAGAAACTGGTCCACACCAATGAGGAGCTGAATATACTGAAGTATTATGAGATCTATCAGCACTGTAAAACCCGGGATTATCATCTGAATGTTGTGTTGGCACATATGGTTGATTATATGTATCATTGTGAGTAGCATGATAAGTTATATGATGAGTGTGTTTATGATCAGTTGCATTACCGGTATAATTACCGTCATTATGAGTTGGATGGTGAGTAACATAGTGATTTTGATGATAATCAGTTTTATGATTACTCCAGTGACTAATGAGGTGTGTGTGATGCTCTGTTACTTTGTTAGCTACATAATGAGGAGCTTTATCAAGTATATAATGAGTTAGACATAAAGTGTCTTTAACGTGATCTATTGCATTTCGTGTTTCTATATAATCTGATGCGTATATTACTACTCCAGTTGCTATTGTTCTAGCCCATGTAAATCCCATACATTCACCTCATACATATGCATACACTAATGAGCAGTGACCAACTTTATTATTGTGATCGTCAGTACTAAGGTTTGGTTCATTATCTGTAACTTTATTATGACCATAATTAGTTCCTTGATATGGAGCATTATCAGTGGGACAATAAGTTCCATGATATGTGCCATTATAACCAGTTTCTACTGCATTGTCATATGGATAACGATCTGTAGAATAATAAACACCGTGATCAGTTCCTTTATCATGTGTAAAATATCCTCCTTGATGACCATCATGATATGTCTGTAAATGAGTAGTATCATGAGCATTCAAATGACCAGAGAAATGTCCAGATGGACAATGGAAGGTACACCATTTATCATCAGCATAGGATATTCTATCTCTAACTTCTGTATGGTCTGAACTTCTTATAGTTGTATTAGTAGTAACTGGTAAATTTACCCATCCAGCACCTGCACATCCTCCTAGACTATAATTAATTCCTAATGATGTGTAAATAGTATCAACATTAGTTTTCATTTCGTTAGTATGGGCAGCTCTTATTACTAGCCCAGCAACTAGTGTTGTTGACCACGTAAACGGCATCTATCTTCACCATCTATATTTATTTGAGTGCATTTAAAGTGTATTGGTCTCGCATATATTCCATCAGGTCTAACACTGGTTACTTTTAATAACAGCGTATCTCCAAAATCAAATTGCATTCCGCATGTGTCACAATATTTATCATTAAAAAATATATCAGCATATCTAGGACGTTGGCTTTCCCATAAAGAAGAATCCATAGTAGCTATCTGAAGTAATGGAATATTACTACCAACTCCCCATCCTCTAGCAGTATACCATTCTCCAGCAGAATTTTCTGTAGTATCATAGTATCTAGGATATTGTAATTGCCACGCAAATGAATCCATATCTCTAAGTTTAAATTGAGTTACAATACTTCCGGATAACCATCCTTGCCCAGAATACCAATATGCTCTATATGATAAAAGAGATCCAGCATATGCAGGGATCTGTCCAGCAGCTATTTGGTTATCCATGGCACTAAGATCTGCAGCTGCGAGATAACCTCCAGATACCCAACTTCTACATGTATATCCCATTTCGTAATCTATTAATAACTAGTGTAAAGATAGAATATAGTCTTTACGAGAGGACATATCCACTATTTACTCTATGAAGAGATATTATGAAGTTCTGCCACCCTTGAAGAGATATTATTGTATCATAACAATAATTTATCATTTTTGTAAAGTCATGATATGCGTTTTTAATAGTATCAGTAGATATTTTAACAGTCTCTGCACTACTTAATGGAAAATTTAATAATAGAGATTTAGTTGATGTTGTAATAAGGTCCAATATTATAGCAAAACTAATCATTCTAAGATATTCAGTTATAGTAGAAGATATTGTAAAACTTAAATAAGAATTACCAATCAACTCAGATGCCCGCACTGATTCAGTAATTCTTTCTATTGCTAAATTGACAGTATTTGTCATAGATGAAAGTGCATCTGTTACTTTGACATAGTATAAAAATAGTGTACTATATTCCTCAGAAATTGTTGATGATTTAGTGAAAGATAAATAGAGATTTCCTAATATATCAACAGTTTTAACAGTATCTACAATATTTTTAATAATTATATAAATAGATTTAGATAATGATGATAATTCCGTTATAGTAAACATAAATAAGAAAAGCTGTGTTACACTTTCAGTGATTGTAGATGATTTACCCAATAATAAATAATTATCGGATATATTATCAATTACTTTAATAGTATCAGAAATATTGATAGATAAATATATATATTTACTTAATGCTGATAATCCATCATTTATAGTGAGTATAAATAAGAAAAGATATGTTATACTTTCAGTAATTATAGATTGTCTAGAGAATGATAAATAATTATCGGATATATTATCAATTGTCTTAACAGTATCAGCAATATTGATTGAAAGATATATCCATTCATTTAAAGACAATAATCCATCATATACTATAGCTGTAGATACTAATGTTACTGCATCAGTCAAAATAGATTGTTTAGAAAACAATAGATATTCATTATTTATTTGTTCTATTATAGTGGTGTTATCTAGGATATTAATT
>Ga0315288_10002968_pt1 | contig 21659 bp, 23 predicted proteins | sample YL17G11_20_MG_FD_203454 | JGI IMG/M metagenome (GOLD analysis project Ga0315288, IMG submission 203454) | Sediment microbial communities from Yellowstone Lake, YNP, Wyoming, USA - YL17G11_20 | ecosystem: Environmental > Aquatic > Freshwater > Lake > Sediment | place: USA: Wyoming | collected...
TTTATAAATAATTCAAACTCACCACTAATAAATAATAAGAATTATTTTCTTGCCAATATCAATATTAACATCATCAAAAACATTATCAAATAAAAAATGTTTATACATTTAAAATTCTTAGAATTTTTATTCGAGTATATATTTTTACACTTGCATCCTTAATTAAATTGTGAAATTCGGGAGACATAATACGCCAAGACAATATAAGATAAATGCAAATGATCCCTATATTTATGAATATTTTATATATTTATTACTGACAATAATTGTAAACAAAAAGGGAGGCAATCAAACAAGGAAAAAGTATAAATAAACCATGAGACAAAATAGGTCGGAAATGAAATTTAACTTTTCCTTCTGTTTGTTTATAAATATCCAAAGGAAGCATCCAAAAAACCGTTAATAAAGATGCCAAAAATGTCCCCAATGCAACTCCGCCAGTTCCTAAAGGTTTAACTAATGCTATAGAAATTCCAAGATTTGCAATTGCTTCCGCCCAACTAACATAAACCATATACTTGACCTACCCTATCTATTATTACCATAAAAATAGACCTTCAAGTAATTCTTTTGGAGTTTTTAGAAAACAAAGTATAGTCAAAAAACATAGCATTTTCACCAAACATATTTTTCAGGGTACCATACATATTATAGTAAGCATAAGAATATCCTCGCTCTTTTATTCCGTAATCGTACAGCATCGCCATTAACAAAATTTTAAGCCCCATAGATTTTTCCATAAATAGTCTTTATTTTTTGTTCAAAATTATCAACAACAGGTAACTTTACCGCTAAAGCCAGCCACTTTCGAGCTAAAACAAATTGGGCAAATAATAAATATAGTCCCGAAATGCCAAGCACAATTAATGACTGTAGCGTTGTTTGAACATGTAATATTTTTTTCGTTGTTATAAAAAATATAATTATTGGTATGCTTAATACCAAGGAATAAGAACTTCTTTTCCAAGGAATTTGTATAGGTAAAAGTTTCCTCATATTTATATACAGATGAATTAAAGCCAGCAACCAACCAAATGATATAGCAAAACCTGCACCAATAAATGGGTGATAGCGAACAAACATGAAAATGCCAATTATCGCAGTAACCGCTCCGGTAATACTCGGGAAAATCAAAGGTTTCATTTCCAGTTGAGCATGAGAAACCATTGCAGTGATAAAAACCATCATTCTCAAACTTTCCGCTAATGCTCCCCATAAAACGATATTACCTACTTGGTGGAATTTTTCTCCAGTCAATACTTTTGCTATTGAGGATCCATTTGTAGCGATAAATATTGCCATAAGAATTATTGCAGGGAAAAAAGCAGAAGCATATTTGTTCCATGCGATGGTTCTCTGTTGCTCGGTGCTGTTGGCAATCTCACTATAAAAAATCGGATGGTAATACTGGTTAAACAGAATATCAAATGAGACCATCAAGGATGAACCAATACCAAAACCTACCGCAAATAAACCTAACATTTCTGTGCCCGCAATTTTCTGAAATATAAATCTATAACCTTGGGTATGACACCAGTATAAAAAAACACCAATCGATAGTGGCCAAGCAAATCTAAAAATAGTTGGGAATGTAAAATCTTTGTTATTCCGAATTAAAATTTTATCTGAAGATGGTTTCAAAAATTTAAACAGAATGACAATAGTAAATAAAAGTATCACAAATTCCCCTATTAACTTACCACTTAACCAGTATTCAGAATTAAGCGAGAATTTTAAAGCAAAAAAAACAGAAATTCCCAAGCCCAGCCATGATGTTAAAAGCGAGAAAAAAACGAACCAAAATCTATGTCCTAAAAAATTAAGATAACTTATAAAGTCTGCATTACAACCGGTCACTAAAATACTCCCAGCAACTAACATTAAAAGCCACCCTGTTTTGACCACAATACCAACCCCAAATAAATATTGAATTGGGATTAAAACCAGTATTGATAATATTGCTATAATCAAACGATAAATTCCGAAAGAAATAATATATCGCCTCGCCCTCTCTTCATTATACCATTCAATGATCTTCCGAATAACATACATTCCTACACCACTAATAAGCGAGAGATTAAACCACCCGTTTATACTCATAAGAATATTTAACCTTCCCACTTCACTTGGGGAGAATAAGGTTGTTAATATGCGTATAGAAATAATAGAAGTTAATATCATCAAACCTCTTCCAGCTGTTATGATATATATGTCTGTACTTCTCTTCATAAATTTTAACCTATACCTATTGTGATATTAAGAATTAAGGACTATTTACTTAAAAAATTCTTCAATTCTTTCATTTTTAAAAAAAATTAATCTAATGATATTGTTCACTTAGTGCAGATAAAGATATTTTTAAGTGCTTTATATTGTGTGTATATAATTCTCACAAGCCAACCTGGAGTATAAATACAAAAAAAAGAAACAATAAATAAAATAAAATCCTTCTTACATGACCTTTTTATTAAACAAACCGTCATTTTTGATAAATTATCAACATTACATTTTAACTTCAAAATATTGTAAATAATACCATATCGGAAACATTTACATAAAAGTTTCTTTAACTTATATGAATAATTATTCCTTTCTAATGCTTCATAAAAATAATGCAACATATTCAAACCAATCCCTAAATAAGTTTCCTTATCTTCCATCCATCTCGGTTTATTGTCTTTAGGATTTCTGAATTTGATAAGATGAGAAGATATAATATAAGATTTATTATTTTTTAAAAGATAAATTGATAAAACAGTTTGAGTATGTAATGCAGAAATACCTTTAATACTTTCATAAGTATTTTCCCATTCTCTTTTCCGCACTATATTAGAAGAAAGTGCTGTATTTGCGAATCTGGTAATCTTAAAGAAATCTTCCCCATTCTTACAATAGCAATCTTTAGGAATGTCTACGACCGTCGCTATTTTACTTAATAGATTGTTATCATATCTTGCATAATTTACAAAAATCCAAGATAAATCTGAATAAGCATTTAGAACATTGAGGACTTTCTTTAATACAGGAAATTTTAAAACATCATCATCGGAAAATAACCAAACATATTCTCCTTTAGATCGTCTAACCGCTAAGTCAATATTTTTATCCGGACCAAGGTTTTGGTCGTTGCGATAATAAGAAATAATTTCCGGATATTTTTCTTGATACTCTTTTATAATTTCTGGCGTTTGATCGGTAGATTCATTATCAGAAATGACAATTTCTATTTTTTCATCAATATCGTCTAATTGATAAATAATACTATCTAAAGCTTCCCGAATATAGCGAGCCCCGTTATATGTCGGTATTGCAACTGAAAGTTTAATATTTTTATTCTTGATATTATCATTCTCAGGCATCAATTTCCTCCTACTACCTCATTCACAATCGTCTCTGCAAAACACTCTGTACTAAACGGATATATTTTATCGCTTTTGATAAAATTCTTTACGGCATCCAGATACTCCCTATATTCTCTATCAGTCATTTTTTTGCTTTGCGAAAAAACCATCCATCTGAGCCACATATTCCCGTCCATTTTCCATATACCTTGCTACATCATAAACATTTATCAAAATAAATCCTAAATCATAAAGCAACTTGCATATTTCAACCCAATATGCAGACTCTCGATTTCTGCGAAGGAAAGATAATTCTATAAATACGTTATCAACTTTATTTTTAAAGGTTTCTCGTCCTCCCTCAATTACCTCCTTTTCTACTCCTTCAACATCTATTTTTACAATATCAATTTTATCAATACTATTACTTGATACAAAAGAATTCATAGTACGTACTTCAATATTTTCAGTACTTATTTCTTTGATATGCGAATGAACATTTTTATGGTTCAGACTTTGATCAAGGATAGAGTTAGCACCATCAAATGAGGTAATATGGATATCCAATTTTTTAGAAACATTAAATAATCCAAAGTTACAGGTAGTAATCCTATCTCTATAATCACTTACATTCTCACAAAGCTTTTTGTATGTTGCAGAAACAGGTTCAAAAGAATAAATATGTGCATTAGGAAAACTTCGCGCCGCTGCTAAAGTAACATCCCCAATATTAGCGCCTATATCAAAAATCACTTTAATATCACGATTTATATTGCAATTATAAAAAGGATAATCCATTTCCGCTCTTTTACGTTTAATCTTTTCAATAATCATTCCAAATATTGGCGGTATAAATATCCAAGATTTTCGTAAAATAAATTTAAAGCTCCTCATAAATTCTAAATTTCCTCCTTTTGGTATTTTCAATATTTATCATAAAATATCTTCCTGATCTTTATGTTACTCTATCTTATTAAGATACCATTCCTTCTCAAAATATCATCATTTTTCAATGCCAAAAAATTATAATTATTTGTATTCTGAAATGAAATTACCTCCTTCACAGAACCAAACTCTTTTTCATTTATTTCATATAAATGATAACCTAAATCTCTAAGATAATTAATTAATTCCTCTGGTGAATATCCAAAATATTTCATGTGAACATCCTGCAATTCCAGCAAGATTACCGGAGAGTATTGTTTGAGTACATTTTCAGCTCCTTTTAAAACTAAATACTCGCTCCCCTCAATATCCATCTTTATGAAATCTATTTTTTTTATCTTGTTTACACTAACACAATCATCTAATTTTTTAACAAACACACTAATCTTAACACTTTTATCAGCAGCATAGGAATGCTCACGAAGAGAAGCAAAAGCTGTTCCCATCTTTTTAGGAATAAATAAAAACTCTATTCCTTCCTTTTGTCCTAATGCAATCTGATTTAATACACATTTTGCTTTAAATTTATTTAATGTTAAATTATTTTTTAACTCTTCCATTACATTTGTTGGTTCAAATATGTGAACTTGTCCAGTTTCACCCACCAATTTCGCAAAATGGCAAGAATACCAACCAAAATTAGCACCAATATCAAACACAACATCTCCTTTTTTAACTAATTTAGCAAGCAAAAAAGTACACTCGGGTTCAAAATTTCCTCGTAATGGTAGGTCAAGCAGACTACCGGGGTGCCTTGGGATCCAATAAAACTTAATGCCATTTTTTAAAACAATATATGCATTACCATCGTGATTAATAATCACGTTGTATCCCTTATCATCAATTAATGAAGCAATATCCCTAATTAATCTATCAAATTTTTTAACTTTAAAATCATATTCCCAATATTGACCTCCGGGTTTAATAAAATTAAATATGCCGTATATTCTAGAAGCAATCTTACCTACAAACGGTATGGATTTAATGAAAATTTTTATTTTATTCATTTTTACCTTCGGATATAATCTCATTAATTATCGTCTCAGCAAAACACTCCGCACTGAATGGATAAATTTTATCGCTTTTGATAAAACTCTTTATAGCATCCAGATATCCCATATATTCTTTATCAGACATGTTCTTAAGATAACAATAAAGTTCTTCATATGTTTTGAAGTTTCTTTTATCAATAAAAGTATTGGCAGGAATATGATCAGTTATATTCGGTGCGCCCCAGTAAATAGGCACGCAACCAGCAAAGAAACAATCAAATATCTTTTCGGTAATATAGCCAGGAATATCTCTGGCATTTTCATAACAAATAGCAAACTTATATTTTTTGTAAACCTCTCTTTTTGATTCAATCGATCCTTTATATGAAGGGTATCTCGGTTTCAAAATTTTCCTTAAAGTGTCAAACCTATTTAACCTCGATAGTATACCCTTAAAATAATACTTATCCCAACCTATACCATATAAATCAAAATCTTCTGAATGATTTTGTTCGAACCAGCGAATTGCTTTTATTCTTTCTGTATATAATTCCAAAGGATGAGACTTGAATTTATTCGCTACTATCATAGCACAAAATTTTTCTTTTCTATTCAGGTCATAATCTAGATCTACTGGTAACTTATGAGGGTAATTTATCTTTATATACTTTTTATTATCCACCAAAATGTCATCCCAAGTAAAAATTTTCTTAAAGAATCTATGGTTATCTATGCTCCAATTGTCGGGTCTTATGATTTTAGATTCAAGCATTAGGAAATAATTATCCTTATTGGGCGTAATATTTTTAATTTTAGGCATTTCATTATAAATAATAAACTGAGATTCTGAAGGTGGATTAATATCCTGTGTACTTAAATCAATTCCATTTTCTTTAAATTTTTTTTGAAGTAAATACCATCCATACAGACAGTTATCCCTATTAGAAATTTTATCTGATACATCAAACTGCCTATTGTTTAAATAAAAAGGTCCAGTAAAAAAGGCTGCTTTAATCATAATTCCCCTCCACTTTCCTAAAAATATCTTTCAATCTACTTACATAAGTATGTTCATTTATTGCTCTCTTGTAACCATCAATCATTATTCTTCTTCTTTCTTCTTCATTATCTAAATAATAATTTATTTGAAGCATCAAATCATCGAAAGATATATAAACTGCCACTTCTCTACCAATATCAAAATAATCCTCTAAACAGGGAACATAATTTGTTAATTGAAATCCACCAAAAGCTGGCATCTCGAAATTTCTTGCCTTTATCTGTTCTACCCGTTTTTTTGATCTTAAAAATTCCCTTATACTTCTTAAAGAAGAAAAAATAGAAAAAATGTATCTTATATCATAACTAACGCTATTAGAGATATTTAAATTTATTTTTGAAGTTTTAAATATCCCGCTCATCTCATCAAAAGTAACTCTACCATTTTTCCAACCTGCTCCAAAACACTCAATCTTCATCCCAGCTTTTTCTAATTTATTAATTAACCACTTCCTGTAACCGCTAATGCCACCTACAAATGAAACATTGTATTTATATTTTATTGCTTCAAAATCAATATCCTCATTAAATCCAAAAGATGCCCACTGACTGAGAATTACATTTTCATAACCTATTTTTCTATATTTATTTAATGCAAATTTATCAGTTGTAATTGCATAGGTAAAATGAGGGACATAATATTTTGTAAACTCTTCAAATCTCCATTGATCATCGCAAAACCAGTTTAATGTAATATATTTACTTTTTAAATAATCGAATGTTTCAAAAGAGAACTCATCTTTCATTAAGATGAAAAACACAATATCTGGACTGATATCATCAACAAATTTTATAACTCTTTTTTGGAGTTCGTCCTTTTTCGTTAAATATTCATCATACCAAAAAGGATAAATTTCATTTGATAACTGTTTTAGGGCTTTATAAAAACCTTGATATTCTAATGAATCTCCTCGAGATTTTATGCCATAATCATAACGAAGAAATACGGGAATAATTTTTATTTTAAAACCCTCCCTGCTTAAACTTAATAATATATTCTTTAAATTTTCCTATCATATACTCAATTTCCTTTTCGCCTATCCTCGGCCAAACCCCTATCCAAAATGTGTCTTTCATAATTTTATCTGTATTTTTTAATTCACCAAACACTCGGTAGTTTATCTGATTATTCGTAAATGCTGGTTGTTTAATAATATTTCCCGCGAATAAAAGCCGTGTTCCAATTTTATTTTTCTCTAAAAATTCTATCAACTCTTTCCTATCAAAAGAAATATCATCTTTTATAGTTAAAGGAAACCCAAACCAACTTGGTTCTGACTGAGGTAACCATTTTGGTAAAATGAAATACTCATCCAAATTTTCTTTTTTCAATCCTTCAAAAAGTAATTCAAAATTTTTCTTTCTTATATCGATAAATTCTGGAAGCTTTTCTAATTGTGTGAGTCCTATCGCTGCCTGAAAATCTGTAGCCTTTAAATTATACCCTAAATGAGAATAAATATATTTATGGTCATATCCGAAGGGTAAATCTCCAAGTTTCCAATTAAATCTCTTTTTGCACGTATTATCTTTTCCCGGAGGGCACCAACAATCTCTACCCCAATCCCGGAAAGAACAAATAATTTTATAAAGTTCTGGGTCATCTGTTAATACCGCTCCACCTTCTCCCATGGTTATACAGTGGGCTGGATAGAAGCTAAATGTTGAAATATTCCCAAATGTACCTGTATATTTCCCACCATATTTAGAGCCTAATGCATCGCAATTGTCCTCAATTAACCAGAGATTATATTTTTTTGCTATTTCCATTACTTTATCTACATTAAAGGGATTCCCTAAGGTATGTGCTAAAAATATAGCTCTTGTCTTCTCTGAAATAGCATTTTCTAATTGCTCAACGTTTACATTATATGTTCCTCTATCTACATCTATAAAAATAGGTATAAGGTTGTTCTGAATAATTGGAGTAATCGTAGTAGGAAAACCTGCTGCTACTGTAATAACTTCATCTCCTGGTTTTAACCTTCTTTCTCCTAATTTGTAAGAAGTGAGAGCAGATATCGCTATTAAATTTGCTGACGAACCTGAATTTACTAAAGCACAGCATTTTCTCCTTAAAAATTTTGGAAATTTTTTCTCAAATTTTTCTGTAAACCTTCCTGCAGTAAGCCACATATCTAAAGAAGCATCTATCAAATTAAATAAATCATCCTCATCAAGAACTTTCCCTGATGCTGGAATTTTATCCATAGACTTTTCTTTATGAAAAACCTTAAAATATATACTACTCGCATACTTGGTAAAAGCCCGAAGTATTTTATCTAAGGACTCTTTGTTTAAACTTGCTATTTTCTTATAATCGATAGGAGAGATAGTAAATAACTTCTCTATTATTACTGCTCCCTTATCTTCTAATTTCCCTTCTTCTAAGTCATCATTTGTAATCTCTATACCATTAGTTCCCTTCTCTATAATGGCGCATAATAACTCTGTATCTTCTTTTACATCTAAAACTAATAAAAGTTTATCTGAGAGATCTCCTATTGTAGAATCTCTTACTAAAACAATATCCCCTACTTTAATATCTAATCTCTCCATTTATATTAATACCCACCCTTTTGTGTATATTCTATAATCTGGCTTACTGTAAAATCATATAATTCTTTATCCTTAATACCCTCATAATATTTTTTATACCACCCTACTGTCTTTTTTATGGCCTCTTCTACATTATATATTGAATGCCACTTCAGTAAAGAGTAAGCTTTACTGCAATCAAGTTTTAATAAATTTGCCTCATGAAAATTCTCAGAAGACTTTTCTATTTCATAACTTCCGCTTCCCCAGTAATCTATAACTTTTTTAGTGAGCTCTCCTACTGTTAGGACATCGAAATCAGAAGGACCAAAATTCCATGCTCCACTAAATTTTACTTTATCCTCAGACATTTTTAAGGCAAGAAGAAGATAACCACTAAGAGGTTCCAATATATATTGCCATGGCCTTATCGCATTTGGATTGCGTATTTTTATTTCTTCTCCTTTAGATAGAGCTCTTATACAGTCAGGAATAAGCCTATCTTCTTGCCAATCTCCACCTCCTATTACATTTCCAGCCCTTGCAGAAGATAGTGCTACCCCTAAATTCTCAAAATAGCTTTTCCTGTAAGCAGAAACTATAAGTTCTGCACCTCCTTTGCTTGAGCTATATGGATCATAACCACCCATTGGATCGATTTCTCTATATCCATAAATCCATTCCTTATTCTCATAGCATTTATCACTGGTTACAACTATGACTACTTTTACACTATCTGTCTCTCTAACCGCTTCTAATAAATTTATTGTTCCCATAATATTAACTTCATAAGTATATTTTGGAGCTATATAAGAGTACCTTACTAAGGGTTGAGCAGCTAAATGAAATACAAACTCTGGTTTATACATTTTAAATACTTTCTTAAGTTTCTCTTCGTCCCTTACATCTCCGATTATATGAGTTATCCTTTCTTTAAGATTCAGGGCTTCAAATAAAGAAGGATTAGTAGGTGGCTCTAAAGAATAACCTATCACATTTGCTCCTAATTCGCTTAACCATAGAGTAAGCCACGAGCCCTTAAACCCAGTATGACCGGTTATAAGAATCTTCTTGCTTTTAAAAAATTCAAGATTATCGTTTCCCAATTTATACCTCCTGCGACTTTAATTTTGAGGAATTAAGAGTTCTTTTCTTATTCTCGGGATTTTCTAAGCCCATATTTTTTAGAAATTTTTTTTCTTCATCATCTAAGGATGGATCTATTTCATCTATGGGTTTGTTATATTCAAGTTTTGGATACACATAAGACTGATAATTCATTACAAATTCCACTAGAAGAGGCATTTTAGGTTTTTGAAGTATCTTTGAAACTTCTAAAATTGCATTTTCGTTTTGGTGTATCTGAATTGCTCCTATTCCATACGCTTTTGCTATTTCAGTAAAATTACAAGAATTGTATCCACTTTTCTCGTCTGTTGCAAAGTAATTTGAGTTAAAATACAATTTTTGGAATTGCTTTATCATTCCAAGACTTTTATTATTAAATACAAAAATTATTATGGGAAGTTTATAAAAGGCAACGTTATTTAATTCTTGAATATTTATTTGCATTCCACCGTCTCCAGTTATAACTATTACCCTTTTTTTTGTTTCAATTGAAAGTGCGACAGCTGCTGGAAGAGCATAACCCATTGGTGCCATACCACCGCTATTTATAAATCGTTGATTTCTCTTAATACTTAAAACTTGCGCAGCTAACATCTGGTTTTGCCCAACATCTACACATACTATATCATCATCTGCTAAATTATCTGAGATACCTTTCATAACTCTGTAATGCCAATCCTCCTCATGTGCTCTACGCATTTCCGAGATAGGATCAAATCGCTTCTTTAATTTTTGAATGTTCAAAATATATTCTTCGTTCTTAGGCAATACTACTTTTTCCCTTTCTAAAATAAGGTTTGTCGATTTAAGAAATTGTTTAACATCACATATTAATTTCGTATGATATTTTAATTTTGATGATTCTATTTCATCTTTGTCTATATCTATTCGGATTATCTTTTTATTCAAAAACGGAGTTATTTCATTACCTATCTGTCTTGAATCTAATCTTGAGCCAAGAACTATCAGAAGATCACTTTTAGCTAACAATATATTGCCATATCTATTTCCATAAGCCCCTATGAATCCACCAAATAATTTATGATTATGTGGAAAGGCATCTTTTCCCATTAAAGACACAACGACTGGAATGTTTAATTTTTCTGCAAATTTTAGAAGCTCATTCTTTGAATCTGAAATGCTACAACCTCCTCCAGCAAGAATAATTGGAGATTTTGACGATGAAATTAGCTTTAAAATATTGTTTATAACTTTATCATCAAGCAAGCACTCAATTTTTTGAGTGTCTATTGTAAAGGAGGAAGGAGAAACTTTTATCATTTGCCTTTGAATGTCCATAGGTAAGTCTAACAAAACAGGACCTTTTCTGCCATTCAAAGCTATGGATACTGCTTTCTTTAATTCTGATTCAACATTTTTAGAATCATCAACTAAAACGCTATACTTTGTTATTGGCTTTACTATTTTAACTATATCAGTTTCTTGAAAACCTTTCTGTCTTACTTTAAGATCATATTTGAAATCGTAAGTATTAACTTGCCCGGTAATAAATAATACAGGCGATGAATCAAAATAAGCCTCTGCAATACCTGTTATTAAATTTGTTGCCCCCGGTCCGCTTGTTACTAATGCTACTGAAAGATTTCCACTTAACTTGGCGCTTGCAGAAGCTCCAAAAGCTGCAGCTTGCTCATGATAACAGTGGATAAACTTTATTTTTTGACTTTTGCTAAAAGAATCAAAAAGATGAGTTATGGAACCACCTATGAATCCATAGACATATTTTACATTCATATTTTCAAGAAATTTAACTATATAGTCAGAAACTTTCATTTCTTCATTCATCTCATCTTTCTCCTTCATAAAGATAAATGTTTTCTCTAAACCATTTTACTGTTTTAATCAGGCCGTCTTCTAATTTATACTTCGGATACCATCCTAAAGTCTTTTGTATTTTTTTTATATCCGCTCTCCAAATATGAAGTTGTTCACTATCTCGAGGAATTCCTTCTAAGTAAAATTCTTTTTGTGCCTTAGTATTTTAGGACTATCTTTTAAAAACCCGTTGTAAAGAGCAGATAAAATATCAACTATTGAAAGGATTCCGCCAATGCGAGAAACTTTAGCATAATAAATAATGTCTATTGTCAATTTTCGAACATTTAAAGAAAATTTATTTAAAAATTCCAAATTAAGATCGTTATAATTATCCATATTCAACATTTAATCTAATAATAACTCCCTTATCATATTGCAAACATAATCGATTTCCTCCTCTGTACGTTCATGTCCACTTGGCAAATTTATCCCATTTTCTGCTAAATGTTTAACAACAGGATTATCATATTTCTTAAACATTCTAAATGTACTTAATTGAGGGAAAAATGGTCGAGTATCAATATTGCGTTTTTTTAATTCCTTCATAAACTCATCTCTTGTAATGCCAAAATTTTTATCTAAAATAATCGAAGTCATCCAATATATCGATTTTTGATTTCCCTTATTTGGTTTATTCAAAGATAATCCTTCAATATTTCCTAATCTTTGTCTATACCATTCATATATTATATTTTTTTTATCAATCAATTCATTAGATCTCTCTAATTGGGCCAAACCAAGTGCGGCCTGCATATTCGACATTTTATATTTAAATCCAATGTCACTAATCTCAAATCCTGTAGAAGCTCTTCCATGTTCAGCAAAGTGTTTTACACGTTCAAAAAGTTCACTATTATTTGTAACCAACATTCCGCCTTCACCAGTAACTAATAACTTTGCCCCTTGAAAACTAAAACCACTTATATCTCCCCAACTTCCTGTTCGTTTTCCTTTAATCTCAGCACCAATTGAGGGTGCCGCATCTTCGATAACTCTTAAATTATACTTTTTTGCAATTTTCAATATTTCAGGCATATTTGCTGGTTGCCCATATAAGTGAACTGGTATAATGGCTTTAGTTCTCTTAGTTATTCTATCTTCTATACTTTTGGGATCAATACACCAGGTATCAGGCAAAACATCGGCGAATACAGGTTCTGCATTAACATATTTAACAACACTTGCAGTTGCAACCCATGTAATATCAGGAACAATAACTTCATCTCCTTCTTTGATTCCCAATGCTACTAATGCTAAATGTAACGCTCCAGTACAGCATGAAGTAGTTAATGCATGTTTTACTCCAATATAATCAGCAAACTTTTTTTCAAATTTTACAATATAATCATTCCAATGTTCATTCCAACCATTCCTAACAGCATCATTTACATAGTCAATTTCTTTTTGTGTTATTGATGGACCTGCAGTAAGTATCATTTTTCTTTTCATTTTTTTATTCTCCTTTATATCACATTATTTATATTTTTATCTAAGTAATCAAAATCAAATTGCATATAGGAATAAAATCTATCGGGATTTTTGTATTGTTTATCATCCTTTTCAACCCATTTAATTTCATCTATTGTTTCAACCTTAAATAGCGGTATTTTCTTTATCTCGATGAAACCACAATTTTTATAAAAATCAATCGCGTGTTTGTTGTCCGATAGAACACGTAGAAATATATTTCTCAATTTAAGTTTTTTAATACCCCAGTAAAGTATCGAATTCATTGCATATTTCATTATTCCTAGATATTCACCTTTAATTCCCCGTACAACATTGTCAATTTCACAACTTTGCTGCTCAAAATTGAAACTTGAATAACCAAGGTGGCCAATCTTTTTTCTATTAAAAGTTTCAATCATAAACAATATTCGATCTTCTCTATTTAGAACCAAATCATCAATCCATTTTTCAGTTCTTATGTCATCAATTTTAAAAATAGACGCAAAACCGATTGGATTATTTTTTCTCCATTCACTTAATAAATGTATATATTCAGGCGAAGTTAATTTGTATTGAAATGTGATAGGAACTAAATAAGCATATATTAATTTTTTATTATCATAAACCGGAATACATTTTAACTCATCAAATGTATTTTTGCATTTATATTCATTAAAAATATCAATAATATATTTCTCATAACTATTCATATTGAGACTTCTCCTCTGATTTTATAATTGTGTTAATTTGATTTAAACATATTTCATAAACACTTTCATTATTATACCACTCCATAGTTTTTTCAATACATTTTTGTATATTCCATCTGGGATGCCAATTAGGGAAATTTTTGTTTTATTAATGTCAAGAGACAATAAATTTGCTTCGTGTGGTTTATTTTTATCAGATATATCTAATCATTTACCGTCTCCCCATTTTTCAACAATCATACTAACAATTTTTCTTACAGATACTATTGAATTACAATTAGTACCAAAATTACATGCTCCTGAAAATATTCCTGGTTCTTGATACATTTTTGAAACTAAAGGTAGATATCCACTTAAAGATTCTAACACACTCTGCCAGGGTAGAGTCACCTCTGGGTTTCTTATTTTAACATCTTCGTTATTTTCTAAGGCTTTAATACAATCTGGAATCAGTCTGTCCTTTTGCCAATCTTCACCTCCATTTACATTCCTGCTCTTACAGATGATAGGTTTAACCATATTCCTTATGCCTTTCTGGATTAAAAAATGACTTCCGATAAGCTTCCGTTATTAATTCCGAACATCCTTTAATTGAGCTGTAAGTATCATATCCACCCATAGGATCATTTTCTCGAAAACCCCAGATCCATTCTTTGTTTTAATATTTATCACTAGTTACATTTATAATAAATTCAACAGAATCGGTTAATCTGCAGCATTCAAAAACATTTACAGTTTCACCAACATTTATATCTTAAATCTCTTTAGGATTAAGATACGATTTTCTCGCAATTGATTGAACGGCAAGATGAAAAACAAATTCAGGTTGGTATTTAGTAAATATCTCTTTTAATTTTTTGTAATTTCTTACATCTCCAATTATGTGAGTAATTTTATTTTTTAATCCTGTTACAACAAAATTATCTTTGGAAGTGTAAGATTCAAATGCATATCCTATAACATTAGCCCCCATAATTAACCACTTGGTATTTCTCAAAAAATTAAGATCTTGAAGTTTCTCAATCATAAAATAAAAATCTTTTTCTAATATTTTGCTAATGTTAATAAGTACTCTCATTCAGTCCATATCCCCAAGGTGGTTTACCACTATTCCATAGTTCTTCTAATTCTCTTTTATCTCTTAATGTATCCATCGGTTTCCAAAATCCATAATGTTTGTAAGCTACAAGCTGTCCATCTTTTGCTATATAGTCAGAAACTTTCATTTCTCCATTCATCTCATCTTCCTCCTTCATAAAGATAGATGTTCTTTTTAAACCATTTTACTTTTTTAATTAAACCGTCTTCTAATTTATACTTCGGATACCACCCTAAAGTCTTTTGTATTTTTTCTATATCCGCTTTCCAAATATGAAGTTGATCACTATCTCGAGGAAATCCTTCTACAGCAAAATCTCTTTGGTAGCCAACTATTTCCTTTAATATTTTAAACAAATCAATTACTTTTGTATTGGAGCCGCTGCCAACATTTAATATTGTACCAGGTAGAATTTGGTCTTTTTTATTTATTGTTTGAAGAAAAACATCCACAACATCTTCGATAAAGATAAAATCTCTTATAGTATATGGACTTGCAAGTTTAATTTTTTCATTTTTTAGCATAGATATTATCAAATACGGTATCAATCTCGTGGGCTCTTCATAATATCCATAAGGTGAAAATAATCTTAGAGTAAATATGGGCAGATTATATTTTTTAGCTAATACTTGACAATACAAAGTTGCTGCAGCTTTTGTAGCACCATAAATATCTATAGGTTCCAATAAATCGCTTTCTTTCATAGACTTTTCTTTTAGTCCGTACTCTGAGCTACTTCCTGTATTGATAAAACAGTCAAGTCCTTCTTCAATACAAGCATCTAATAAGTTAATAGTTCCTATATAATTAGTATTAATCATTTTTAAAGAATCATTTTGAAAAGGATATCCACCATACATAGCAAGATGAAGAATTATACTTGGTCTGATTTCTGAAAATACTCTCCTTGTCTTTTCTCTATCGGTTAAATCACAGTAATGCTTATTTAATCTACTTAAAATACTATTAATACGCCAGGTATTGGAAGACTCTCTTAATAAAATATGCACATCAGCTTTTTCATTAACAAAGAAATGTGCCAAATTAGCACCGATGAATCCTGTAGCTCCAGTAATAAGAACTCTCATTCAGTCCATATCCTCCAAGGTGGTTTACCACTATTCCAAAGTTCTTCTAATTCTCTCTTATCCCCCAATGCATCCATACATCTCCAAAATCCAAAATGTTTATATGCTATAAGTTGGCCATCTTTAGCTAATTTTTCCAAAGGATCTCGTTCCCAAAATGTATTATCCCCTTCAATATAATCAAATATAGCTGGTTCTAATACAAAAAAACCACCATTAATCCAAGCGCCATCTCCTGCTATTTTCTCGATAAATTCAATCACTTTACCTGAATTATCTTCTAAAGATAAGGAACCAAATTTACCCAAAGGTTGCACAGCAGTAAGCGTAGCATATTTACGATGTTTTTTGTGAAAATCGACTAATTTTTCAATATTTATGTCACTTACACCATCTCCATAAGTTAACATAAAAGTTTTATTGTCAACAAATTCCTTAATTCTTTTTATTCTGCCCCCAGTCATCGTATTTAAACCTGTATCTATTAAAGTCACTTTCCAATCCTCTGAATTTGATTGTTGAAGAATCATTTCTCCTGTCTTTAAATTAAAAGTAACATTACTCATGTGTAGGAAATAATTTGCAAAATATTCTTTAATTAAATAACCTTTATATCCTAAACAAACAATAAAATCATTATAACCATAAGTAGAATAAATCTTCATAATATGCTGTATTATCGGATATCCACCTATTTCTACCATTGGTTTGGGTTTAATATCAGTTTCCTCGCTAAGTCTAGTTCCAAAACCACCAGCAAGAATTACTACTTTCATTTTAATTCCTCCTATGATTACTAAAATTTTAATGTCTATATATTGTTTTCAATTCATTAAAGCAAATACTTATAATATTAACAATTTAATTTATACCACTCAATTGTCCTCTTCAATCCTTCCTCAAAATCCATCCTCGCCTTAAAGCCAAATTCCTTATCGGATCGCGTAGTATCTAATTTCCTTCTGGGTTGGCCATCCGGTTCACTCCTATCCCAATTAATCTTTCCTTTAAATCCTGTAAGTCTACCAATTAACTCAGCCAAATCCTTGATAGATATCTCTAAATCAGAGCCCAGATTTACCGGATCGCTCTTATTATATCGTTCTGCTGCCAACAATATGCCCTCTGCCGCATCTTCTACATATAAGAAACCTCGGGTAGGTTTTCCTGTACCCCAAACTACTACTTCCTCTTTGCCCTCCTCGATCGCTTCTATAAATTTTCTAATCAAAGCTGGAATAACATGGGAACTCTTAGGGTTAAAATTATCTCTCGGTCCATATAAATTTAAAGGCAATAAAAAGATAGAATTAAATCCATATTGAGTTCGATAAGCTTGAGATTGAACTAACATCATCTTTTTAGCCAGTCCATAAGGGGCATTAGTCTCTTCCGGATAACCATTCCATAAATCCTCCTCCTTAAAAGGAAGCGGAGTAAATTTAGGATAGGCACAGATGGTACCGATAGCTACAAACTTATCTACTTTAAACTGACGGGCATATTCCATAAGCATTGCTCCCATTACCAGATTATCATAGAAAAACTTACCTGGATTTTCTCGATTAGCTCCAATTCCTCCTACTACTGCCGCTAAATGAATTACTATATCAGCAGGATAATCTTGATATAACTTGATTACATTTTTTTCTTTAACTAAATCATAATCTTCGACCAGAGGGACAAATATATTATTACATCCTCGCTCCTTCAACTTCTCCACCACATAAGAGCCCAAAAATCCTGCTCCCCCGGTAACAATAACTCTCTTATCTTGCCAAAAATTCATATTTTACTCCTATCAATTTCTTCAGTCATGCCCTTCCTGTTTATTTTCTGTCATTCCTAGTCTTATTTCTGTCATTCCCGTGAAAACGGGAATCTATATTATCTTTTCTCATTCCTGTGAAAGCGGGAATATATCCTTACTTGTTTTTTTCTTTTTCTTTTTTTTTCAATTATTACACATTCACGCGATACTCGATACTCGATGCTATATACTATTTTTACCCCACCGTCAAATGATTCTCCGTCCAGCTAATACCCTTTTGCTTTAAAAGCTTCTTCCCTTCTCCAGGTGAATCCAATCCTGCCAACTCTAAATCACTATCCACCATTATCCTGACTAGTTCCTTAAAGCTAATTCTTGGATTCCACCCCAGTTCTTTTCTGGCTTTAGAAGAATCGGCCAGTAAAAGCTCTACCTCAGTCGGCCTGAAATAACGAGGATCTATCTCCACATATTTCTGATAATCCAAATTCATATAACCAAAGACCTCTTCTAAAAATTCTTTAACCGAATGGGTCTCTCCAGTACCAATAACATAATCTTCCGGTCTTTCCCGCTGTAGCATCAGCCACATCGCCTCTACATAATCCGGGGCATAACCCCAGTCTCTTTTGGCTTCGAGATTACCCAGATATATTTTCTTCTCCTTATCAGCAATAATCCCCGCTATTCCCAGAGTAATCTTACGAGTTACAAAAGTCTCGCCCCTGCGAGGAGAATTATGAACATGACATTTACCGATGCCACAATGAAATTCTCCTGAAGAAGTTTCTAAATCATAAAACCACCCCTCATAATTAGGTAAATCAATTATCTTTTTAACTTCTGAAGGGTTTTCCCTTAGATAATGCACCAGACAAGCATTTCCACCATGTTGTATCTTTCTAATAAAACCTCTTGAAATGCTAGTCCTTCGGAAAATCCCTCTTTGGGATACGCCTTCCAGTGCCAATTTTCTAACTTTTTGCTCTTTTAAAATATTGTCTACCGTAGAAAGAATATTAAGAGAATAAAATATTCTTACATCATTTTTTATTTCTAATGTCAGATTTATATCTTGTCCAGTTGTTCTTTCAATGAGATACCATAATCCCATGGCAAGAGTCGCAGAGTTAGTTTTGAAATTTCTAAATTCATATGTACATTTATTTTCCTTTAGTCCATCTGTAAGATTATAACCTCTAAGAAAAGATATCATGATATCTGGAGAAGAATTAAGAATCACTTTTGGAACTCGTTTTGTTCTATCAGTATTGTAAATATCTATTTTCCTAAGCCAATCATTCCCACCAACTAATATCAATTGTCCTACTATTTTTTGGGGATTAAATCCTGATTTTGAAGGATAATAAACTGTCGTCCCACCCGTAACTCTTGACCACAAATCACTAAAATATTTTCTAATCTCAGAGGATGAATTAGTGAATTTTCCATGTAATCCTTTTCCCTCTTTAGCGTAAGAAATTGAACCATCTCCCACAATCATTCCCATCAGTTCTGCTTCTTCTTGGGAAATTGAAGATTGAGCGGCAAAAAGAGGTTGAGGAAGATCAATAGTCTCCAGACAATTCCCGACCTCAATGTCTCCTACTTTTTTTTCTTTACCACCTTCCATAAAAACGACATGGCTTGAGGTAGTCATAAAAGCTCCTGATCTCGAATTAATAAATCTAGGTCTTTTATTATCCTTTTTTATGTTATGGGGATAAGCAGAAGCAAATATAACATCAACCCAGCCATTTTTATCCCATACTTGAATACCTAAAACTTTTTTTGATCGATATTCTTTTTTTGTTTGATCAAATTTAACAATTTCACATATCGGTTTTAGATCAAACATTTCCTCACTAATTCTCTTACAAAACATTGGCATAAAAGAGGCTATCGTTTCATGATTAAAGAGTATCCCATTGCAGGCAAAGAGATTATAACCCTCCCGATAATTATTCGCCATCCAATAGGCATAAACCTTTGCAGCGGCATAGGGACTCCTCGGTCTAAAGGGAGTGTCCTCATTCTGAGGTGCCGGAGCATCACCATACATCTCACTACTGGAGGCTTGGTAATATTTAGTCTTTATCCCGCTTCTTCTTACTGCCTCCAGTATTCGAGTAGTCCCCAAGGCAGTGATATCTCCGGTATATTCCGGTATATCAAAACTGACCCGGACATGGCTTTGGGCTCCTAAATGATAGATCTCATCTGGCTTTATATTATAGATGAGATTGGTAAGTTGTCCCGAATCACTAAGGTCTCCATAGTGAAGATGTAATCTTACCCCTGCTAAATGGGGGTCTTTGTAGATATGGTCTATTCTACTGGTATTAAAGGTGCTTGCACGTCTGATAAGACCGTGAACTTCATAACCCTTAGAAAGCAGAAACTCCGCTAAATAGGATCCATCCTGGCCGGTAATACCGGTGATTAAAGTTTTTTTCATTTCTCTATATCCCTCCATTGTCCTGATTTTTTATGCTTTGAAACTTTTTAAACTATCTATTTCCTCCCTACTCCCTCATAAGTAAATCCCAATTCTTTTACTTGAGCCGATTCGTATAAGTTTCTAAGGTCGAATAGGATGGAAGTCTTGAGTAATTTTTTTATTTTTAATAAATCAATATTTCTAAACTGGTTCCATTCGGTTAAAATAACCAATGCATGACTGTTTCGTGTCGTATCATATTCATCCTGGCAATAAGTTAGAGTGGGAAGAACTTTTCGGGAATTTTCCATTGCCAGGTGGTCGAAGCATTCAATTTTATCAGGGTTGGCAAAATCATATACTGCCGAGCCTTCACGAAGGAATTCTGGGTTGGAGACGAGGTCGAAGGGAATAGGATAGACAGGCGAGACGCCTGTCTTACGGTTGAGGTTGGGATTGCTTCGATCGCTCTGCTCCCTCGCAATGACAGAAGGAGGGATTGCCGCGCTCTCTTCGGTCGCTCGCAATGACGGAGGGACCTGAAGGTCAGTGGTAAAAGTAAGTCGGCCAGCTGAAATGTTTTTTCCTATAAGGGGGACAAGATTGGGTTCGTAGATAGGGACGCCACCGGAATTAAGAAGAGAAATTTTTGTTTCGTCTTGGTCAACACAGGTTACGGAGAGGCCAAAGTCAGCGAGGCAGGTGCCAGTAACCAGCCCGACGTAGCCGGTGCCGATGATGGAGATATTCATTTTGTTCACTCCATTCACAAAATTCAGTCTACCAGTCTTCCGGTCGGCCAATCAGATTCAATTGACCAATTTACCGATTGACCGATTTACCGATTAAATTCAAGTTCTTCAATGTGATAGGGGACGGTTCTTTGACACACTTTCTGTGAGGGTGTCAAGCTTTCAAGTATCTTAATCCTCGCTCATCACAATGGGAAGGAAATTTAGTTATCGCTGGAGATCTTTAGAATATTTTCAATTTTCTCTTTAAGTCTCGGAATAAGATTCTCTATGACATCCCAGACGATTTCCCATTTTACACCGAAATATTCAATGCTCTTTTTAAAGTTTCGTCTTTCATCAAATTTTCATATTTTAAAACTTTACTTTTATCCATTATAAAATTTATCTCATCGAAGATATGCCTTACAAAAATCTCATTTTTCTTCAATTTTCAATGCCTCCTTTTTTACATAAGGCTCAAGGTAAGGGCTTAAACTACCCTCAGGTATTAAATTTACCTCTTTTT
>Ga0315288_10002969_pt1 | contig 21657 bp, 21 predicted proteins | sample YL17G11_20_MG_FD_203454 | JGI IMG/M metagenome (GOLD analysis project Ga0315288, IMG submission 203454) | Sediment microbial communities from Yellowstone Lake, YNP, Wyoming, USA - YL17G11_20 | ecosystem: Environmental > Aquatic > Freshwater > Lake > Sediment | place: USA: Wyoming | collected...
CCTCATCGTTGCCCATGCTGGACACCGTGGCGATGCCCTGTTGCTTCATTGTCTCGCGATACTCTTTGAGCGGATCCACGCGCACCCGCTTGGCCTCTTTTTTCGATACTGCCACCGGGTTGCGCTTCTTTGTCATGGAACCGATCCTCTGAGCTTCGCTTTCAGGTTCACCAACGCATCGTCATGCAGGGCCCTGGGCTCCGACGCACCGGGGGTCTGGCGGATGCAACGGTTAGCCAGGTATGGCGGGCATTCGATGCACATGAGATCGTCAGCCTCAAACCTGCCGAAGCATAGATGCCGGCCCCCCGGCATCGGCGTCAGAAAGGGTGGCCACCCGTCACCGGAGGCGGTGGGGGCGGTGGGGAACCCATCGGAGCCGGGATGTTCTGGGGAACGCCGCCCGGAGCCGAGGACACCGGAGGCGGGGCCATCGGAGGCGGTGGAGTCCCCATCATGCCCGGGTTACCGCCCATCGGAGGCGGCGCACCCCACCCACCCGCAGGCGGTGGCGGTGGCGGTGGCATCTGCGGAGCCGCCGAGGGCGCCGGCTGTTGCGGCCACGGTTGCTGGGGCATCTGCGGGGCCATCGAGGGCGGTGGCGGGGCCCACTGAGGCATCTGTTGCTGAGGCGGTGGCCCGAAGCTCGGCGGGGCCGGGGGAGCCCAACCTTGCGGTGGCGGTGGCGCGCCCATCGGAGATTGCCCCTGGTAGGGGCTCGGCCATTGCGGGGCCGGGTTGGGGTTGTAGGTCTGCGGAGCCTGCCCAGGGTAACCCTGAGGCACCTGAGCGAAGCTCTGGCCAGTCGCCGGCATGGGAAGGCCCAAGTCTTGGATCGCCTTCAGTTGCTCCTCCTGGCTGGCAGGTGCAGTCTGCGCTTCCAGATCCCACAGGTGCTCCAGGGCCGGGTAGAAGTAGGGGTTGAGCTGAGCCGGATCCAGGTCCAGCACCCCATACTCGACGTTCATTTCCTCGGGCCCGGTCTTTTTCTTGCTGTACTTGAGCGGGCGACCGCTCACCGGATGCACGAGCTTAGAGATCCCGCCACGGGTGTCAGCCAACCGTCCGATATCGGTCTGGAGGTTGGGGCCCGCACCCAGGATGTAGGGACGCATGATGCCGTCCTGTCCGTAGTGCGTGGTCGGGTTGCTCAGGTCCACCGCGTTGTAGAGGTACTGCCGGCGCACCTTGCCAAAGTCGTTGGCCATCTTCTGCATTCGCGGATCCGGGCTCTGCATCCCCAGGCGGATCGCCGCCATGTAGATCGAGTCGTCGCCCGCGTAGCCCAGCACCATCCCCTTCGGGTGGCCGGCGCTCTTGTAGAAATGGCTTTTCGACTCTTGGAATACTGGCTTTCCCGGGGCCCACGGGGGCAACAGGTGGATGATCACCGAATTCTCATAGCCCGGATAGACGCTCTGATCCCAACGGGTCTGCCCCTGGGGGCCCGGCACGCGGAGAAAGTTGGGCTTGGGCCCAAACTGGCTTACCGGGGTCTGACTGTAAGCCTGAGCTGCCGCCGCGTCATTCACATCGTGGAATTGCGGCATGGCCGGCGCGTTCTGCGGAGGCGGATAGCCTGGGGCCATGCCCGGCATCTGTTGCGGGTAGCCTTGCGGAGCCATCTGCTGGTAGCCCTGTTGGGGCATCTGTTGCGGGTAGCCTTGCGGAGCCATCTGCTGGTAGCCCTGTTGGGGCATCTGTTGCGGGTAGCCCCCCGGGGGAGGGCCGTAGTACGGTTGCTGACTCATGGATCTCTCCTTTGGGCGTTGATGCCCTCATAGTGATTAACCCCAAACCGGGGAAACTCCGACACGAAATCTAGGGGTGATGCGGCATTCCCTGCTCGTGGTATCGCGGCGCGAATCGCATGAGCATGTCTTTCTTGGCGCGAAAGGCCTGAAGCAAAGCCTCGGTGGCGTTGTAGGCCTCCTCAGCGCGCTCCACCTGCACTTGGTGCTTGGCGTACTCCAGATCGACGCGATACATGGCCCCCACCGCGTCCGTGGTGGGCTTTTTCCAGCCCTCGGGCTTGCTCACCGGGTCCAGGGCCCGGAGCAAGAACGCGGAACGCCACGCCCGGTAGCGCCGCTCCTCCAGCTCCCACACCCGCTTGGCCAGCGCCGACAACCGCCCCCACTTCTGGATCTCCGCGGCGATGACATCGACCTGGGCCGGGATGGTCAGCTCGTTGATCACGAGGTCGCGCACAATCTCCGGCGTCACGGAGTACCACGGCACCGCCGTCATGCCGTCCTCGACCAGCGCGTGGATGTTGAAGCTCGGGATGTTCTGGAATCGGGCGATGTACTGATCAAATAGGTTGTCCATTCGCGCTCTCCTCTTTGTAGGGAACCTTGTCAGCCCATGTCTGGAAACTCACCGAAGATTCCGCGATAATTGGGATTGGATGAAACTCTGGAAAGGCCTCCATAAGGCGCTTGCAGTTCTTTACCACCTGGGTCAGACATTCTCGCGGGGTATCGATCTGGATCTCATCGTGGACGGTGTTGACGAGCAACGCCGGGATCTTCTCAGCGACCAGCCAATCCGCGATCCTTACCAGCGACTCTTTGGTCAACTCAGCCGCGGTCCCCTGAATGGCGCTACCGATCATCTGCCTCTCAGCGCGCTTACGTTTCCAGAAAACATCACTAGCTAAATCTGGAATCCGGCGCGTGCGCCCAAAAAGACTTGACCATTGATTGCCTTCGCGTCGAGCTTTGGCGCAAAGCTCCTGCCGGAAAGCAGTAATCCCTGCGTAACGCTGAAAAAAAGCTCGCATGAAAATTGAAGCGTCTGCTTCAGATATTTTGGCTTGCGCTGCTAAGCCTTTCTCTGAAAGGCCGTATGAGATCCCAAAATTTGTGATCTTGGCCACACGGCGCTCGCATTCATGCCCCAATAACGCGCCCACTTCTTTAGCCGTTCGATCATGCAAATCCTCCCCCGTGATGTACGCATCCACCATAATTGGATCTCTGGAATAGTAAGCCAAGACACGCAACTCAATTTGCGAAAAATCGCAAAGTACCCGAACCCAATTCTGCCCCCGCCCGCAGAACGCTCGCCGAATAGACCACGGATCTCGTCCACCTGCTTTCAACTTCTTGCCTGTCGCCGCCAATGCTCGCGCTTCGTCGTCATTGCTCATGTTTTGAAAATTCGGACTTTTACAACTCGTGCGGCCAGTGCTAGCTCCCACACTCTGAAAATTACTGTGCAACAAATTTCTGGAATCCAGCAATTCCAAAATTGACGTGGTGTAAGTGCTGTCTATCTTCTCAGCATCACGCCATTCCAGAATCAATCGGCACACCTCGCTCACAGCAGAGAAGCCTTCCAATACTTCTCGATCCACGGCGAGCTGATTGCCCTTGGTGCGCTTCTCCCACCGCAGACCCATCACATGATAAAGCGTTGACCGCAGTTCATCATCGCTCCCAACGTTAAACCTGTAGCCTCCCATGAGTTGGTGGATCCGAACTTCCAGACTTTCCTTAGCTGCACGCACTTGCTCCCGAACGCCCTGGAGGTAAGGAACGTCAATCGGCATGCCGTTCTGCTCCATATCGCACAGAACTTCGGTGAGTCGCATTTCGGTGGGCCAGATCCGCGAGTAGTATCGGCTGACCCCCCACTGCTCGTAGTGATCCCGCAGCTTGGCGCAATGGTCAGTATCAGTGCAGCAATAGATGCCGCACAGCACCGGGTCCACTTCGCTGTAACCGTAGCGCCACTTGTAATCCTCGATCTTCATGCCGTTGGCGCGGGCCAGCTTCGCCACCTCGACATTCAGCGTGGTATTCCAGGCCATCGCAGCTTTGATGCCCAGGTCCAGCTCGGCGCGCTTTTCCAGCTTCAAGGGCGCGTTGTCATCATAGAGCCGTGCGGCAACCATCGTGTCATAGCGCGGCCCCACGATGCGCCAGCCCTCTTTGCGCGAGAAGTGATCCTCAAACTTGATGTTGTGGCCCACCTTCTCGATGGTCGGGTCACCCAGCAAGTCTTTGATGGCCGGGGCTATCAGCTCGGATGAAAGCTGAGGCGAGCCCGTGCGGTGGCGCACCGGAACGTAGGCATTCCAGATCCGCCCCTGCTCATCCCATCCGGCCAACCCGATGCCGCAATAGGTGGCGTGCTGAAACCAAGCGATGCCGCTCGTTTCATAGTCCACCACGATCCGCTTTCGGCTCTTGAGCCACCGGATCATCGCCTCAAACTTCTCGCCCGTCGTGACGATTTGCTTGAGCGGGTTGCGCTCATACTCGATGGGAAACGCACTGAGCTGGACGGCCATTAGGTGCCCTTACGCTGATAGGCTTTCCAGGCCTGCTCCCACGTCAGCCATTGTTGAGCCACACCGCTCCAGTAGAGCACCACGCCATTCGGCTGAAGATGCGTCTGGCCCGTGAGCCCAGCGAAGCGAGCCACCTGCTCAGTCACACTGGCGACTTCGGCGGCACCTGGGCTACCTTGTCCAACCCCCAGAACTTCACCGCGCTCCAGTTGGCGTTGCCCGTCGCCAGCTTCGCCGCTTCGCATAGGGTCGGGCAGTCCTTCTCGTTGATCGTGTAGTGCCCCTTGAACACCTGCACCCGATACGTCTTGCCCAGGCGTTCCACCTGGATCACCGACCCCGGCACCGCTCGACGAATCAAGGGCGACCGCTCCCGCTCGCGCGCCCACCGCGTCATCCAGGTGTGCCGGCCCCACTTCTCGCCCAGGGGTGCGCCTACCCGTGCCTTGGCAGGCTTCGCACTCTTTGCCTTTCGCGCCCGTGCCCCAGCCTTGGCACGTTTGACAGGCCGGGCTTTCGGAGGGCCCGCGATCACCGCGGGCTCGGCAGCCTTGGCCTTCGCCGGCTTCGCCTTCTTTCCAGCCTTTTTCTTGGGCTTGGGTTCCGGAGTCGCCGGCTCGCCCTCGTCATGGGTCGGGTTCGCATCCTCTTCCACAGCGGCAAACGGATCTCTCTCGGGGGTGGGCTCGGGGGCAGGAGTAGGTGCCGGAGGCGGGGCCTCGGGCTTCGCAGCTTCCGGCTCGGGCTCCGGCTTGGGCGGGGGCCGCTTCTTCTTCGGGGCAGCCTCGGGCACCGCTTGCCCTTGCTTGAGCGCCATGAGCACGAGGATCGATTGCTCGCTCACCTCGCACTCTTTGGCCAACGCCGGCAACGTCGCCTCAGGCCCCAGCCGGGCCTGGGCTGCAACGAAAGCGATCTGGCCCATGACCTCACGGCAGACCGGGGAAAAGGCGCACGTCCCGCATTCGGTGGCACCCCCCGCCGCCCCATCCCACAGCTCGCCGAAGCATTCCGGTTGCGCTGAGTCAGGCGGGGCGATGAAGTGGCCATCCACAAACGTCAGGCCGTTGGGCAGCTCGCCGTTGATCTCCCATTGGCCATTCACAAACGCATACTTAGGCTTGTCCATGTCGCTCTCTCTCGCGGTAACTGCCGCCGTCAGCTCAGCCAACGTCATAGCCGGCGTGAAAGAAATGCCCAATCGATCGGCCCGGCGCTTCAAATCCAGGCATTCCAGCAATTGAGCTTCCGACTCCATACCTGATCTAACCCCAAACTCTGGAAACTCCGACACGGTTTCTACAGCGCGGCCACCTTTTTCACCACCCGCCGAATCCTGGCTACCCGACGCTCGAAAGTCCGGAAAACCCCATCGCTCTCCGGCTGCCAGGCTTCCGAGATGATGCCATTGGCTTCTGCCAACCGCGCCACGATCTCTTTGTCCTCAGGGCCCAGCACCTCTATCAACACACGCACCACTTGACGAGCGGCTATCTGCTCATCAATCTGGTAGACGCCCAACGCCGTTTCCTCATGAGCATCCACCGTTACCCCGAAAAACCGATGCCGACCTTGATCGCGCCTCCAATTTCGCGCTCGGTTCCACATCGCCTTGTAGGTGTATCGACGCTCAGCGGGCAGACAAAAGCCCACGCGCTTCTGGAAACGCTCAGCGACATCGATTGCCTTGAGCCTCAGTTCTTGGGCAAAGTCCTCGCGCGTGCGGGCCTTGGCGTCCAGCATCCCTGACCTGGGGCCGAAGCGACGGGCCAAGAGCTTCGCCGCGGGTTTGTATTCCGCATAGGCATGGATCGCAGTCACCGCTTCCATCATTTTGTCCCTTTCGGCCATCCGGCCATCGCAGACGCATCCGCACCCGCGATTGTGGGGCGCTAACCCCGTGGTTTCTCACACAGAATTGCCGCGTATACGCCAACCTGGATCATAACGCAACGGTTTTCGGCCAATTTGTGCCGTGTGTTGCGCAGAATCGACGCGAAGCCCACCTTATGCGGCTTTCGCGGCCTTCTGGACGATCCTTTGGAACTCCTCCTCCAGCTCTTTCAACAACGTGGCGCGCTTCTTCGGAGCCAACATTGCGGCCATCTGAGCCAGCAACATGGTCCCCGCAACCGTGAAAAACGCGGAACGCCCCACCCCAAGCTGGACGCTCGCCACGTCATCGATGGCCCCCACCAACCGATAGGGGATCATCATGGTCACCTTCAACCGAGGTTGCTTTTCCATCACACGCTCCATATCGCAGACCTCTGACACCAGGGCTCGGCATGAGCCCGAAGTTGATCCAGGTACTCGCGCGGATAGGTGCCCGGGTCTTTGTCGGGTAGCCACACGAGCCGGAGATCGAACAAGCTCGCCAACACCGGAGCCCACGCCAGCATGTCTGCCCGGGCATCCGCATCCCAAAGAAGATCCACCGCCCGCACGCCAGCACGCCATAGCTTGGCGATCTGCACCGCGCTCAGAGCCTTGCCGAAGCTGGCCACCGCTGAGGGTCCCGCGTGAACGCAATCCACGGGCCCTTCCACGATTGCCACACGCGGGTAGAAGCGCGCCGAATTGAGATTGAGAAGCACATCGCTCGATACTGCCGCCCCAGGCTGGGCCGGAGGGTTCAAGGCCTTCAAGAAATGCTTGTCCCCCGGAGGCGGATCCCACATCGCACGCGCCTGCCAGTAGACGAGCTGCCCCTCCTCCCACACCGGAAACACCAAACGATTGCCGTAGCGCCCGCCATCGCACCAAAAGAGCCCCAAGCGATTAGCGTCCTCTACCGTGATCCCCCGGTAGGCCATGTAAGGGAGCGGCACGTCTATCAACCGCCAATTCGGAGGCGGCGCAATACTCACCACGTCCTGGTGATACGAGGTCACAAAGCTCGTGAATTCGGTGGCCCCGATCGTCACCAAGTCCTGGGCCGTGAGCGTAGCGCTCGCGAGCACGAGTTGGATGGCGCGCTTTCGGTCGCAAGGACCCAAGAGCTGCAAGAGATCCAGCAAACCACCCGCACCGGCCACCGCCTTCCGACGCATCGAGATCCCGGTGACGGTAGTGCTGAACTTCTGGCACACCCAGCAATGCCAGGTTTTCTTTTTGGTGTTGACGGTGAGCTTTTCCTTGCCACAGGTAGGGCAATACATGATCCATTCGCCGTCTTGGGCTTCCACCGCCCCACGGTCACGGACGTAGGCCACAAGATCGAAACGCTCTATGGCTTGGTCGATCACTTGAACGTCGCCGCCATCGGCTGGGGAGCTGGCACCGGATTGACCGGCACCGGTTGTCGCTGCTTTCGAGAAGATTGCGGGGAGACCAGCAAACCACCTTCAGCCGGCGTATCAGGCAAGGGTGGGCTTTTCGCCGTAGGGTCACTGCGAATCGTCATCGTGGAGAAATCACATCGAACCACCCATCCCTTGTCAGCCTCATTGTCACGATACAATTCCGCGTAGAGTCGCATCACCTTGGCAATGCGCTCCTCATTGGTGATATTCAGCGAACCCAGGAAATCCGCCACACGCACCTTTTCGTAGCAGTCAGCGATCTGCCGAGCGTGCAGCCAGTGGGCGTCATTCTCCGCGCCCTTCTCAGGCCGCTGCGCTTGCGATGCGCTCCACACCGCGTAGCCCCGATTGGCCAAGCTCTTGAGGTCACGAAACGCGGCCTTCTGATTCTCGCGATCATTGGCGTAGGTGCCCCGGCCATTCAAGAGATCCCCGTAGTCCACGATCACGAGGTCGGGCACCCAGCCGTGCATCCGCTTGAGGTCTTTGATCGACTCATGGACATCCGCGCATGTGTAATTCCACTCCTCTGTGAATCCTCGGATATATAGACACCCACGCATGAGCTGATAGCTCTGGTAGGCCTCCTGGTACTTCGCCGAGGTCAGGCCCTCAGTGCGGATCGTGCGATACAGCTCCTCAGTGAAACCCGACTCATACCGGTCCTCCACCTGTGGCCGGCTGCCCTCGAAAACGAAATGGGCCGTGCGCCGGAGCTGCAAGCGCGTCGCGGCCATTCCATGTTGGGTCAATTGCGTGCTCTTGCCAGTCTTGGCGTAGGCCACCCACAGCCCCAACTCCCCCTTGCTCAACCCGCCATTCAGAATGTGATCCAGGTTGGGGAAGCCGGTAGCAACGGCCTTGGCCGATGGGTCATCGGTCATGCGCCGGATCTGCCGGTCGGGTAGCTCCTCAAAAAACCAGCTCTCATCCGCCGCCGCCCAGGTGGTCTTTTGCAGCCGCTCCATGCGGGTCATCATGAGGTCATAGGCCTTATCGACCTTGCCCGCGTTGTAGAGCCCGCGCGACTCTTGGAACGTGCGAACGAATAGATTGCGCTTCACAAAGTCCAGCACCGCATCCCGCATCCAGGCCTCATCCTTGAGCGGCGCTTGCTTCACCTGCTCCAGGGCCACCTCATAGATGGGCCGGATCTTCGGATCCATCATCCGGGTCTGTTGCAGGATGGTGTGGATGCCGGGGAAGGCCCCGTATTGCCCTTTGAACCGAAGCGCGTAGCCCCAGGCCCACCGTAGCGCCTCGTGCTCAAAGAACTGAGGCTCCAGGTGCTCCCCTATCGCGTGCCCAAACCGCGAATCCTCGCACAGTAGCCGCAACAGGGACTTCTGAAATTCCCCATCGAACGGTTGTTGCGTGGTGGCGGTGAGGGGCGTGCCCTCAGCCGCCATAGCTCGCCCTCCCCACGATCACCTGAGCTTGCTGCAACGTCATCTCACCGCGCCGTAGCGCCAAGATGTCAAAGGGCACCGCCGCCATGAGCTGGGTGGCACATTGGGCCGTTGCCGGGCACCGCGCGCACGTTGTGCTCTTGGGATGGTAGCCGTAGGCTTCGGTGGTCATCTGGGCCATGCACTTGTCGGGTCGCCCCTCGCCCAGGTAGATACGCTTGCGGGCCTCAGCCATCGGGCTCACGTCCCGATTGGGATCGAAGTCCGTGCCGGCCTGCCGCCGCGCCGCTTCCAGCTCACGGTAGATCGTCGCCTCGTATCCGGGCGTGTCGGTCATCGCCGCGTAGTCGGCCAAGGCTTTTATCAGGTGTCGTTTGGAGGGGACGAGCTGGGTGAGCACTGGAGCGAATAGCCAACGGCGCTTGCGAAACAGGTGATAGAGCCAACGCCTGGAATCGATGCCCTGCGAGCGGCACCACTCATCCATGCGGGCCATGATCGGCAGCCCGCGCTTCGGGCCTAAGTCTTTGATCGGGTGCGTCGCCCGCATCTGTTGCGTGTGGTGCGTGCGCGATCGATATTGGTTGTAGTCGGATAGAAGATCATGGTGCCGTGACTCCATTGGTGTCCCTTTCAGATTCGCAACCGCGAACCTGTGATGGCGCTCCAATACATTCATGACGAGCGATGAAAGCCTTGTTGAACGTCTGAGATCGACCCCCCGGAAATTCCAAACACACCCAATACGCCGAAAACCAGATCAGAATCCCCTCCACAAACGAGCCTTCCACCAGCTTGTCATACAAGCGGAGTGTGCTGCCCTTACGCCTCATCCATTCCGCGTGCTCAGGATCAGGAGGCGGGCCGTTGTTCTTGCTGCGCGTCATGCCGGGTCGCGCCCCAGGCTCCAGGTCGGATCCAGGGTAGACGCCTGCGAGATGAGATAACGGATGGCCCGGTCCAGCTCAGTCACCGTCAGTGTCTCCGGGTGGAACTTGTCCACCACCTTGCCAGCGATAGTTTCGGTGTCGCCGGTCTTGATGGTGCTCCGATGATCTCGGTAGTTGGCGATCATGGTCTGAAACTCTCGGCACTTCTCATCGAAGGCGATGTGATCCATCGAATCCACAAGGTGAATCGAGTTGAACACTAGCCACGTCCGACCGCTCGCCACCAACCATTCTTTGAGTTTGGCCGGGCTCGGCATCGCCGTGCGGAGCGAAGCCTGGATGCGCTCCTCGGGGGTCAGGTTTCGGTTTTCGGGCAACGTGAGGTCAGGGTGGGGCATCGTCAGCTCCTCGAAAAAATGCCCCGGGAATCAAAGGGACACCCGATTCCCGGGGCTCTACGGTCACTGCGATGGGATCCACCGCAGAGTAGCACGCTGTGCAAGGATGACAAGGTCACAATGGATCTAACCCCGCGGCGAGGTTTTTGCGACAACTTTTTCAAGCCACCCTGGCAATTCGTTGGCATCGGCCAGCACCGTAACATCAAACGTGGGCTCCCGGTAGTACACCTCCAGACGTTCCTCACTGTGATCCAAGAGCATCCGATGGTGCCGGTCTGCGAAGTCCACGATGATGGCCTCGCGCTTGCCAGGGACCGCCGTGCAAACCCGGTAGGCGTTCTGAGTCAGGCTCACTTCGGCCTTCTCGCCGCGGGCGTACACGAGCGCATCAACGTAGGGGAGATCCACGCCCTCCCCCAACAGGCTCGTGCCCAACAGGATCTTGACCTCTTGATCGGCCAGGAAGCTCTCGATCACCCGCACCTGCACATCCCGGGGCCGGTCGGTGCTCAGGAATTCCACCGGCTCAAACTCCGCACCGGCTGGGGGCTGGGGCAGGAAGTGGTGGATCCGGTGATTCAGCTCGCGCCCCTGGGCCTTGGTGCCCACGAGGCTCAGCACCTTGCGGCCCATCTGGTAGAGCAACAGCGCCGCATTCGCCGCGAGTTGATTCCGGTAGGCGTGCTCATGGATCCCGTACTTCCCGAAGCCGCCGTTGAACTGAGCGCCGGCTCCCCGGAGCTTCGGGTGCGCCGGCATCGGCACAAACGCTACCTTGGTGGGCACGAGGAAGCCCCGGCGCAACAGCTCATCGCTCGGGACTTTGTAGATCGTGTTGCTCAAAAGCCCGTGCATCGCCATTGCATCGAAGCCCGAGCGGAAAAACGTGCCCGTCATCCCGAAGCGGAAATAGATGTGGTCGCACTTCGGGAAGATGTCTTTGGTGTAGCTCTTGGCCGCGCCGTGGTGCCACTCATCCACCACGAGCATCTGGCGGGTGTCATAGAATTCCTGGGGCAGCCCCGTGGCCGTGGCCATCGTGCAGACCACCACCGGATGCTTGGCCGCGTGCGGCCAGTTGGAGCCGCCCACCAAGTGGTAGCAGTAGTTGCGCCCGAAGTGGCCCGCGATCACCTTGGCCGTTTGATCGACGATGCGATCGGTGGGGGCAATCCAGACTGTGGGGAGCGCGATCCGCCGATGCAGCTCGCACATGGTGCGCGTCTTTCCAGACCTGGGGGGCATGTCAAAAACGCCGCGGCCCAGCTTGATTCCAGACACCACCGCCGCCTCTTGATAGTCCCGAAGCTGGATCGGGCTCAGATCCGGCATCCCTTCCTCAGGCTTCACCCGGAGATCCTTGACATAGGGCGTGTACTGATACTTCTGGCAGATGCGCACGAGCTTGGGCACGAGGCCTGAGGGGAAGTAGGGGTACATCGTCCTGGGTCGGTGGAGTAGCCGAATCCACCCATCCCAACCTGACGCCTCACCCTCGGGGCTCTTGAAACCCTTTTCCCGAGCTATGGCTGTGGGTGTGGGGAAGCGGGATTCCTTGTCAAGAATCCCAAGGATGAACTCGTCAGCTTCAAGGATCGAAGTCCAGGTGTTCCCAGTTTCAAAGACTACCTGCCCAGCCATCCTACCCTCCGAAGATCGTCTGGAAGGGGGCGAAGCCCCCGCCTGGGTGCCGCATCGGCACCCAGGCATCTTGACGCACTGTGTTGTGTCGCCCTCTCTTTAGAGTATCTTAGATACTAGATATCTTATATTATATATTCTTTTCAGTTACTTATACACCCCAGCCCTTGACCCCGTTGTAAGGATCCTTTGGGCTAGTGGGCTGGGGTATTTGGTGGGTAATTAAACCCATACCTGATCTAACCCCAAACCCGACAAGTTGCGACAAAGTATTTTCTAAAAAAGAACCTACGGCAAATTTTCAGAGCTACTTGAGGGCTTGGACCGTCTTGACGCTGAGCGCGAGCACCGCCACTGTCGCCACCGCGGTCACGACCACGACAAAAGTAGGCCGCTCGTACCACCTGGGTGGTAACGTTTCCACCTGCTCAGTTAGCCTTCGCATGAGGAGGTCTACCTGGAGCTGGGCCGCTTGCTTGTCGTTGTCGCGGAGCTGTTGCGCCCCCTGGAGCTTCATTTGCGACATCTCTTGCTCACGCTGGATAGCCAGATCCACCCGCTCCTGGCACCCCTCAGCCATGACTCCTAGCTTTGCCGCGCGCCGAAGGGTCAAAAGCATCCCCGTGAATGGGGCTGGTTGGCCCTCAGTAAGCGCCTGTACGCAGCTTTTGGGGTCGGAGGGGTCACAGGCCTTGTCCGGCGTTTGCGCAGCACCACGGGCCGCCCAGAGCGTCAGGCTAGCCGCGAGTAATCCGCTCCAGGTACTTCGCCAGAGCCACAGGGTCATTTTCCAACTCCTTCACCTTGAGTTGCTGGACGGCATCCAAGGCCATCGTTTTGGCAGCGTATTTGTCTTTGATGTGACCCAAGGTTTGCTCAGTGCCGAGCTGAAGTTGCATCTCCCGGGTGGCCGATCCGGCCTGGATGATGCCCAGCTCGTCTTGCACGGCTTGCACGAGCCCCTTGGTGTCGGACTTGCGCCATGAGCGAAAAAGGAGCCATCCGATCAAGATCGCGATGATGATCACCGGAAGCTGCCAATGGTCAAGGATGAAGTACCACACTTTGAGGATCCTACTTGCCATTGGTAGCTCCGTCACCCTTGAAGATCCCGGCTACCTTGGACGTGCCGTTGATGCCCAGCAACGCCCAAAGGGTATAGAGCATGGCCTCTGGCACCACGCTCGCGCCCTGGAGCGTCTTGGGGATGTCCACTTTGGCCGCGTCCAACGCCGCCTTCACTTCGGGAGAGATGCTGCCACCCGAAAGGCCAAGCCACAGCCACATGCAAGCCGCGTAGGTGCTGAGCGACAAGAGCTTGGTGAGGCTGACGGCCTGCACCCCGTTCTTTTCCTCCATGATGAGCGCGCCCACGAATTTCCAGAGATTGAGGCGCACAGTCTGGGAGGCCTTGGCCACGAAACTCTCAGCTTTTGGGGTTGCTTGATCCGACATTTTTGTCCTCGCTTTCAGGTTTGATCAAAAAGGGTTTGCCTTCTGCAAGCACCGGAGATTTGCGATCCCACCAGGCTCGGATGTCATTGAGCCTTCCGTTGACCTGGCCGTCCAGCGCCATGATGCGCTCTTTCAGTTGGGTTGCCTGGTTGGTGATCTGCCGCAGATTTGCCAGGACGGTAGTGCGCTCATCGGTGGCCGTCCTCACCTGATCAGCAAGGTAAGCTACGAATTCGTTGGGAGGTGGCGCTTTGCCCTCCAACACCGGGACGATCTTTTTCATCCAGGCATCGTCCATCGGCCCAAAAGCCTGGGGCGCTTTTTGCTCCGCAGGCTTTGGCACCACATGCACTCCAGCTCGCTGCTTGTTCTTCATGTCGCTCTCCTCAGGATAGGTAGACCACGTAAGCATTGGACGGAATGTCTGCCAGTATCACACCAGCGGGCGGAACGATAGTGGCTCCTCCCGGCACATCGCTTTTTAGGGCCACATCCACCTTGGAATTCAAGTCCTCGCTGGTAGGGCATTCGGCGAACACTATCTCACGATCAGCCACAGCATAGGCCAACACCGTGGTGGAGCATCGCGTTGCCTCGCGATTCAGGCACTCCTCAATATCCGCAAGCCCTGTGTAATCTTGATCTGGGCGGCAGTGCAGTATCACAGGCCCCGCTGCCGTCTTCGCGTAAACGACGTTCATGGTGTCCCCTACTGAGCTACCGTGTAGACCACGGCGCTGAAATTCGCATCGGCTGCGGTCCAAGGCGAAGTCGTAATGTTGTATGTGTAGGCGCGAGCGTAGTTGGCACTGATATTAGCGGCCACTGCGCTCACACCGCGAACTGACTCCTGTGATGTGCCGAAGCTGGGGCACATGGCGGCGGATGATCGTACATTGGTGTAATTGATGTCATAGACGCCCGTGCCGCCTGTGTGAGTGACACTGGCCACGTTCCAATAGGCGTCCGTTGTCAACGATCCATCAAAGTTCACTTGGACAATCATGAATGGGCATGTGTTCTGATTGAGCAAAGTGGCGTTGCCGGTAGCGGGCGGGTTGCGGGTTGTGCTCGTGGGCATGAATGACGCGCACTGTGCCAAACCCCCGTAGGAGGTGTCGGCACGGATGGCTGCGACAAAGACACCACCTTGCATGAACCTGTAGCCCACGCTGCCCGGAGCACTGCGATCGAATTCCAGATAGGTTGTGTCCTCAAAATGCAATGAGGGTTTGTTGGCTGTCGCAAAGTCCAACCTGAAATTGGCGTCGCGCACCGCGCAGGTGTTGTCCACCGCATCCGCGGCAAACCCAATGGTCGCTCCCCCGAGCACAGACAAGTCATTGTCGGTCGGGGCTCCGAAACTACCGATGTTCAAACCGCCGTAAACGCTGACCAGCCCTGCTCCCGTCCACTGCATGACGCCAGCACTGTTGCAATAGATGCTGCCGCCCGTCGCGCTATTGAAAAATGAGCTATTGAGGTTGGCCCCTGTAAAGATGCTGCCAGTAGTCGCCCACAGATTGGTAGCTGACCGGATTTGCCCCTCGGCATAGATTTCGTCATCCACCGGAGCCACACCGGCTGAACCGACATAGAGCCCGTTCTGGATGGCAAGGCCCGAAGCGGAGAGCCGCGCCTCAATGGTGCCGGCGATGTACCAAGTCCAGTAGTTGTTGGTACGGCTGAATTCCAGATAATCATTGGAGCCGGCTGTGTCAAAAAAGATTCGCGGGTTGGTGGCGCTCCCTGCAAGGGAGAACGCCGAATCACCCACGGCCACCGTGTCATCATCCATACTCGACGTGATGAATCCTACGGATAGGCCTTTCTCCAGGGCCAACCCCGTAGAACTCAGTCGCGCTCTTTCCACACTGCCGATGTTGTAGCGCCACTCACTCAGCGTTCGATTGAACTCGATGTAGTCAGTAGAATCGTAGGTCTCTCTTGGATTGCCCGCGTTGAACCAGTAGGCGTAGTTCGCATCGCCGATGGCCACGCGATCTTCCACAGGAGCCGCATCGAAACCTACGTTCATGCCGCCAATGTCACGGCTGTACCAGGCGCGAAGCCCCCGCCCCTTGATGTCTTCCAGACATTGGCGCGTGGCCGCAGTGAAAGTCTGGAGGTCATGCGCGCCAAAGAGGGCGCGATCGGCATTGCGGTCATCCGCACCACCGCCACCGTCCAAACTCCAGCCGCTTTGATAGGTAGCATCCGCGGCACCCTCAAAGTAGAACTTTCGCATGTCCACCAAGGCCAGCGAACCCCCAGAGTTGTCAGCCGTACCGATCCGCGTCCACTCTGTGCCTGGTGACGACGTTTCAACTCGAATGGACCAGTTGGCCTGGAGGCGTGTAGGCACCGTCTGTGTGAATTCCTCACCTGCCCCCGCTGGATCCCAGAACACCCGGCCAGTGCTAGTGGTATCGATGTACTCAAAACGCACGTAGACGTTGTAGGTGCCCGGCGTCAACGCCGTCATGTCAACCGTTTTGCTCGTGTCCCCATCGATGGTCAGCATCCCGAAATTGGTGATGCCCCCCACTCGGTAGCCTAGCAAGGCTCGCCCACGAGCCACAGTGAGCTGCTTGCCCACTGGGTTGGCCATCCCAAAGCCTCCCAGAATCCAGGTTTTGACGGCCCCGTCTGGATTGCAGAGGAAGCCACGCCCCTGATCTCGGATCGCGTCCGTTAGCACCCCGTTTGCGAGATACTGGAAATCGTCAAGGTCGATGCGCTCATTGGATTCTACGCGGAGTAGGTCAACCATTGGCTTACCTCACAGCACTTGAAAGTCTGGAATGACACCGGCAGCGGTGATCTCTCGGAGGTATCGGCGAATAAAGCCCAATGGATCCGAAAGATAGAATGGGTAGTAACTGAAAAGCACGTCGGGGACCTCTTGGGTGATCTCGCTACCGATCCCAGTATTGGCCAGGATTTGAGCGGATAATACCTCACTGTAGGTCACGGCCAAGAGATAAACTTGGGGCACTTCAATTGCAGGTGGAGGTTGCCGCAGCGTGACGGTCTGCCCCACCACGTCGATAGCTGCGGGGAGCTGCCACTCCAAGCCGGTCTCGGCTGTGAAGTCTGGATGAAGCTGCCACCCCAGCCCGGACTCTGGAACAAAGCTCGCGCCTGTCACCTCGCACACGTTGGTGTGCGCCGGGATTTTGGTAGCCCAGCCACCCATATCCACCAGCGTGTCTGGATCCAAGAGCCGCGCGATAGTCCATGTGCCGTTGTTGCCCAGCGTGGAGCCAGTAATCGTGATCGTGCGCCCCAAGTCATCTGGAAAACGGAACTGTGTCCCCGTCGCCGGCACAGTGATACGGGTAACTGACGCTCCGGTTGTATTGGCTCCCGTGTGCGGAACTCCCTCCACGGTGCAGGATGTTCCTGAGCGTGCCGTCACCTCCCACCGACCGTTGTTGTTGCCACCAGCTCCATTGGCGACCGCGGACCTGTCGATCAGGATCGTCTTGCCGATGTCATCGGTTTGGAAAGTGTAGGTGCCTGTGTCGAGATTGGCCGGGTTCGCCAAGATAGCGGCGTTGCCACGGGCACTGGCGAAGTCGGTGGGATCGTGAGACCAGTAGGCCATTCGCTTCACCCGCGTGGTCACCAACGATGCCGGCGTAACTCCAGACATTCCGAACAGCACGCGATTCCACGCGGTGGCCACCCCGGACGTGTAGGGAAGGGTGCTCACTAGCTTCTGATCGACGTAAAGCCGCCACTCCTTGTCCTCATACTTCTCCAGAGCGATGTTGTGGAAGTCGGAGTTGTCGACATCCACCTCTACAGCCGGAGCTGCAAAAGGCCCGGTGACCGCACCGCCTATCATACCCACTCGGAAACTGCTGGTTGTGTTGGCCCACACCACGGCGTTCATGCCTCGTGTGCCGTCCGTGATCGTGAGCGCAAAGGTCCGAGTGCCCTCGGTAGCCCCGGGCAATTTGTGGAGCACACCCTCCAGCCGCATAGTGGCCTTCGATGTGACATAGAGATGTCGCCGGCAGCGTGCCTCAGTGAAGACCCCAAACGACTCAAAGTCGCAACCTTCAAGGCTAATGTCGATGCACTTGCTGAAATTGGCATTACCTTGGTTGGTCCAGATCGAAGTCAACGGCGCCCCTGGATATTCGTTGAATTTCTCATCGATGGGGCGAGTGCTGTAGAAGGTGCTCACATGATCTGTGGGCGCCCAATGAACGTAATGGAGGGCGCCGCGATCTTTGATGGGGTTGTCCAAGAGGATGGGAGTGCTGGCACTGGCCAGATGTGCCAGTTCTACCCCGCTCAGGAAGGCCTTACCCTGAGCCCGTGTGCCCGTTGTGGCCGATCCCAAGAGCCTCACAAAAACGGTATTGGGGTATCGGATCAAGTCCTCATATATCTGGAAATTGCCCGCGCCCACGAGCCCGATGAGGGCCAGTTCCAAGCCAAACACGGTGCCCTTGGGGTTGTAGGCCAACGCCTTCAGAATGGCGCGAAACTGGGTATCGCCCGAGAGAAACGGCAACCGCATCACGCCCAGGTTGCGCGCCAACGCATTGAGGTCATCGCCCTCGGCGTACTCCACCAGCATGGCGCGACGCACGAGGTCCATACCGCTCCGTGAGCGATTCAGATCGATCACAGTGCTCTGCACCCGCAAGAGCTTCGCTGGCCCAGGCACTACCTCTCCCCCGGCTAGGAAGTAGACGCCCTGAAAAGCGGTGTCCGTCTTGCCGGTGTAGTGGTAGCGCACGCCATCGATCCCGATCATGCCCTCGGCATCCCAATCGAGGGTGGTTTCCACCGGGAAAGTGGTGACCGCCTTAGAGCTGGCACTGGAGCCTGTGGGAATGGCGCGCCCCGTAGGATTGAGAATCGTCAAGCTCGTGTTGGGGACAATGGCGTCGATCTGAAAATACTGGCCATCGGAATTCAGCCGCACCCAATAACCTGTGGCTAGCTCAGACGTATTGGCGAGCGTGATCGTTGTGGTGCCGTTCCACGTCAAGGTGTTCACAAGAGCTACGCCCGTTGGGATTGCCGAGGTCAGACGAGTCTGGAAAAAGCCGCCGATTTCAGCATCGGATTCGCCAATGGCCCCGCTCAGGGCCTCGATCATTCCCACAGAGGTAGGGCTCATAGCGCCTCCAACAAATCCATGTTGCGAGAGCCCGTTCGATAGCTGGGCGGCAACACTGTGCGGATGTCAAACACCGAGGAGTAGTACATCCTTGGCAACACGGTGATCGCCGCTGCTACCAAGCCCGTGCGGGTCATGTCCACCCGTCGCACAAAGACATTGTATGGGCCCCCAGGGGTCAGCATTGGGAAAAAGCACCGGAGCTTCTGAGCTGTGATCGGGTAGAGCGTCCTGGCTTGTCCGGCAATTCCAGACACGCACTGAGGGTCAGTGAAATCTCCCGCGAGGCCCACATGCACGTTCATGGCGTGGCCAATATCGGCGGCAAAGTCTCCGGTGATCAGGAGCATCTGCCCACCATCGGCATCTGCATGATCTCTGGAAAGAGTCAGGATGGTGATCGGATCCGGCATTGGGGCGCTCCTACAAAACCGCCACGTTGAAATCAGTGGTGCGTGCCAGTTGATCATCCAAGAGCGTCACATTGGAGATCGGCAGCGTGAGTATCACGTCATAGACGCCATCCACCACCATGATGCGTTGGATCAGCTCAGACCGCACCACGTCCCCGCTGATTGGCAACGTGTTAATGTAGTCCTTGATCGCCGTACCCACGGCGGCCTTGACGGTAACCGAATCGTAGCCTTCCAACACGGTCAGGGTGGCTGCCACATTCTGGATGAGCACCTGAGGAATGGCCACGATCGCCAACACACCGGCAGCTCTGAGACCTGGATAGGTGGCTCGATCGGCAGAATCACCATCCACGAGCTTTTGCACGAACGCTACAAGGCCCGTGTAGTAAATGTAGTCAGCCCCGATCTTCTCCCCAGTCACGAGAGCAGGTGTGAAGTCGATCTTCCCCGATGCTGGATTGAGGATGTAGTCGGTGTTGCGGACCAAGTTGCCTCGGGTGGAGCTGACGAGCGTAAACGGGTCGGAGTCTTTGATTGGGTAGTTGTTGAGCCAGAGCGTTGTTTCCCCACCCACCGCAGTATTGACGGGAGGGCCGCCCAAACCTTGGGTGACATTCTCAGATGCCAGCGCGCTACCCGCAGCCCCCGTGGGGATCGTCGCCGCGCCTGGATTGAGGATGGTGACACTCACGTTGGGTGTGACTACGGAAATCTGGAAAAACAGGGTGGGGGAGGCATTGAGCCGGATGAAGTCGCCGGCTGCCACCTGCGAGGTATTGGTGGCCAAGACGGTGGTGGTGCCGTTCCACGTCCAGGTGCCCAACAGCGTGGTGGCCTTGGGCTGGATGCTCTCAGCCGTACCCGTGCCATCGTCCACATACACTTTGATGTTGCCGCGGTTAACGATGTCTTCCCAAACGTGGACGTACTGAGCTGTGACGCCTGACACTGGATCTTGTTGACCCGCGATCTGGGCTTCCATCGAACCCACAGTGCAGCGGGAAAGACTGGCCACAAACGCCTTGATCCTGGCTCTGAAACTGTCATCCGTTTCAAGATCGCGACCTTGAGTGAAGGCTAGAAGGTTGGTGACTTCATCCACGCCTGCGGGCTTGGAAGCAAACTTGGTAACGGTCCCCGCCACCACGTTGCCGGCAGCTCCACCGACTGACGCGACCACGGCCACCAAGTTGGAATCCCGGCCTACGCCATGACCAGTCACCTGTTGCGGGCTGGACGGGGAGATGGTGCCGAGGGCGGTGGTTTTGAACGCCTTGCCATCGCTCGATGTGACGGTGGTGCCTACCGAGATGACGGTGGTGCCTGTGGTGCCCTTGCGAGTGAATACCACCTGCCCCACGGCCTTGGCCGAAGGAAGCCGGGTAATGAGCGCCGGTTGGATGTCTTTGGCACGCTCGTCCAAGTCCTCGCCCGTCGCCGTGTCGATCGAGAAAAGCTGGAGGAGGAGCGTCATCTGGTAATACTGATCGGAATCCTGACGAGCTGCCGCGGACAGCATGTGCTTGATAGCCGCCGAGTCGCCCACGTCGCGTAGGTCCGTCCGAGTCAGAACCTTGGCCAGCATCGCAGCCAAAATTTGTTCTTGAGATTTGATGGTGAACTTGGGCATGGCCTACCTCATAGCACAATGCGGACGTTGGCGGATTCGGTGAACCCACGGACCTCTACTACGGCATCCACCACCAGAGCGTCCAGAGGCGCGTCTGAGGGAGCTTCGGGGCTGCCACTATCCAGCCCCAAGAAAGTGATACTGCGCACCGATGCGATCCGTGCGTCCTGCAACAAGGCCTGCGAGAGCCGGAAGCGCGAGGCTTCTAGGTCCACAGGCGCTTGCTTGGTGCCGAGGATCCGCTCCAACCCCATGCGCCGGTAGAGCGTATCGGAGCCCTTCTCCGTACCCATACGAATCGTGAGGCCTTGCACGAGGTTGGGGATGCCGGCGACACGCTTGATGTCCACGCTGCCGCCTTCCACGTCGATAGCGAAATCATAGAGAGGCTTGCCCAATCGATTCCCAGGGAGGCTTTCAAGTAGGAAGTCTCTCCCCAGGAGATGCACCTCCAAAGGCTCCCAAGGATTCACCGCCAGCACGGTGGGCACCGCCAGTTGCTTCGGGCCCTTGGCCGTGCTCGGAATCACGATCTTGCCACCGATCCCCAACACCCCGGGGAGCGCGGCCTCATCGGCTGACGCTAGATCCAGGGAAGCCTGCGCATTCACAAACGGGGGTTTCAGACCATTCACCAACGCCAGCTCTTGCCAGCGGCGTGCATCCCCCAGGTAACGAGCCGCCAGGTTGACGAGCGTATCACCCTGAGTCACAGAGATCCGTCTACCGCTGCGATACTTCGGGATGGGCCTCACCGGCATGTTGGAACTGCCATCCATGATCTTGAGGTCGCCCTGAGTCATGGCGGTCCCCAGCTTGCGTACCCCAGTCAATGACGTAGGGGCTTTGAGCGCCTGAGCTGTAGCCCGAGTGCTCGCCGGCAGATTCTTTCCAGGGTTGCCCTTCTTGGCTTCGGTATTCAGCGCCGTGTTTGTTGTGGTCGCGAATGCCTCCGTGTGGACCCCGATCTTTTCGACGGCTTCTGCCATGTGCTCAAGTTTTTGCAGGATCGACCATGGGATACCTGCCGCTGGATCGGGTTGGCTTCCCCCAAACGTGGTGTA
>Ga0315288_10002971_pt1 | contig 21652 bp, 21 predicted proteins | sample YL17G11_20_MG_FD_203454 | JGI IMG/M metagenome (GOLD analysis project Ga0315288, IMG submission 203454) | Sediment microbial communities from Yellowstone Lake, YNP, Wyoming, USA - YL17G11_20 | ecosystem: Environmental > Aquatic > Freshwater > Lake > Sediment | place: USA: Wyoming | collected...
GCAACGTTACCCGTAAGCTTGCCATAAGCTGAAGCCATGAACGCAGCAACTTCCTCATGCCTCACTTGGATGTACTTCACTTTGCTGCTTTTCCTCACGGCGTCAACCACGCCCAAGGTTGAGGTGCTTGGCACTCCGAAAACATAGCGTACACCTCACTCTGCGATTTGGTCTATTAGGACTTCTGAGATTGTTCTGCGTTTCTTTGGCTGCTCTTCAGCTTTTTCCGTTAAGAGCACGAACACGCTTTGTGGTGCTCCACAGACGGGGCACACCCATTCCTACGTGAGGTCGGAGAATTTCTTTCCTTCTTTGACTTCATCGTAAACGTAGTTGCACACGGTGCACCTGTACTTCGCCATAATCAAAACCTCGAAAAACCTTAGCTTACTGTTCTAAGCGTGGTTTGGGTTTATCTGCTTTTTGGATACCTATGCGGCGTACACTCTCTTCCCAAAATTTTTGTCCACCTAACCCCGGAAAACTCAACGCAATCACGGCTAGCTTCTGCGTCTGTGTTTTGCTGATCTATTTGGCAGGCTGTTCTACTTGAGGCAAGTCCTTTTTTGCTATGTTCCAGCCTGCTGACCTCAACGACTTCGCGGTTCGGGTTTTCCTAAGTGATAGAGACATCGCTGAAATATTATATACTAGAAACGGAAATATGGGTTTCCAGTTAAAAAATTAAGAAGGAAGAAAAAAACAATGAAAAACCTAACGAAACAAATTCTACACAAACAATTTCCAAAGAAACAAACGTTAACTACGATTGCTTTAGTTCTGATTTTGACTATACCTACCTTTATGATGAGCATGCCTGCCACTAACGCGCACACCCCTGCCTGGAATGTTAAGACCTTTGCCTATCTAACCGTTGCACCGAACCCTATAGGCGTAAATCAGCCGGCCATAGTCTACATGTGGCTCGACAAGGCCCCGCCGACAGCGTCAGGTGGTTACGGTGACAAATGGAAAGGTTTTACACTGTCGATCACAAAGCCTGATGGCTCAATTGAAAACAAGGGACCATTCACGTCCGATCCAGTTGGCTTCAAATGGCTTATGTACACGCCTACAGCAGTTGGAACATACAAGTTCAAATTCAAGTTTCCTGGACAAACGTTAGCCGGAGAAAATCTTGATCCCTTTAATCCCTCTGGAAGCGAGTTCATCGGCGACTACTTTGAAGCAAGCGAAAGTGCAGAAGTGGTACTCACAGTTCAGCAGAACGCAATAGGTTCCTACCCAAGCACTCCGCTTCCAACCGACTACTGGAATCGTCCAATAAACCCAACAAATCACGATTGGTGGTCGTTTTCAGGAAACTGGCTGGCCACGCCTGATAATCACCTTGCTGCTTACACAAACGGGCCAGAAACCGCACACATACTATGGAGAAAGCCAGTTACTTTCGGAGGACTAGTCGGAGGACCCTTTGGTGATACCTCCTATCACGACGGCGACGCATACGAAGGAAAATGGTTCCCACCAGTAATAATTGAAGGCGTACTTTATTACAATAAATTCCCTTCACAGTTCTTTGGTGCGCTTCCTGGGTTCTATGCAGTAGATTTACGCACTGGCGAAGAGATATACTATAACAACGACACTCGAATAACCCTTGGTCAAATATACCGGTACGACTCACCCAACCAGCACGGAGCTTTCGCATACCTATGGAGCGTTATTGGGGGAGGCTTCGGTGGCCCACCAGGTGCAACGTGGAAATGCTATGACGCCTTCACTGGAGATTGGTGGTATACTATTACTGGCGGACCTGCAGCACCATTTTCTTTCACCTCGACACCAACAATGACATACGGTATAGATGGAAGCATATTGATACCCGTGCTTGACACAGTCAAACATCGGTTAGCCCTATGGAACTCATCCGCCATACCCGACCTGCTTGCGGGAGCAACTGGATCTAACGCTTGGCAATGGAGACCTTATAAGAAGACGGTTGATGGAGCAAAAGGTTATTCATGGAACGTTTCAATACCTGCGGACATAACGGGAGCAATCAATTACATCTTTGCGGGCGATAGGATAATTGGCTCATCGAACTTAGGATTGGGAGGAGCAGGCTTCACCTATGTTGAAACTACAAACTATACAATGTGGGCTTTGAGCCTGAAACCAGGACAAGAAGGGCAACTGCTGTGGAAGAAAACCTATACGCTGCCACCTGGAATTCCAAACGGCGTAACGATGATGGCGGGACCTGCAAGTATAGCAGACAAAGTTTTCACTGTTCGTTCTTCTCAGACCATGCAGTGGTTCGGCTTCAGCCTTGATGACGGGCAGCTTTTATGGGGACCAACTGAACCTCAGGCAGCTTGGGACATGCTCATAGGCACACAAGGTTACATCGCATACGGCAAATTCTTCTCAGGCGGCTACGGCGGATTTGTTTACTGCTACGATGTCAAAACAGGCGAACTTCAGTGGACCTACCAACTTAAAGACCCCTATAATCTAGAAGCGAAATGGGGTGGTAACTATAACGTCGCCAACATGCTCTTTGCCGACAAGAAACTCTACGTGTTCTCAGGTGAACACTCCCCCGATGATCCTAAAGAGCAGGGTGCCCTCGTCCGCTGCGTCGACGTAGAAACCGGAACTGAGCTGTGGACGTTTCCATTCTATGATCCCTCGTGGGCAACGAATCCGGCCATCGCAGACGGCTTACTAGTACACTTCAACGCATATGACAATCGCATATACGCTTTCGGTAAGGGTCCAACAGTCACCACAGTCGCAGTCCAAAACGATGTTGTCGCAGAAACAAATAGCGTACTCATAAAAGGCTCAGTCACCGACCAATCCCAAGGCGCGAAAGACACACCAGCCATAGCTGACGAAAGCATGAGCGCATGGATGGAATACCTCTACTTGCAAAAGCCGATCCCAGGCAACGCAACAGGAGTTCCAGTAAAACTAACCGCCATGGGTTCCGATGGCAACGTAATTGACATTGGCACCGTAACAAGCGACATGACCGGCTCATTCAAGAAGCTATGGACTCCACCAGCAAACGGCGAGTATACAATCACAGCCACTTTCATAGGATCCAAGTCTTATTGGGCCTCATACGGAACAACAGCCATAGGAGTAACTCCAGCAGCACCGTCACCTTCGCTCACAGCAACCCCAACTGTAACACCTACAATAGCACCAACCGCCACGCCAGCTCCGACAGCTTCGCCTTCAATAGCGCCGACTCCGCCAGGAACTGGATTAGGCACTGAAGTCTACATCGCCATCGCAGCAGTCATCATCATCATCGCAGTAGCAGCAGTAGCAGTCATCCTCAGAAGACGCAAGTAAACCCGTAAAAACCAAAAAACAACCTTTCCCCTTTTTTAGTCCTACTCTCCGAAAATCTTTTCGCCCGCCAGAGCCCCAGCAAACCCTACTTCACTGAACAGGCAATTCACTTTTCTTTAAATAGTTTCTTTATATAAGGGGAGTATAGTCTTTTCCGAGCAACTAGTCTTTTGCTAGTTCAAGTCTATTTATAGTTTAAATAAGGGGGGTATAGTCAAAAAATAGCACAACAGTTCTCAGAGAGCTTTCAGAAAAGTGTTGGGTTAATTTTCAACAGGCTGCTCAGCATCAAACTCAGCGTAAACACGATAGCGATGATAACGAAGTCTTTAGCTAAGATTTCGCCTAGCTTATGCAGTTTCTTCGTTTCCACCTTGTAGTCTTTGAACAGCGTGACTCTCTTTTGGACTATGCGCAGCGAAACAAACGCGGCAAGCGCAGACAACGCAACGTAGTAAATCCAGTTCAGTTGGAAGAGCATGCCAACCAGAACCATCATAGGAATCATGCTATAACCCATTATAATCGTGATTAAGAGTCCTTTTCTGAAGCCAAAGATTATCGGCACAGTTCTGGAGCCGCTGGTGAAGTCTGAAGCGTAATCCGCCAAATCTTCCCACAAACTGTTCACAGCCGTTGTCACACCGATGAGGAGCACAAGCGTCACCATGTTAATCGAGAACACATTGAAGAAAGCAGCCACAATCAACACCGGAACAGCGCCAACAGCGAAGTTCACAAAAGGCTTATACGCAGTTTTACGGAGCCTAAAAGGCGGAACAGAATACAACACACCAAACAAGATGCCTAACGCCACAAACAACACAACGTAAGGAATCATCGTAACCACACCTAAAGCCAAAGAAACCCCAGTAAACGCCAACGCAACAAACAACCCCAATCTGCCCAACTTCTTGGTGAACTCTGCCCTTAACGGGTCAGAAAGAACATCCAACTCCAAATCGCATACGTTATTCATAGCGTCCACAGCGCTCCAACCACAAAACACAACAATGCCAAGGAACAGAGCCTGAGACCAAGCAAGAGCCTGCGCAGCCAGGAACGTTGCCCCAACCGAAATCATGAAAAGCATTAATCCTCTCTCAACGGAGATGAATTTGGCAAAGCCCCTCAAATCACGGAACATACACGCTAAGGCAAGACCACCCTACTTAAGGTTTGCTCACTCATACTCCGCGGGGCTTCTCTGCTAAGCGTTTGCAAGCTTCCAGATAACATCGCCTATCTGCTCATCCCGCGTCAAACCAAAATACGTTTGCGCAACCTTCGCCGCAAACGGAATCGCCGCGTAATTAATCGCCTTCAACAACGCAGGATTAGTTATCCTGTTCCCCAAGAACGTGTTCCGCCAAATCCGCACATTATACTCCCAGCAACGCGTGAGTAACTCCCAACGCATCTTCGTCAACGAATCCAGCTCCGCACCACGCTTATTCATCAACAAGCAATCCTGCAACGGAACAAAGAACAACGGCACATAAAACGCGTTAAAATCTTTCAGGTCATCCATCAAGCTCAACGTTTCAGCTACGTCTGCTTCAGTTTCATCAGGCAAACCCACAATCAACGTAGCCAAAGGATACCAATCATTATCATTCAAAATGCCAAAAGCTTGCGGCACAATTTCTCTCCACTGCTCAGGCTTGTACGGCAACATCTTGCCAGCCATGTACTTCCGCATGAGCCTCACACTGCCAGATTCTATTCCAGTTTCCGCCGTCACAATCGGTTTCCCATTATGCCTGTACCATGAATGCTCAAGCAAAACCTCAGCAACCTGCTTAATCATTTTAGGCTTATTGACAACTGGAGCAAGTGACATGTGACTGGGTTGAATGCCATTCACGCTCGGAAAAGCGGCTACGCTTTTTACCAGTTTCAGCACCATTTCCTCATTGGGCACAAACGTTTTGTCCTTCGCGCCGTACAAGAACAAGTCCTCAGTAACCAAAGTAATATTCGTGCCTTTCTCCTTGAACTCGTTAGCTGTAATCTCAACTTCTTTAACAATTTTCCCAAGCGGAATATCCACCTTCCGCTGCACAGTCGGCGTGCAAAACTGACAGTTCCTCCCACAGCCTTTGCTGATTTCCACAGCGCCATGAATAGCTGCGTGGCTAATCAGCGGTGTATCCTCATCCGGTTTCAGAGGAGAACGAATCCTCAGCGGCAAAGACTCACCAGCAACCGCTTTCCTAAAAACCTCAACAATTCCTTTCTGCCCTGGACCAATAACAAGGCAGTCCACGCCAAAATCCCGAGTTAGCCTTTTGCGTTCCAGCTGCCACGAGCCGAATCCGCCAACGATAACCTTAGGCTTGTACGCTTGGATGGCTGGATGCTTTGCGAGAGCTTTGAACTCCACGGCGTTCATGGGTTCGCCACCACCGACTAGTGAACTGTAAGTTTTGCTGACGTATCCCATTCCTGTCGGATCCATGCTGGAAATTCCCACAGCTTTCGTGTTGGGTCCGATAAACTGGTCTAGGTCAGCTGGGTTAACTACGGCGACTTCAGACTCAGAGAAGCCATTTTCAAGAAGTATGGATTCAACTTTCCTTAAGCCGTATGGTGCAGCTTTTGCTCTCCCGTCAGCTGTGCGTTCAACTGGCGGATAAAGGTATTTTCTTATGAGCCATTTTGGAACTGGTCCACTGGCGAATGCACCTACGAAGGCGACGAATGGGTTGTTGCCGTACTCGCTCATTTCTGTGGCTGACGCAGTCAAAACTATCTTTGTGCCCGAAGTATGTGCCATCCATGGTTCCTTCATTGAGTGAGGTACATTGGTTATTGTTCAAGCTTATTAATAATTACGGTGCAAACGCGAGCTATGTCCTATTTGATGGGCGAAAATCCAAATAGCTTGAAGGGAGAAGAATAAGCGCTTGACTAGCTGCTCTTTCTTGTCTAAACCCCCTTATTTAAAGGCGGAAACATTGGTTGGGGTGCAGGTTCAGAGTGTGGTTTAGTGTCGGCGACTTAGTGTCGGGATTCTTTTTTTATCTGAGAGTTACTTTTTCACCAGTAGCAATGTAAACGACTGCTTCTGCAACGTAGGTTGCGTGATCTGCAATTCTCTCCAGGTATCTTACTACGAGTACGCTTGAGATTGTGCATTGATTCGTGACTCGCGCTTCTTTCACCAGTTTGCCAAGGTACTGGAAGTACATTCGTCCACTTCCTGTTCCGTTTGGGATACTGTTTTGGCGAGTTCCGTGTCGTGGCTCTTGAGCGAGTTGATGCTTATCCTGACCATTTCCAGAACCTTATCTCCCCTTTCTTCGATGTACTCTGGTATCCAGGGCTCCGAATACGCCAGCGACATCTCAGAAGTCGTGCTCAACTTGAACATAGAATCCGTACTAACCTGACAGGGCAGTTACTGCAAAAGAAGCTTTATTTCTGTTAGCGTGATATCATTTTAGTGGTAACGTTTCAGGTGGAAACACCCTTGAACAACAACTTATTAAGCGTCAACATCGCAGGCCTAAAACTAGCCAGCCCCGCAGTCTTGGCTTCTGGCATCTTAGGCTACTCGGCTGATTCCATGCAGATGGTTGCGGAAAGCGGCGCAGGCGCCGTAGTCACCAAATCCGTCGGAGTGACCCCGCGGATGGGCTACGCGAACCCCACAGTGGTTCAGGCAAAGGGCGGATTAATCAACGCTGTTGGGTTACCGAACCCTGGAATAAACGATTATGTCGGGGAGATAACTTACGCGAAATCCATCCTGAAGGTTCCGCTTATAGTGAGCGTTTACGGTTACTCAGCTGAAGAATACGCCCTCGCTGCTAAGAAAGCGGTTGAAGCTGGCGCAGATGCAGTGGAACTCAACGTCTCCTGCCCCCATGTTAAGTATACGGGCTCAGAGATTGGGGCGAACCCGAAACTCCTCAAAGATGTTGTCTCCAAAGTCAAAGCGGACGTGCGGAAACCCGTAATAGTCAAGTTGTCTCCAAACGTCACCGACATAGTGGAAATCGCCGATGTGGCGGCGAAGGCTGGAGCGGATGCGTTAACGGTTATCAACACTGTCCGCGCGTTGGCAATTGACGTTGAAACCACTTTGCCCGTGCTAAGCAACATCCGAGGCGGGCTTTCAGGTCCAGCCATAAAACCTATTGCTTTACGGTGCGTCTACGACATTAGCGAATGCGTCAAAACGCCCATTATGGGCTGCGGCGGAATAACAGACTGGCGCGACGTCGTCGAGTTTCTCCTCGCTGGCGCGTCAGCGGTTCAGATTGGCACGGCTATAGCCACGGAGAAACCAGACCTGTTCCAAACAATCAACCGCGGAGTAACAGATTACCTGAAAAAGAAAGGATTTGGGAGTGTGAAAGAGCTTGTCGGCAAATCTCACCGCAGTTAACACGTTAAGAACCACACCGATTGTGGACGTGAAAACCGAAACCGATACAGTGAAAACCTTCACCGTGAAAGACAAATTATGCGCGAAAGCCAAGCCAGGCCAGTTCCTTATGCTGTGGATACCTGGCGTTGACGAGATACCGCTGAGTGTGTTGAACGCAGGCGACGGTGAAGTTTCAGTCTCGGTTAAGGCGGTTGGCGACGCCACGAGGCACCTGCACCAAATGAAAACGGGCGAAATCTTGGGTGTTCGTGGTCCTTTTGGAACCAGTTTCACCGAAAGCCGTGGCAGAGTTCTCTTGGTCGGCGGTGGCACGGGAACTGCTCCTTTGCTGTTTTTGGCTAAGAAGTTGGCTGTTAAAGCTGACCGTTTATCCTTTGTTATAGGTGCCAGGAGTAAGGGCGAGCTGCTGTTCTTGAACGAGCTTGACGCCGTATGCACCGAGCAAAGCGTACTCGCTACCACGGAAGATGGAAGCTACGGGTTGCAGTGCTTGGCAACTGAACCTTTAGAGAAGCTCGTGGACAAAGAGAAATTCAACATCATTTACACTTGTGGTCCTGAGCTGATGATGCGCAAAGTTTTCGACCTCACGGAAAAACGCAAGATAGCCATGGAAGCGAGTTTGGAGAGGTTGATGCGTTGCGGAATCGGCTTGTGCGGAAGTTGCGTGATTGGCAAGTATCGCGTGTGCAGAGACGGTCCAGTGTTTACTGCTGCGCAGTTGAGCGAAATAAAGGACGAGTTTGGCATTTCAAGGTTAGGCTTTGATGGCAGCAGAATAGAACTATGAAGGAGAATCATAAATGACTCTTTCACAGTTTGAGCTAGAAGCATTAGTTCGCAGAACAGTCCTCCTTTACAACAGGTTAAAGAGCCCTCAAGCCGTAGCCAAAGTTGTCAGCATTTCGCCTGAAACGGTCACCATCACGTTTTCAGGTTCTTTCTGCTACGACTGTGGCGGCGTATTGAACTACGTTGAAGACTTTACTCGCGATTTCAAAGTTTTTACTGACGCTGTTGAACTGGTTATTGGGCAGACTCGGGAAACAAGCCACATAAGTTTCGAAGTTGACTACAAAGTCAAACATCGATGAAAATAGAGTTATCCTTCATCGTAACGGGGTATGTTTTCAATTCTTTTTCAGCTGGTCCCTTCAACACTGTGCCGTCTGATATTCTGAATTGGGAACCATGCCACGGGCACGTCAAGGTGTCTCCGTTCAGTGTGCCTTCCGCTAAGGGCGCGCCTGCATGAGCGCATCTGGAATCCAAGCTGAAAAACTGCCCGTCATGGTTGATTATCAGAATTTCGCGGTCTTTGACGTAGAATTGTTTCATGCTTTCCGCGGGAAGTATGTCCGCACTGCACACTTTAATGAGCACCATATACCGTTCTCCTTCTCACGATGACGAGAGTAGTTGGTACTTCTCTAGGTACTCGCACACTGCAATTACGAATTCGGCGTGACTCCAGATTAACGGCGACACCGAAATGGGACTAGCGTCGTAGGGATTCACCTGTTCAGCCAGAACCCCTGACGGCAACGAGTACTTGACAACCCAAACAAGAATATCCAAGGCCTTCTTCAAGTCTTCCAGTGAATTGGCAGTTTTGATGTGCCAGCGTGCAAGCCATAGTGTACAGATGAACCATGGATTTCCTTGGTTTTCTTTGGAAACACGGTGATACTCGTCATTCTCATATCTGGCTAAGCCGCCGATGCCAGAGTCAATCCACAAACGTTCTCGAATAGCCTTCATGGTTTCATTGACCTCATTGCTCTCAGCATCAAAAGTATCAGTCAAAAACGTAAACGCCAAACTACTGTCTATTGTCACGTCGCGGTGACCGTTAGGGTATATGCCTCTTATGAACCGTTTCAGTTTGCCATCATACAACCGCGTGACCACCGCTTCTTTCATTTGGGCTGCTGTACTGTTCAGGTCTTCTTGGTGTTTGCTGTCATAGAAAACCTTGGCGAATTTGGCTGCAGAAGACAAAGCCGAGCAGACGCAGGCAGCCGTCGAAGTGAATACACCTGCTTTTTCTTCCCATATGTCAAACGAAGGCTTCGGAAGCCCTGTGTCCTCATCTCGATAATTCTGCATAAACTCTGAAGTCTTAACGACGAGTCTAGGGTAAACGCGGCTGATGAACTCGAGGTCACGGTACTTCTGGAAGTGTTTCCACAAAGCATACACTACAAGTGCTGTCTCGTCTAACTGAATGGGTAATTGCGCCTGTCCCTCGGCATTGACAAGCGCGTGCCAGCTGCTGCCCACCGACCCATCAGACCAGTACTTGTGGCGGAAGTATCCTTCATCAGATATTACACGGTTGCAGAATTCGAAAAACAACCTTGAAACCTCTTGGAAACCTGCCATGTCAAACGCAAGAGCGCAAATTGCAGCGTCACGAGGCCACATGTACGAGTAAGTGTCCCTGTTGAACTGCAGCACGTCAGAGTCACATGAAGAAATAATCGCTCCATGGTTGTCCACATGTGTTCGCATGATTAAGAGGGAAGTCTTGAACATTCTTGTCACTTCTTTCGGCAGGATGCTAAGGTTTAGGCTCTGCTTGTTAACCCATGCGCTCCAGTAGTTTTCAGTTTCCAACAGCAACTGCTCCGTCCCCGTATTCTTCGCGACGGCGTTTAGTTCTTTCACTTTCTCAATGTTCCTGCCGCACGCAATCCAGTAGTAGACCGTACTGGCGGATTTGGGTGTCATTTCAAGTTTGAAAGAAACGGTGGAATCCACGGCTCCCTGCGCAATAGGGTTCCCTCCGAGTACGCCGTCCTCGGCGTCTTTCCATGTGCCTTCTCTGCCGAACGATTCTTTCTGCCCTGTGGCGAACTCGTAAATTCCATTCCCCTCATCAGTCATGCCGTTGACTAAAAAGTACCGCTTGCGCTTGTAATGAATGATCGATTGAAGCGATGGCTCATACATCACCGTGTCGCCTGAATCTTCACCGTAGATGTGGAAATCGTGAGAGAAGAAAACTCGAACCTCGCGTTTTCTATCAACTTTGTTTGTAACTGCAACTTTACGCAAATATAGGTCAAGAAAACTGTAAACTGCATCGTTAACTTCCAGCTCCAGTCCCAGTTTCCGATTTGTCGCGGAGCACTTGCTGACCAAGGTTTCCGGCAAGTACTTCATGGAAACGTCCCAGTCGTCGCCAATCCACGAAAAACTTCCATCCACCCAAACCCCTAATCGGAACGGATGACCAACAGCGTGGTTCTCCAGACCGACCAGCGGAAAAGTGAAGTCTCTAACCATCATTCTTTTGTCGAGGGCAACACTGAGACAGCCGTTACCTACTACGATCTCTCTGGGCATAGCATTCATCTTCGAGGCAAAATTGAAGCAAGATTCCTATGATTCTAGGTGACTACGCTTTTAATATATTTAGAGCTGGACCAAAGCATTCCTAGCCCGAAAACGATTTCATAGATGATTCAAGAAAACAGGGACAATAAAAGGAAAGAGTTTAGAGTTCTGTGGGGAACCCAATCTTCCTCAAGTATTCTCTGGCGTATGTCGGGTCGAACTGTAGTTCTTTGCTTCTCAGGATTCTCTTGTCCAGCCTTTCTAACGCCACTCTGAACGTTGGTTCAATGCCGTAGCCTTCGCCTGAGCTGTAGAAGAAGCCTTTCACGCCCTTCACCGTTCTCAACTGAAGGCGACAGTGAATGAGAGGTTGTCCCTTGTGGTTAGTGCCGTGAACCTTCATGTACACAAATAGTGTTCCAGACTCAAGCAGGTCTTTGTATTTGCGGGTGAAGCTGTCGAATTCTCCCATCATGAAACCCTGTGCGTTCGCGTCTATCTCAATGCCTTTAACTGCGAACTGCACGGTGAGTCTCCTGTCAAGGTCTTCCATTTGACTTATGGGTTCTAGGAAATCCAGTTTGGTCGCGATGCCTACTAACCTTTCTTTCGCTACTACCGTTAAGCAGTGGACGTTAAAGGTGTGCATTTTCTTCTCTGCATCCTTCAGCGTGGTTTCCGGCGTAACGGTGACCACCGGGCTGGTCATTATGCCCTTCGCGGGAATGCTAAGTACTTGAACTTTCTCGCCAACGATGTCGCCCAACGTTTGACGAGTTGTCGGCTGGAAAATATGTTCGATGATGTCTTGTGTGCTTACGATGCCTACGAGTTTTCCGTTTTCGATCACAGGTGCGTGGCTTATGTCGTGCTCCCTGAAGAGACTCAGCACTGCTCCTACTGATCGAGTAGCTTCGATGGTGTAGGGCGCTTTGGTCATTATCTGCTCTATTGCGGTGTTGCCCCACTCTTGAGTTACCGAGCCGTGAATAATGCCTTCGTCAGTGACGAATCCGATGAGCTTTTCTTTTTCAAAAACTGGAAGCTGCCTAACACCGCTCTGAATCATCATCTTTGCAACTTTGCTCAAGGAAACGTCAGGATCAACTTTGGGCGCTGCCCGCATTAGCGATTTAACCTTAGTCGTTACTGGATCAAGTCTCGCTCGGATTATCCACCTCCTCGCGATGACACCTGCGTATTTGCCCTTCTCATCCAGCACGGCCAAGACGGGTCGTCCTTCTTTCTTGAAAAGTTCAAAGCATCTGGATAAGGCATCATTCTCGTTAACTGTAGAAAACTCTTTGGAAAAGACATCTTTTACAGAAATTGGACTCGACATGTTGCTGACTCCATCTTCGTTAATTGCAAAAGTAGAATTTAAACGTTCCAAACGCTGAATATGGCTGTTTCTTCTTCTGAATCGGAAAGAGTTATATGCTTGGAAAAAGCTCTTTTTGTATTAGAAGGGAAGTGTGATAGTTCTAGATAATTTGATACATGTTATAGAAAATGGCATCTATGTTCTAGAACATGACTACAGATGTCTCATACTTCGTCGTTTAAATAAATCGAGTTGAAAGGAGAAGGCAGGGAGAAAAGTGGAGAACAAAATTAGCAAGAACGCCGCCCACACAGTTTCCCATTGCGGAGGAATTTAACTAAACATGACTCTATCGCAGAAAGAAATGGTTGAAGAACTCAAAACCCAATGGAAGAAACTCTGGCAGGAGCGCCTGGACGACAAACTGAGAGCGGAAGGCATAGCCGTCACCGATTATTCATCGTTGTTCGTGGAGAGAGGCACCATAATTCACGCCACAAGAGATTTCAAAGTCCTCAACTTCAAGGAGATTTTGGAGCAACACAAAATCGAAAACGCAGACCGTTTCATTCAGCCAAGTCCCCAAGCTGACGGCTGGAACAAATTCATTAAGACAGAGATTACAGGCAAAAAACCGCAGAGAAACAAACGCGCTGAAACCTACCGCCAAGAAGCGAAACCGGTACTGCAACCTAAGAAAGGCGGACGCGGTTGGCTCCACCTCTAATTTTACATCTGCCTACCGCCGGGATTCAATTGTCTTCCACTGGTTTCTCCTTGTTTTATGATGTTTTGGGCTATCAGGTGTTCAGGAGCTATTTCTGGTGAATTACAGGGATAAACTGGACATTATCGCCGACATTCTGACCGTAGCCAGTCAAAGCGCAAAGAAAACGCAAATAATGTATCAAGCTAACTTAAGCTACAAGGTTCTGCGGAGATACCTAGATGAAGTTGTCTCAGCATCATTACTTGGCTTCGAGAATGAGCAGCAACGTTACGTACTTACGGTGAAAGGGAAAGAATTCCTTACTGCTTACGAAGAATATTTCAGAACCAACAAGAATTTCCAGAAACAACTCGACGATGTCCGAACCAAAAGGAAAGTTCTGGAAGAGCTATGTCAGAGAAGTTAATTCAACCTTAAGGCTTTGAGAGACGCCGCCAGAATAGCAGCGCGGTTCGATTTACTCAATAGCATTCTTGGGGACGTTTGATAGCGCTTTTACGGTTGTTTAGGGCGCTGGCGTTGCATTATGGTTTTCTTCAAAAAGAAAAATGAAGAACATAATATTCAGCATGCAATCCTTTTTTAGTTTGCTTCACCATCAACCTGTCTATATTTCACCACCGAGTAAATTCCGTTGAGAAACAGTCAAAACGAGCTTCAGGATCAACAAGGAATTTACCAGAAATGACCGTAGCTATGAGTGACTTTCATGGATAAAGCAATGAATATGGGTAAGTCTTCTGCAACTGGAAGCTTTCAGCTGCTCATTGGTGTAGTAGCTTCTACGGTGATAATGGCTGTCGGAACAATCATTCTGACGCGTATTATGCCGTCATCTGCAGATTATGGCTTGTATGGGGCAGCGATGATTCCTTCATCCATTATTAATTTTTTCAGGGATTGGGGCGTAAACAGCGCAATGACCAAGCAGATCGCCAGTCTAAGGGCTGCCAAAAGAGACGCAGAAATTCACGACGTAATCGTTTCTGGCGTAGTTTTTGAGATTCTCAGTGGAGCCGCATTGTCTCTGCTATGTTTTGTATTGGCCGGTTTTCTTGCGGCTGTTCTTCAAGCACCTGAAGCTTCAACATTCATTTCGATAATGTCGCTCTCAATATTCGCGGGAGCTATTCTCGCGGCAGCCAGTTCCATCTTTATAGGATTCGAAAAGATGAAGCTCAACAGTTTTACCTCAATTTGCCAAGCTATCGTTAAGACTGCTGTTGGTCCGCTTCTTGTTCTCTTTGGGTATGGTGTTCTTGGAGCCATTATCGGTGCGGTAGCTGCCATCGTTGCAGGCGGATTCATCGGTATTGCAGTAGTCTATTTAGTTTTGTTTAGACCGTTGCGTAAACTTAAAGTGGGTCGTAGCGAGATTTTGAAAACTCTAAACCCGATGCTGAAATACGGCGTGCCTCTCGCAGTATCCAATATCGTGATGGGGTTTTTGCCTTTGCTATTCAATTTCTTGATGGTCATCTACGCGGGCAATGCAATGTATGGGGATTATCTGGCAGCAGTAAACTTCTCGGTTCTTCTAACATTCTTTACTGTTCCAATCAGCACGGTACTGTTTCCTGCTTTCGCGAAACTCAATGCAAAAGAAGAATCTGACTTGCTCAAAACTGTTTTTGCATCTTCAGTAAAATACACTGCTGTGCTTGTTGTGCCTGCAACGATGGCTATGATGGTTCTGTCAAATCCCATAGTTAACACGCTTTTTGGCTACACCCCGACTGGCGACCCAAAATACGCTTTTGCGCCGTTTTTCCTGACTCTTGCAGTCGTAGCCAACTTGTTCACAGTGATTGGCAACATCAGCATGGGGACTTTCCTGACGGGTATAGGTGAGACTAAACTGCTCATGAAGCAGGGCTTGCTGACCCTGATAATTGGTTTGCCGCTTGCCTTTGTTTTGGTTCCACCTTTCGGGGTTGTAGGCGGCATAATAGGCGTCGTTGCCTCTGGAGTGCCAAGTATGATTTGGGGCTTATACTGGATCTGGAAAAACTACAAAGTCAAAGCTGACTTTCGGATTTCAGCCAAAATTCTTGCTGCTTCATCCTTGGCTTCGGCTGCAACTTTCTTGTTACTTAGTGTCTTGAATGCGGCGGACTGGATTAGACTTGTCTCAGGGGTCATAGTTTTTCTAGTGCTATACTTGACTACAGCTCCGCTTATCGGGGCTATCAACCAAGCAGACGTTAGCAATTTCAGGGCAATGTTGTCGGGTTTAGGAATTGTTTCAAAGCTTTTGGAGATACCTTTGAAGTTTATTGAAAAACCATTGCAGATGCGCAAAAAGCAAACTGAGGCAAAAGCAAAGTAGCTACTTTCCAAATATTCATCTTCATAGATTTCGTTGCAGTGCCCAGAAAGTGATTACAATAAAAAAGGATTTTTGGGTTATAATTACCCTGTGCCCGTTATCTGTATGTCGAAGCTGAATGAGGTTATGCTGCTGCTTATCGACGGCGAGACGGTTAATGTCAACGTTGCCTGGACCACTTGATTTGGCGCTAGCACCGTGCCTTCTTGATTCCAAGTTAAGCTTATCCATTGGCTAGCGTTTGTAGGTAACCAGTTGTTTGTTGCCATGCTTAATGTCGTGTTTGCAGTGCCTGCGTTTTTAACCCAGACTGTTTGAGTCGTTGTATCTCCTGGTTTTAGGGTTCCCCAATCTATGAATGAAGCGTTTTGTGTGCATGAGCTGTTGGCGTAGACGCCTACGTTTACGCTTGTCTGCACGGATGATAGCGTTCCCGCAGTGCGTACCGTTTGTGATGAGGTGAGTACTCCTGCCGCTGCTACTGTCAGTACTAATCCGACTGTTGCAATCACTATTATTGCCGCTGTGCCTATCTTCTGTAGCGCCATTGTGTTAATCCCCACTACACAATATCTTGAATATTGATTATTAATAAACCTTATTCACTACTCGAACTACTAATCCGACTGTTGCAATCACTATTACAAGCCCGCGTCAAAAATAGTCACAAAAACCAAATCATTTGTTCAACTAATCACAGCAATACCCGTTTCAGAGGATGCGTTGCACAGCGGCGCAAACAATAAGTCAACTCAGCATCCACTGGCAAAACCACAACACACCGGCACCTTAAGCTGCATCCAACCGCCGGCAGTGCAAAATGTGACACATCCCTGACACCTATAAACTTAATAGAATCCACGCAAGTCAAATGTTATCTTTTCAAGGAGGCACAACACTTCGTTCGCTGTCGGTCACATGGCGCTCGCGTACCTGCTAGGCAAGCCATCCGCGAAACTTCTGAAAGTGAACCTTAACATACCCCTCCTTCTTGTGCTTTCAATAATTCCCGACATTGACATTCTCCTCATACCCCAAATGCACAGAGGCCCAACCCACTCAATAATAACCGCAGTACTGGTTTTCATCCCCTTCTTCGTCGTTTACCGCAAAAAAGCAGTACCCTACTTCATCGCCCTGTTTTCGCACTCCTTGATTGGTGATTTCTTCGTAGGTGGGCAGGTCATGCTGTTCTGGCCCTTAACAAGGGCGGAGTTTGGTCTGCATGATTTGGGCTCATACTACATTAACATTGAAAACCCGATAAATGTCGCTCTTGAACTGGCACTGTTCTTAAATGCAACTGTAATCATGTTCAAGACAAGAGACATCTACCAGTTCTTCCGAAACAAGAAAACAAACATAGTCCTGATAATTCCAATCTTTTCCGTTTTGCTGCCTAGCGTTGTAAGTTACCCGCTTTATGTTCCTGTTTTGTTGATACCGCCGCACCTGTTTTACTTGGTGCTCTTCAGTGCTTCAGTTTTGATTGTGCTGGTCGGCTTTTTCAAAAAGAGGAATCTTGGGTAGCCTTCTATCTTTTAGCTGATTGGTTGCAAAGTTAAAAAAAGAGTTTTTTGTTGAGTGGTGAAAGTCTGTTACTCGGATGGTTCTGCTGCTGTTTTTCTTTTCTGCTTGAATCTTAGCTTTGCTGTTAGGATTTTTTCTGTGGCGAATAGTCTTGAGGCGATGTACATGATGACGAGGGTGAAGGCTGTGACGTAGATGATGCCGAACACGACTGTGGTGTAGTCTCCGAGGACGACGGCTTTGGATGCTATTATTGGGTGGCTGTAGGGGATGGCGTAGAATACTGCTTGCAGCGCTAAGGGTAACGTGTTGAAGTCGATGTATAGGAGGGCGAAGGCGGGGATGAATATTAATGGGTACATGTAGCCAACGAGTGCTTGGGCGCCGCGTACGTCTTCGCTGAACGCGGACATAATCACCGCTAAGGCGAGTGCGGACAGTAACGTCACGAATAGGGATACGCCTAGAAGTGTGTAGCCGAGGGGTGATGGTACTAGTCCGAGTTTGACGAGATCTATGGATGCGCCTGTTTGGATGCCCATGGTGATGCTGCCGAGCATGTAGTTGTAGCCTACCATGATGGCTACGGCTGCGACGCCTGCGACGATTATGGTGCTGCTGAGTTTGCCCATGAGTATGGCGAATCGGTCCACTGGCATGGTTAGGAGTGTTTCAAGTGTTTTTTCTTCTTTTTCCATGGCTACGCTTGTGGCGGCTATTTGCATGGCGTAGGTGAGGAGGATCATTATGGTGATTGGTAGCGCGATGGTTTGAGATAGCATCAGCGAAGAGAGTGCCGTTGGGTCGATGCCTGTTTCTATTTGGCCTTTGATGATGGTGGAGGGCGTAGCTTTAACGGAGTTGGGGGCTAAGAAGCGGTTGAAGCTGTCTACGAGGATGTTTGCGACTGTGGAGGTTATGCCTGAGAAGATGCTGCCGCCTTGGTAGATGCCGTAGGAGTTTATGGTGGCGGTTACGTTTGGGTCAGTGTTTACGTGGATGGTCATGTTTGTGCTGAAGCCTGGCGGGATTTCGATGAATGAGGTTACGTTGTAGTGGGTGAGTAAGTTTTGGTCTACGACTTGTTGTGGTGTGTTGTTGTATAGTACGGTTACGTTCAGGGAGGTCATGTTCAGGTAGCCTATGAAGGATTGGCTCCAGTTTCCCCCGTCGTTGTTTACCACGAGAAGTTGGGATTTTTGGGCTTGTTCTACGGCTGTTTGTTGGGCGTAACCGAAAACTAAGCCGAGGACGGGGAACATGATGAGTGGGAGGACTATCATGCCAATGATGATTTTGGGGTCGCGGATGAGTTCTTTGAGTTCTTTTATGAGGATTGTTCTGAAGCCTTTAAGCAATGCCTACCACCTTTGCGAAAACTTCTTCTAGGTTCTGGCTGCCGTATTGGGTTTTGAGTTCGGCTGGTTTGCCTTCGACGACTATTTTGCCCTTGTTCACGAGGGCGACGCGGTCGCAGAGGAATTCTACCTCTAACATGTTGTGGCTGCTGAGGAGGACGGTGACGCCGTTTTGTTTGACGTAGTTTTTGATTATTTTGCGGATGTGGTATGCGTGGAGGACGTCTAAGCCGCTTGTGGGCTCGTCCAGTATTGCCAGTTTCGGCTTGGTCATTAGTGCTCGTGCGAGGAGGAGGCGTCGTTTCATGCCTTTGCTGTAGGTTTTCGCTTTGTCTCTGAGGCGTTCGCCTAAGCCGCTGATTTCCACTGCTTCTTTTATGGCTTCGCGCGTGTCGACTTGGCTGAATTTTGCCATGAATTGGAGGTATTCCATGCCGCTGAGGTTGCGGTATACTCCTGCTTCTTCGGGGAGGTAGCTGAGTATTTTGCGGACTTCGTCGGGTTGTTTGACGACGTCTATGCCGAAGATGGTGGCGGAGCCTGATGTGGGTAGAATTAGTGTGCTGATTATACGCAGGGTGGTGGTTTTTCCTGCTCCGTTGGGTCCGATTAACCCGTAAACTTCGCCTTGTTTAATGTTGAATGTGACGTTGTTTAATGCTTGGATGTTGCCGAATTTTTTGGCGAGTTCTTTTGCGTCAACTGCGAGGCTCAAACGGGTTGCACCTGTGTTCCTGTGGATTTCCCTAAAACTTGTATAAAGGCTTAATGGTACACGGGTTTACGTGTGTTTAGAGTTCGCCGAGGTCTTCGCCCTCATAAACGGACTCTTTTATCTCGACTTTTCCGTCTTTAACAACTACAATATAGTCAGCTTCGCAGACGGGGCAAGAAACCAAGTCGCCGTCTTTAGTGGAGTCAATCTTGAACGTGTTCCCACAGTCTAAACACTTAACAATCACAAACAATCACCAAACGTTACCTTAACCTATTAGGCTGATTCTAGCTTATACTGTTGCCTACTGCTTTTGCGCTTTGCGAATGGTAGAATAGCTGCGATTTTTTTGTCTATGCCCCTCTATATGTAGATTCAGCCTGTGATTGAATTATTGAAAAGTTAAGCGGGACTAGTGCACTTTGGAGACTATAGCCCCTTATATAAAGTATAAATAAGGTAGAATTGCGGTTTCTGGTTTAATGGGCATAGAGGGTTGTTTTTTCAGTTTTGTGCTGTTTCTTTTGCTTTTTTGAGTTGAATTCGGATGCTGCTGATTTGTTCGGTTGTTAAGTTTTCTATGGTTTTTTCGGTTTCGAGTACGAATTTGCGTGCGGCTTCAACGTTGCTTTTGATGGCGGTTTGGCTGAGTTGTTTTTCTACGTAGTATTGGGTGTCGATTCTGGTTTGTTTTGCTTCCGTTATGTCGTCAATTAGGTTTTGGTTGAGGCTGCCGTTTTCTGCGAGTAGTTTTGCTACGGTGATTGTGCAGTCGTGTATTTCGGATTTGACGCCTATCTTCATGAGCAGCGCGTAGAGGGCGAAGTATCGTGCGTAGTATGCTGTTGTGGTGATCCAGTCGGTTTCTTTGATTTGAAGTGCCGCTGTCATGGTGTTTAGGGCGCTTATGGCTTTTTTGAGGTAGGCTTTGGTGAGGTTTGGGTTTGGTTCGATTATGCGTATGCCTCTTTTCTGTTTGAGGCACCATGTTAAGCTGTCATCTTTCATTGTAGTACCTCCATAGCAGGGTTACGAATGGGTCTGCGTTCTGGAGGATTATGTGGTTTCTGACTATTTCCTTAATTAAAATGTCGCCTGTTCTTAGCGCTGCGTTGAAGTTTTCTGTGGTGGCGGTTTTGAGGTTGACTTTTTTTCCGTAGGTTGCCTCGAACTTCTTGATGTGGCTCAGTTGGTTTTCTGTGAGTTTGCCTATGCAGAATAGGTCTATGTCGCTTTCTTCGGTGGCGTAGTTTTTCGCGTAGCTTCCGAAGAGGATAAGCGGGTTCGGGGTGTCTATGCTGTTTAGGTGTTCTGCAAGTTTTTTTATGAGGAAGTTTTTTTCGAGGTAGTTTATTGTGGTGAGTTGCTCTGTTGCTGTGAGGTAGTATTTTGTTAAGATGTTGGCTTTGCTTAGCAGGTACTGTTTGTTTCTGCCTATTTTTTCAGATTGGAGTATCTTGAGTTGCTCAAGCCGTTCCAAGTGCGGTAGCAGGGTTACGTGGCTGCTGTCTAAGAGTTTCGCCATAGCTCTGACGTGCAGACTTGCTGTGTAGTCCGTCCTGTAGAGGGCTACTATCTTGAAGTGATTGGTAGATTTTTCGACCATATGGTAAAAAATACGACCATAGTGACTATTAAAGTTTGCCCAAAAAGCAAAAATCTTGCAATCACCATAGTCTGTTTTGCTTGGGCATTTCATCGTAACATAGAAAAACGAATAAGATTAAGTTTATAGACGAGAAGGTATAGGATAACAGAATTGGTGGCTATGGTCACAAAGGCACTCAAAAGAAAGGAAGTTGAATTAGGGTTCGTTCAACATTCAAGCAAAGTTTTGGGTTAGCGACAAGTGGTTGGCTATCCCCTCGGGAGATTTCAATAGAATGAATTTAGGGCACCGAAAAGGTAAAAATTATTGGAAGGCTGACACGCAACTGCTGCTTCTTGAAGATGACCAAGACCAAATAACTCAGGTGAAAGGAGTATTTGAACAAAACTTCACACCAATAGATTTTGGAAGCACCTGCTTAAAAGATTCAGACGCACTTTTTCGTGGGCAGTTCGGTAAGAGTGTAAATTTGCGAATTTATGTGTTTGTGAATTTCGTTTGGGTTCTTATAGTTCTGTGGCTAGCGCAGGAATGGTGTGTTGACTTAGTCTGTTGGGAGTGGAGAAGGAGAAGGACCGTGATGGAGCATTTCAGGTCCAGAGGCTGAATGCGTCGTTCTCTGGCGGGTTGAATCTATATATAAGGGAGGGGGTAGGTGCCTCTGAGCAGCTAGGTCCCGGCCAGAGGGTTCTGCAGAAGCTTACAGGGGTAGGGCTACCTGAAAACTATAGGGAGTCTATCGCTATTGGCGGCTTAATTATCCAAACGATGTTGAAAACGCACCTAGCAGCCTTCAGCAATGTTTATCTCTATGGTGAAAGAAACGTTTATATGAGCTGAACGTACATCTGAGATAACTTAGCTACATTCAGCTGCCCCGCAATTAACAACTTGGCGGCGGCTCAACCCCAACCATAACGGCGTCTGCCTTACAGGGATGAGGGTGTTGGCCTCCAGTTGCGGGGACACACATGTGGACCTGACTA
>Ga0315288_10002972_pt1 | contig 21641 bp, 19 predicted proteins | sample YL17G11_20_MG_FD_203454 | JGI IMG/M metagenome (GOLD analysis project Ga0315288, IMG submission 203454) | Sediment microbial communities from Yellowstone Lake, YNP, Wyoming, USA - YL17G11_20 | ecosystem: Environmental > Aquatic > Freshwater > Lake > Sediment | place: USA: Wyoming | collected...
CAACCAGGTGCGCGCGTACAAGGTGAAGGCGGCGGATGGCAAGCTCTACTACCAAATCAGCGGCCGGCTTCAGGACACATCGCTGGTTGGCCAGATGGAGCTGCCGAGCACGCACATCAGCTTCCTCAAGCGCAAGGACTTCGATCCGAAGACCGGGTTGCGCACTGAGGCGACGAACGGGAAGGACGTGTACTACGGCTCGTTCGATGGTCGCGGGGCCACCTTGGACTCGGGGACGATCGTCGAGGTCGTGGATGAGGAGGACAAGATTGATTTGCACGGCGCGTTCCGCATTCGCATCCCCGTCGGCCAGGACGTCGAGCACGAGCTGGCCGCGGCGTTCCAGCGGATGGCGCTCAATCCGGCGACCGCGTTGGCCGAGCCGACGGAGGAAGACCGGCGGTTGTTCCTCAAGGCGAACGTGCTGCGCTCGTTCATGGGCCCCGCGGGCCATCACATCGGGAAGACCCAGTGGAAGAACGAGCAGTGGTTGGACGAGCAGCTGACTCAGCGCGGCGCTGCCCAGTACGTGGTGACCGCGGAGATCACGCACGACGTGATGGGCAAGGCGATCGTGCTCATCCACGATGAGGCGGTGGTGGCGAAGAGCAACGCGGCGTTCGTCTACAGCGGCCACAGCTCGGTCGAGTCGATGGCGGGCATGCTGCTGCGCGCCGAGGGGATGACCGCGCATCAGCAGCGCTGGCAGTCGGGGATCGTCGGGTCCGAAACGTCGGTCGGCGGGGATACGTCGGCCGGGGGGTCGAACGTGTCGTTCACCCGGTTTGGCAATCGTAAGGTCAGCATGAACAGCTGGGGTTTGAAGTGTGGGGGCGTGAAGGGCATCTATCACCCGCGCGTGCTCAATCGGGCGGACTGGTACGCACACGCCGGCGACTCGTACGGGTCGTCGAAGAACCACGAGCATCCGCGGCAAGACCAGTTCAACAATAGCCAAAGCGATAATGAGATTTGCTTCCGCAGCGGCGTGGCCAACGAGGATCTGGCGGGCGTGACCGTCGAGAGCGAGAACGGGAAGAAGGCGCTCATCGCGGCGCTGAACAAGGCGGGGCGGACGGAGTACAACGGTATCCCGCTCGCCCAGTTCATCCTCGTGTACGATGGGGGCAGCCGCAAGTACATCGAAGACCACTTGCCTGGTCTGCAACCGGGGGTGCTCGCATGAGCATTATTACGGACCACGGGATTTACGAAGTGATCGACGGGCGGCGCCTGCCGCAGGACAAGCTGATGTACCCGATCGGCCACCTGGTGGACAGGTCGAACGGGGTTACGACCGTCGAGGCGGTGAACCACCGCGGGCTCTTCATGGAGATGGCGGGCGAGGACGACGACCCGTTTGAGCACGACCCGGCGACCGACACCTGGACGTTCATGCCGCCCGAGGGGACGGTCACGCTCCGGCCGCTCACGCTCGCCCGCTACCGGGGGCTCATCCAGGCGCTGTGCCCGATCCAGGACGAGGACGTGGTGATCTCGACCGACGAGGAGCTGCGGGCGTACTGGCTGAAGCTGATGGAGGGCAAATAGGTGCGCTGCCCGAGTTGCAAGAACCGGGTGGTCCAGAAGGTCGGCGGGCGGACGCGTGTGCGCACGCACGGGCCGCTGGAGTTCGATGACAAGGGCGAGTGTCACAGCCAGTGCCACTGGTGTCGCGCGCCGCTCACGCTGCCGATCCAGTTGCTCGCCCAGGCGGCCGAGCTGCCGGACGAGCGGTTCGTCCTCGCCCATCCAGATTCAGCGCTTGACCCCGCGTCCAGAATCCGTTAGATTTTCTGTAATCGAGTACCCGGTAGGACGATCGGTCCGGAAGGGGTAGTCCGCAGGCGTTGTCGTGAGCCCGCGGTCTGCCCCTTTTGGCGTTTTAGGAGTGATCTATGGCCCGCCAGGACATGCCGTTTCAGTTCGAGGTGCCGATCGATTTCTTCGAGAAGGCGGATGCGCCGGCGGGCAAGCAGCGGCGGATCGGCGGGCTGGTCAGCACTGAGAACCCGGACCGCCAGGGGGAAGTGATCTTGCAGCAGGGCCTGGACTTCACCGATTTCTTGGCCCACGGGTGGTACAACGACAACCACTCCAAGGAGACCGACGGCATCCTCGGCTACCCGGAGGCCGTGCAGTTCATCCAGAAGGGGGGGCGCATGCCCAACGGGCAGCCGGCCCCGGCGGACGGCCACTGGGCTGAAGGCTACCTGTTGGACACCGACAAGGGGCGCAAGATTTGGGAGCTGGGCAAGGCGTTGTCGAAGACGAACCGCCGGCTCGGCTTCAGCGTCGAGGGCGGCATCCAGCGACGGACGGGCCCGCTGCGCAAGACGATCGCGCAGGCGCGCGTGCGCAACGTGGCGATTACGTCGTGCCCCGTGAATACTGACACGCGGTTGGATATTCTCGCCAAGAGCCTGCTGGCGGCCGAGCGCCAGGGTGACGACAAGGACGAGCTGGTTCGCGCGGTGACCATGGGGCCAGCCACCCCAGGCGTGGCGCCGCAGGGGAGCATCACGGGCGCAGGCTCCGGGCGCGTGATCGCCAAGCAGTCGCTGGAGTCGAAGGACAACCCGCCGGAGGAGTTGGAGGCTGACGAGATCGAGAAGTTGGAGAAGCCGAAGACGGCCGAGGCGAAGAAGTCGATGGGTGCGGCGGAGGCGAACGTATGGCTACGCACGCGCCTGCCCGGCCTGACCCCCGCCCAGGCGAACCGGGTGTTCAAGGCGACATTGAAGTTGGTGGGCAAGTAACCAAGGCTCTGAAACGACAGGGCCGCATTTGAGGAGGATCGACATGCGCGATGAGAAGGTGACGGGCGGCGACCTGGAGCGCAGTCTCCAGAAGCTGGAGGAGTTCGCCAAGAGCCAGGACGTGCCGAGCCGCAAGGAGGAGCTGCTGAGCAAGGCCGGCGGGGCCGAGCTGAGCGAGGCCGAGCGGGCCGAGCTGTTCAACCTGCTGGGCGGCCAGCCGACCGGCGGCGTGGCCGACACGCTGACCAAGGGCTTGACCGACAACCAGACCATGAAGGACGCGCTGGAAGTCAGCGCCTACCTGACCGAGCAGCACCAGGAGCTGGTGAAGAGCCTGTCCGCCGTGGGCGCCGAGATGGAGAAGTCGAGCGCGCGCCAAGGCGAGTTCAACCTGGTGCTCGCCAAGGCCGTCAGCGACATCGGGTCGCTGATCAAGAGCATGGACGACCGCATGGCCGCCTACGAGGGCCAACCGGCGGGCGCGCCCAAGAGCCGCGGCGTCAACGCCCCGATCACCCAGCCGCTCCAGAAGTCGTTCGGCGGCCAGGGTGCCGGCGGCGAGCAGCTGAGCAAGAGCCAGGTGATGGACGTGCTGGACGTGATGCACCAGTCGAGCATCCAGAAGGGCAACCACGGCATGAGCGAGAGCGGCGAGGACCTGCTGAACGCCATCGCCAAGTACGAAACCTCTTCCATGATCAGCCCCGCGCTGCTCAAGGAAGTCCAGAGCTTCCGCGCCACGGCGCACTGAACGACGATGAGAAGATGAACTGATCAGTGATTGAATAACGAAAGGATCGCGTTTAACGCGGCCAAAAACAAAGGAGTTTGAGATGAGCGCGAACATGGTTTCCTGGAGGGATTATGAAGGCGTCGAGGGTTTCGGCGCCTCCGACCAGGCGGACGTGGACAATTTGAATAAGGCCCTCCGGGCGGGCCAGGACATCAATGCGCCGGGCTCGTTCACCGCGGGTGACGGGTTCGCCCTGAGGGTGGAATCTCTTGAAAAAACACTGAAAAATTTGACCTACCGCATGGAGCACATCGTTCTTTGGAAAAACATAACGAAACTCGCAGCTTACAACACGATCGAGGAGCATAACGAGATCAGCTCGTACTCCGACAACCCGGACGGCAACTGGATCGACGAGGGTGATCTTCCGAATGAGCAAAGCGCCACCTTGGCCCGTCGCTATGCGGTGATCAAGTACATCGGTGCGACACGACGTGTGTCCTACCAGATGACCTTGATCAAGCCCGCTCACGGCAACGTGATCGCGCAGGAGACCGTCAACGGCACCATGGACATCCTGCGAGCAGCTGAACGCGCCATGTTCTACGGCAATTCCGCGCTGTCGGCTTTGCAGTTCGACGGGTTCGAGAAGATGCTGACCGACCGCGCGCCGGTCGCCAACATCATCGACCTGCGGGGCAAGCCGCTCAGCGAGGACATCCTGACCGACGCGGCGCTGACCATCCAGGATGCGCCCAACTACGGCACGCCCACCGATCTGTTCGTCAACCCCAAGGTCAAGAGCGACCTGTGCAAGGCGTTCTTCCCGAAGGAGCGCTACGACCTGTTCAGCAAGCCCGACAACGGCATGATCGGCCTGGACATCAAGGGCTTCACCAGCCCCGCGGGCGACGTGCGCTTCCAGAGCGACGTGTTCATCACCGACGGCGGCGCGCCCAACGCGTTGGCCACCGGTGACGCGGCCAAGCGGCCGGGCACGCCGACCGTCTCGACCGGCCCGACCACGCCGAGCGACGCGCTGTCCAAGTTCATCGCCGAGGACGCGGGCGACTACTTCTACCGCATCGTCGCGTGCAACCGGTACGGCCGCTCGGCCCCGGTGCACCTGGTGGCCGGCCCGACGGCCGTGACGGTGGCCGCCGGCGACAAGACCACGTTCGCCATGACCCCGGGTGGCGCGACCGCGGTCGAGTGGTACGAGATCTACCGCTCGAAGGTCGGCGGCGCGGCCCTGAGCGACCGGCTGATCCTGCGCGTGCCCAACGCGGCGGGTGCGGGCGCCCAGACCATCGACGACTACAACAACAACCTGCCCTACTGCACCAGCGGCTTCCTCTTCCAGCAGAATCTGGAGAGCATGAGCGTCAAGCAACTGGCCCCGCTGGTTAAGATTCCCTTAGCAACTATCGACACTTCCATTCGCTGGGCCCAGCTCCTATTTTTTACGCCCGTCCTCTACGCCCCGGGCAAAAACGTGCTGCTCCGAAATATCGGGCGCGCCGTCAATTTCGTCGGCCAACCCTGATAAACTGAGCTGATCACGCGTACTTAGCCATCTCCCCGCTTCATCCGGTACAACCTGTAATTCGCCTCAATCTGGATACCCCTGTGCCGTTCAGGCCGCAGGGGGCCGTTCCGGTAGGTATATCCATTCTGGATGCACGCCCGTGGTCGCCAGCGGTATCTTCACCGGCGCCGCATATCACACGGTGGGGGGAAATCCTAATGCTCCCCGCTTACGATACACTTAGGGGAGTACAGCGTTCTGGACGTTCTGGTCCATGATGCTTCACCGCGGTACGTGTAGATCAATCCGAAGGTGAAGGTGCAGGTATATCCATTCTGGACGCGTGTCCGTGGTCGCTAGCGGTATCGTTCGCTCAGCCCGTGACACCGAGGCGGTGATCTGGTATTCGTGGACCAGTAGCGGCGGGATGAACCCGCCGACGGAGGGGTTGACCATGCGGCTCCAGAACACGTTGGCCCATGCGGCCGGCAGCAAGGTGATGGTGAACGGCACGATCTACGAGATCGACAAGGACGGGTTCGCCGACATCGCGGACGAGGCGAATGCGAAGAAGCTGCTCGGCGCCGCGTACTGGCGGGTGGCCGGCGCGACCGCCGCACCGGCGGCCAAACCGGTGGTGCGCGCCGAGGTCAAGCCGATGAAGCTGCTGAGCGCCGAGGGTAAGCCGATCGAGCTGGCCCCGCCGCCCGCGCCGCCCGTGGTGGTCGATCCCACGGTCGATCCGCCGATCCCGCCTAAGGGCGCGACCTGGGCGGACCCACTGCCCACGTACAGCATGGACTGGCTCACCCGGTGCGCGAAGGCGTACAAGGTGAAGCTGCCGAAGAAGGTGACGCGCCAGCAGCTGTGTGAGCTGATCCTGGAGCAGATGTACGACAAGTGACCAACCGCCGCGCATAGCGCGGTGACAGAAGGAGATCCACATGCCCGCCCCGATCAACACCCACATGCCCGAGTTCGCCCAGGGCGTCGCCGCCCTACCCAACGCGTGCGTGCTCGTCGTCGACACCGGCCTGCGCAACCTCAAGAGCGCTGCGGTCTCGATGAAGCGCGACACGATCACGGCGAACGAGGAGAGCCACGCGATCGTCAACTTCACCGAGGGCTCGCCCAAGATCACGATCAAGGTCTACAAGGGCGGCACCGCCTCGGGGACCATCGGCGACAGCGCGTGCAACGTCGCGTGGATGGCCGTCGGCGAGTGAACGAACGGGCGGCCCCGGCCGCCCTGACAGGAGAGAGCTATGTCGGTCATGACCGTCCGCGGTGGTGTACCGCGCGTAGTGCGTACGACGATCGACGCGTCGGGCCGGCGGGTCGCCCTGCCGTTCGCCACGCTGTTCGTGCAGATCATCACGACCGCGGCGGTGAGGCTGTACTTCACGCCCGAGGACTTCACGGCCGATGCCAACTACGTGGCGTTAGCCGCGCCGACGACCAGCCTGTTCAGCTTCGAGGGCCCGGCTGAGCTGGACGCCCTGTGGCTGAAGGGCGCGTCGACCTGCACGATCATCGCGTACCAACGCCGGGCGTGACCGTCCGCCCCGTGGGTCAGTTTCACCAGTGGGGGCGCTCGGGTGTCCGATGGTCCGGAGCAGGCTTCGCTATCGCGGTCAACGAGAAATCATCTTACACGATGGGAACGGCGGGCGTGCCCGGCTGGTCGCGCACGACGTGCTGGAGGGACGGTGCGGTCGGTGCAACGGGGTATTCTGGGTGACCAGCCGTATCGGGGTCATGCGCTGCCCCTACTGTCTAAACGATCACGTCGAGTGGTCGTGGGGCAAGCTCCAACCCGCGTTCATCCCTGAGAAGGGTGGTCAGTTTTCGGGCCCTGGGGGCATCGGGTCGGGAAAACCCTAGCTCTTGGGGACGTGGGGGGTCGCGTGCTACACTGCCGGGTGTAGGAGTGTTCCATGAACCTCGGCGACATGCCTTCTTGGGGGATCTTGCTCGCCGTGCTCGTCTCCGCCGGCGCGATCGTCGCGGCCGTCTGGAACCTGGCGCGCGAGGCGGCGCGACTCCAGCTCAGCATGGCCACGCTGACCAAGGCGCAGGCAGAGCTAGCGGCCCAGCTCAAGGACCACATCGCCTGCTTTTCCGCGTACCAGCGGGAGCAGGCGGCGGACCAGAAGGCGCAAGCTATCTCGATTCAGGAATTGCGCGGCGCGCTCGAACGGCTGACGTGGGAAGTAAAACATCTGAAGGGGGAGTAAGATGGACAACCCCGGATTCTGGACGATCGTGATCATGGGCTGCGCGTTCCTCGGGCTGGTCGGGTGGGACGTGTACGTCGCGTTTGGTAATCATGTGCCCAACCGGGAGGACACGATCAGCGGCATTGTCCTCCGCTGGTCGAAGACCGCGTGGATCCTGCCCTACGCGTGCGGTGTGCTCTGCGGCCACCTGTTCCTGCCGGCTAGTCCGCTGTCAGCTACGGAATGCCCGCGCTGGCTGTGCATCGGCGTGCTGCTCGCGAGCGCGCTGATGATCACGTCGATCGGAGTGTGGATGCGCCGCCGGGCCGCCCGTTGGCCCTGGCCGGTGCAGGCGCCGCTGCTGCTCGCGTGCGGTATCGCCGCGGGCCATGTTTTGTGGTACCAACTACCGTGAGGTGAGCCGGTGCTACTAGGGCAGACACCACCACGGGTTGACCTGCCGTTCACAATCTGGACGGTCGACAAGATCAACACGGCCGCCGACTACAGCACCATCCAGGCGGCGATCAACGCGGCTTCCAGCGGTGATGTCATCATGGTCGGCCCCGGCACGTACGCCGAGCAGCTTACGCTCAAGGCCGGCGTGCGGGTCATCGGGACCGGCGTGTGTACCGGCGAGACCGGATCGACCGCCCGCACGTACGTTTTCCCGACCATCGCGGCCGATGGATCGGCTATTGTCGGCCCTGCGTCTGGCGTGACCTATCTGGAGAATATTGCGGCCCGCGCGGACGGGGCGACGGGGAACAACCGGCGTACGCTCGCCGTCACGACCGGCACCGTCAAAGCGAAAGACTGCTGTTTCCACAGCGAGGGTATTGCCGTTGCTGCCGGCACGCTCTACACAGTTCTGGCGTCTGGCGGTAATGTCGTGCTCCGGGGCTGTCTGGTCACGCAAGCCCTGCCGGGGAGTGCGATCCTGCCTGGTGCCATCGAGATCGACAACGCCGCGTCAGAGGTCGCGCTGGATAGCTGCGACGTGGATGGGTCTGTCTGGGCGGTGGAGATCACGGGCGGCTTACTCACGCTGCTGCGCTCCGGCAAGATCGGTCTAATTAACCGAACGGGCGGCACGATCACGATGAACGGCGACGTGAAGGTCACCGACATCCTCGGGATCAACGACACCACGACCGAGACGAACCTGACTCACGACGTGTACGGTGTGGCGCTGACCAACGGAAAGAACGATCTCTACAAGCTCAATCTGCGGGCCATCACGGGTGACGTGTCGAGCCCGGCGAATGGGGATCTCTGGTACAACAACAGCACCGGGAAGTTTCGTGGCCGCCAGGGCGCTGTCGATTTTAATCTGCGCGATCTACGCGAGACAGGTGGCCCGACAGAGCTGGCCGTAGCGGCTATCGCGGACGGTCAGTATTTGCGGCGTAGCGGCGCCACAATCATCGGCGCGACGCCAGGTGGCACGGGCGACGTAGTGGGTCCGGCGAGCGCGACGGACGGGGCGGTCGCGCTGTTCGACACGACGACCGGCAAGCTGCTGAAGAATGGGTTCGTCAGCCATGTGCGGCTGGAGCTGGGCGTGTCCAGCCCGAGCGCGGTGATCACGACGGGTGCGAAGGGGCGGAAGTACTGCTCGATCACCGGCACGATCATCGGCTGGCGGCTGGTTGCGGACGTGAGCGCGACCGTGACGCTCGATCTCTGGAAAGCGGCTGGAGCTATCCCGACAAACGCCAACAGCATCACCGCGAGCGCCAAGCCGGCGCTGAGTGCTGCCGAGCTGGCGGCGAGCACGACGCTCACCGGCTGGACTACCGCCGTCACGGCGGGGGACGTATTCATTCTGGAAGTCGAGGCGAACAACAACGCCAAATACCTAGCTCTTGAGCTGTGGATCAAGGAGAGCTGACGTGGCGCTGCGGACTAAAACAGTCGAGTATCCGTTCGTGACTAATACGACGCAGACCGCGACCGCCACCCGTCTTGATTTCGCGGCCATCACTGTCTACATCCCCGAGACGAGTAGCCGGACGTTCCGGTCGGTCATTCTGGAAATCGGGACGCGCGGAGGCGAGACAGTCGCGGCGTCGATCACGGCCTGGCTGATGGGGATCAAGCTAGGGGCCGTCGCTTTCTCTGACGTGACCACCACCTTGACGCTCACGAACACAGGCGACCAGCAGGGCCATGTGTTTACCCGTGATGTGACCGCCTACTTCGTTACTAATTTTGGGGCTGGGGCATCGCAGACCTGTCAAGCGGGGCTCACAGTCACGGGTATCGGTAGCGGACCGACGTACGCCAAGCTGATCATCACCTACGAGTACGACGATGACTCCGCGACCACGCGAGTCAAGACGGTGCGGATTCCAATCGAGAGCCCGACTGCGCAGTTGACCGCGACGCTCGCCAGCATCGGAACCAATCAGGTGCCGAATCTGGACACGTTCCTGCCCGAGGCGAGCAAGACGTACAGGAGCGTGTGGTTCGAGTCCTACTACAACGACGGCGGCAACGCGACCACCGATTTCCAGCTCGCGCTCGCGCTGGATGCGGAGGCCGAGTCGTCACGCGGCAATTTGGAGCAGGCGCTCAACTCATCCGTATTCGGGAAGGACATCTGGATACGCGACGACATGACGACCAACGCGACACACGACCTGAAGGCAAGGTCGAACGCGACGGCCTCCAGATTCTCCCTACTCGCGGTCGTACTGCACGTCACGTACGAGTACGACCACTCGGCCAGTACATCGATCATGAACAGCCTGGTCCTGCCGTTCGCCGACGAGTCTGCTTTTCCCGGCTCGACCACGAGCGCGGATAAGGGCCGGTTCGCCCGCGCGGTTTGGATCGAGGAGCCGACGACGATCACACAGGCGCAGAGCGGCTGCCTGTGTTTCGCCAATTTCACCGGCTCCGTTACCCTGACCCTCCAGGCCGGCGCGCAATCCAGTCGCGCCTACTCGCTGACTGCCGGTAGCGTGCAGGCAGGCCCGTACGCGGTATGTCATCGGATTGACAGCGGGAGCGCGGCCGGCGCGTGGGGATCGCTTGCGCGCGGAAAAAACACGATCAACTTCGACCGCTGGGTGGGGGCTGCTTCTGGCGCGTCCAACTTCAGCTCCATCCTGTACCTTAACTACACGAGCGGGAAAGCGACGGACGGGGACGGCGTGCATAACCACTCGACCTGCTGGTCGATCTGTGACATGGCGAACGCACTGACCACGCAGCGCAATCTGGCGTCACCGGGCAGACTGTTCAATTTGCCCGAATCCCTCTGGTACGTGAACGGCCTGTGCTACGAGGTGCTCGGTACGATGACCGGGGCCAGCGCGAGCGGCGCGGTAATGCAAGCTGAAATCCAGTCAGCGGAGGAGCGCGGGGCCGGCTGGTGGGACTTGCTCAATTGCCTATATTTGAGTGACGGCGAATTGAGCGTGTTCTGGACCGCGAGCGCCGGGGCGATGGCGTTCAATCGTTACCCCGGCGACCCCACGCCCGCGATGGACGTGGAGACGACGCGGCAGTACCGAATCTGTTCGGTCACGAACATGAGCCTGGGCGTCCGTGCGTGGCTGACCTACCACGCGATCACCGCGACGGTCAGCGGGACGATCAGCGGCAGCGCTGGCGGGACGGTCAATCTCTATCTGCACTGCGGTGTCGAGGATTGCAAGCTCTTGTCGTCCTCTCGGTCGGGCGACGGCGCTTACAGTTTCACCTGGCTGGACGACACGCAGAGCGTCTACGTTTCGGCCTATGAGGACGCGACGCACAAGGGTTTGAGCAAAAAAGCCACGGCCACTTCTGGGTTCGACGTGAGCCTAGCTGCGGGCGGCGGCGAGTGCTACTTTTAGCATCGGAGAAGAGGCATGAGTAACGATACTGAGTTCGTCCGCAAATTGCAGATCGTGGTCAACGCGCTCCAAGCGGCCAAGGCCGAGCTGGTGCGCGAACACGAGGACGACCCGCCGATTCTGGAAGAGCTGTTGCGCGCCGACCTGTTGGAGCCGGGGCAGCAGGTCCTGGGTGATCTCCAGAATCAGGTGCTGGCCTCCCTGACCGCGCTGGACGACCTGCTCACCCTCCAGCTCAGCAGCGGCACGCTCGCGGATGCGCGGCGGTGGAAGATTGAGAAAATCGATGCCCGCACGGACGAGCTGATCGCCGCAGGGTTTGAGTACCCAGCCGCCAGCGGCAAGCGCTACGAGCTGACCCTGGAGGCGCAGAGCAGGATGAATGCGCTGCTCGTGATCGCCAGTAGCGCGCTCATTTCCTACCCGATCAAGTGGAACTACATCGACGACAGCGGCTACTACGAGATCGTGGACGCCGCCGACGCCCTGGCCCTGTGCGCGACCGCCATCCAGACTATTCGGACTATCCTGGATAGCGGCACTGCGCTGAAGTCCTCTGTCCGGGCCGCCGAAAGCGTGGAAGCGGTAATCGCTGTAGCGGACGAGCGCTGACGAGGAGCGATGATGGAGACCGCACGGATACAGACGGGCGCGACCGAGGTTCTGGACGTGTTCGCCGTCAACGCGGCGGGCAATCCGCTGACCGGCCTGACCGACCTGTACGTGCGCATCCGCCGGCAGTCCGATGGCTACTTTTTGGACTGGGCGGACATGACGTTCAAGAACGCGGCGTGGACGACGATCAACGGCGTGCTCGCCGAAGTGAGCGCCACGTACGCGGCGGGCCTGTATAGCCGGTCGCTGAACACCGGGTCGATCACGAACGTGAGCGCGAACGACACGTACGAGATCATCCCCGTGCAGACGCCGGGGGCGACCGCACGGTTACCCGCGCCGGGCGAGCTGAAGGTCGGCCAGTATGTGGACCGGCTGGACGCGGCGGTCACAACGCGCGCCACCCAAGCGCAAATCCTGTCCGACGCTACGCCCTTCCAGGGGGCCCGCATTGACGCGACCATCAGCTCGCGCGCGACCCAGGCTCAAATCCTGTCCGACGCCACGCCCTTCCAGGGCGCGCGCATCGACGCGGCGATCAGCTCACGGTCGACCTTGGATGGAGCGGGCGTCCAGTCGGCGATGACGTCGCAAGGTTATACCGCAGCTCGCGGGCCCAAGCTCGATCAGTTGGACGCGGCGGTCAGTTCGCGCGCTGCCCCCGGGGCGGCCATGGATCTGGTGACCGACGCGGTGGACGCGGCGGCCCTGGCGGCGGACGCGGTGACCGAGATCCGGGATGGCATTCTGGACGATGCCACTCGTTTCCACGGGGCGTCGGTCGCGGCTATCCTGGCGGACACGGCGGCCATGGACGGCCGGCTGCCCAGCGATCCGGCGGACGAGTCGCTGCAACAGGCGGCTCATGGCGTTACTCAGGGGGCTATCGCGGCGCTGAATAACCTGAGCCAGGCGGGTGTTCAATCCGCGATGACCGCCCAGGGTTATACCGCAGCCCGCGGTCCCAAGCTCGACCAGCTGGATGCCGCGGTGTCCAGTCGGTCGACCCTGATGAGCGCGCAAGCGGCGGACGCCGTGTGGGACGAGCTGCTGTCGGGGCACGTCACGGTGGGCAGCGCGGGCAAGGCGCTCGCGGACGCGGGGACGGGTGACCCGTCGGCCATCGCGGACGCCGTGTGGGATGAGCTGCTGAGTGGGCACACGACGGTCGGGAGTGCCGGCAAAACTTTGAGCGACGCGGGTACCGGCGGCGACCCGGCCGTGATAGCCGACGCCGTGTGGGATGAGGCCCTGAGCGGCCACGTTGGCGCAGGAAGCGCCGGACAGGCCCAGGGTAGGCTGGACGTAGGGGTGAGCACCCGGGCCGCTCCTGGGGCAAATATGGGGCTCACAGCGGGTGCCGTGACGGCCGCCGCCATGACCACCGGAGCTGCCCAGGTGGTGCGCGACCAAATCCTGAGTGATTCCACGCCCTTCCAAGGGGCGCGGGTGGACGCGGCCATTTCGAGCCGCGCGGCCCCGGGGGCGGCCATGGATTTGGTGGCCGGGACGATCGGGGATGTAGTTGACGGCGTGTGGGACGAGCCGACATCGGGGCATCTGGCGGCCGGTAGCACGGGCAAGGCGCTCATCGACGCTGGGGCGACGAGTGACCCGTCGGTCATCGCCGCCGCGGTGTGGGACGAGCCGTTGGCTGGCCACGCGGCCCCGGGGTCGACGGGTGAGGCGTTGACCGCGGCCAAGGAGTCGGAGGCGACGGGCGCGACCATCGCCGACGCGCCGACCGTGTGGCCGCCGGCGGCGGGCTCGCTGCTCGACCGGTTGGCCAACGCGGGGCCTGGGCAGACGTACGATCCGACAACGGACAGCTTGGAGGCGGTGCGCAACCGCATAGGGTGATCGATGGCGACGATCCCGGCACGAGGTGGTGGCGCGAGCGCCGGTGGGTGGCTCAAGATCGCGGGCGTCAACTGCCCGGGCGGGACCGTCACGTCCAAGGTCTATGCCGACCCACCGAACAACACGGTCCTCCAGAGCGCGACGGTCACCGAGCTGGCGATCGAGATCGAGGTCAAGGCGGCGTATCCGATCGTGAAGATCGGGAATACGAGCTACACGCTCGTCCAGTCGGTGGACGGCGGGCATTACGCGGGGGCGCTCGCGCACACGATCTTGGGCAGCGGCGGCGTGGTCGTCGTGGCCCAGACGCCGGACGGCGCGCCCGGTGCGTCCGATCTGGTGACCCTGGACTACTCGGCGGCCCCGACCATCCTGACCCTTGCGTTCATTGGTGGGTATCCGGGGGTGCAGACCGAGCTGAAGGCGGGCGACACGTTCCAGCTCCAGGGGACGACGAACAAGCCGGCGGACGCTATCCAGATTCTGGATTACGAGGCGTGCGCGGCGTCGGTCGAGACGTTCATCGCCGGCACGGCCTTCACGGTCACCGGCACGATCGCCGACCGGGGCAATGTGGTGCTCGCCCGGCCGGCCCGATGCCGGGCGCGCGACGCAATCACCGCGGCGTACGGGGGCACGCGGGATACCAACCAGGGCGGCGGGGGCATCGACGGGCAGCACGTGGTCAACTGCAACAATCTGCACCCGTCGGTCGCGCTCGGGGCCATCGTCTACCCGGTGGGCCAGGGGGCGCTCAAGGGGGCGGAGCAAGCGACCGTCCAGAACACCGTGCTCGACTTCGACACCATCAGCTACAGCTCGCCGAATGGCGACCTGTCGATTCTGAGCCCGACCATCTACGGGTCGCCCAAGCCGGCGACGCGCGTGGCCGGCAATTACAATGTGACAGTTCCCAACTTCCGGATCACGGCCGTCCGGGCGGCGAACGCGGCAACCACGGTGGGCCAGACGATCGTGCGCATCGCGCACGTGGCGGCTTCTGTGGCGGTGGGCGAGCCGTATGCACGCCTACGCTCGGGTGGCAATGACGGCACGGCCGCCCAGGATTACCCGATCTACGTAAACAGCGACCAAGAGCTGTACGAGGCGCCGTCGCTGGACCATCAGGCTGGCGCGGGTGCTTGGCAGGGCGGGGGATTCACAGGCGGCCCCAGTCTGTGGAGCCGGCTGTTGCGCGTACACGACAACGATCCCAAGGGCGCGTTCGGCTGGTCCAACCTGTCGGCCAAGAACCTGGCGGGCATCCTGACGACGACGATCACCGGGGATGCGACGTACACGCTGGGCGGGTTCGTCCCGCGCAGTCTCACGTTCCCTGCGTTCTCGCAGTCGACGACGCTCAATGTGGCGGTGGTGGACTACTCCAAGCTCTCGGCCGGCATCTTCACCGCGACCAACCAACCGGCCGTGCGGCATACGCCGCAAGGCGACCAGGGTGACGCGGCCAACGAGTACACGATCCTATCGCCGCTCGGGACGAACCCGCAGACCCTGTGGTGGAACGACGTGTTCGCGGCGGGCGCGAACAGCTCGGGCACAGCGCAGATCACACTCGTCCAAGAGGCGGTGTAGCCATGGCCGATCCGTTTGAGCAATTCATAAACGTCGAGCTGCCGCGCCGACCGGTCACGCTCACGTTTGCGCTCACTGGGTGGGACGCGCCGCCGGGCGACCCGGGCGCACCGGCCATCCTCGCGTCCGCGCCGCTCGGCACCTGGTTTCGGGAAAAGACAGCGGCCAAATGGTGGAGAAAATCTGAGACCGTTTGGGAAGAATCTGGAAGCGGGCCGGGGCCAGGTGGCGGGAACATGCTGGCCACGAAAGAGCGCATGGTCTGGCACATCGATCCTGTGCTCGGCCAGCGCCCGCCAGCGGGGACCGTCTTCACCACGCAGGCCGAGTACGATGCGTTCGGCCACCCGCTCAAGTACATGAACGACGTGGAGGCGTGCCGGCCATATTCGGTTGACCACGCCATTGCCGTGATGCTGCCCGCTGGCCACATCCCGCCCGACCCAACGTACCTGTTCGGAGACGGCCTGTATCTGAGCCAGCTTTTCAGCAGCAGGATGGCCTTGCCGGACTTCTATTCACCGGACCCCTGGTACACCATCTACCCCGGTATCGCCGTCGTCGGCGCGCAGACCGAGATCGAGGCGAGCGTGGCCGGGTCGATCACGCGGGACGCGCGCACCCGCCAGCACACGTTCACCCGCACGACCGGAACCTGGACGCCCAGCGCGCTAGTCGGGATGGTGGCCGAGATTACCAGCGGCCCCCTGGCCGGGACGAAGAGCCCGATTTACTACAATGACGCGACGACACTGAAACTCGCGGGCGACGCTGATCCGGGGGCGGTCACGCTGCGCATCTATGAGCGGGCCACGAAGATCGAAGGTGGCATGTGGATGGGTGGGTTTGTCACCAACGGTTATGCGGTCGGCAACGCCATGTTCGCGATTGTGAATTGCGAGTTCGTGTCCACTGGATTTCAAGCGCTGTCGTCTCAAACGGCGATGGTGGCCTACTGCAAGTTCAACGGCTTCTGTCGATTCGATGCGGGGAACATGACGCTATTCGGCAACGAGTTCTACGTTGACCCCACGGCGTTTGGCGGTGTCGATTCTTACGGCCCGAGCAAGCTCTACATCTTCGACAACTGGTTCCACGGCGGGGCCGGCGGCGAGATATTGTACCTGCGCGATCACGTCATGGGCGTCATCGGCCAGAACTATTTCGAGGCGGGTCCTGGGTACGCCGGTTATATGTTCTATTTCGGCGAGTCCTGCATGTTCGAGTCGCTGACGGGCGTGTCCTACCTGAAGGGCAATGATAGCTGCTACGGCATCCTCATGTGGGGCAACTCGCATTTCGCCGAGCGCGGCTATCTGGTGGTCGATCACTGCGTCAGCGCGATCAACATCTTCAACCAACTCGTGGGATCGATCTACGTCCTGGCCGGCTGCGAGGGCAACGGCTACTTGTTCGGTGTCGAGGGGCATGAGCGTCAGATTATCGGCGTTCCGATTGGCCTGGCGCTGTCCCCGACGGCCTACGTGGCCCTGACTTCGGCAGGTGGGGATATCACGCTCGCCATGCTGACGGCCGAGGGCGTGGCGGCGGGTGACCGTTGGGAACAGGCCGGCTACGTTTTCCAGTTCTGAGGTAGACGATGACGACCGAGCACAAAAAAGACGTAGCCAGTTTCCTCGGCGGTGCTCGTGTCAAGCCGAGCACGCTGGTCGGCGCTCCTGTGTTGGCAGACGGCCAGATCCAGCCCGTGACCGACCAACCCGGCATCAATCTGTACGTTCGAAAAAGTGGCGTATTGGTTCCGGCAGTTGAAACTGTAGCCCCCAAGACGATCACGACCGAGCCGATCAGCATGGTGGTGGACCCTGTTAGCGGCGTGAGCCCACCAGCCGGAACCATCGTGACCAAACAGTCGGAGTACGATGCGCTCGGTGCTCCGCTCCGGTACGCGCAGGACGCGCTCAGGATCTTGCCGCCCGTGCTGGGCGATTACGTGAAGGTCAGGTTGGTCGCAGGCGAGCATTGGGGAATGGCCGGGTCAATAAGAACTTTGTGGGTTATTGGCCGTCCTGCTTGTGTAGCAAGCGGAACGACATTCATAGCCGTAGACCCCGTACTTGGTGGCGTGATTCGTGGGAGCATATACTTCTACGGTGATACGTCCGTCTACACGGCCGTCCAATCAGGAACGTACTCAGCGCCTAGAACGATTGCATGCCCTACTGGTACGTGGTCGGTCAATGAGCTGCAAGGGAAATGGGTCTGGTTCTTGACTGGAAGTGGGGCCGGGCAGAAACTTCCGATCCGCAACAATACAGCCACTTCTATTGAGGTCGCCACTCCCCTGATCGCTGGTAGCGGTACGTTCGAGATCAGGCAGAACGATTCCTATATCATTCCGACAACAAACGGAACTGATACTATCCTGCCGTTTCAGATTTTGGCTGGCCCCTTTGGAGCCGGAGCTGTTCTATTTTATGACCTGCGGATCAATAAACCAACGAAGACCGGTCAGATTCTTAACTATCCCGGCACGCATATGGCGTTTATTCGCTGTAACATTCATGCTGAATACTCAGCTTCTTACGGCATGTCCCTGAGTGGAAGGATCTATTTTTCAGGCTGTCAGATTGTGGTGGCCGGCCCATATCCGGTGTGGTGCAGCGGAGTCTATGGGAACCACGTCGATATTCTAAATTGCATGATTAGAGGGAAGTATACTGCGACAGGTGCCGGTTATCCTGGTTTGTTCACCTGCTATTTTAGCGGCGAGCTACTCGTCACTAGTTCACTATTCGAGCCTACAGATGGCACTTTTACGAAGGGCATGATTGGGATAAACTCTGGACTGGTTCATTCACGTAATTCAGTTGTACTGGATGGTTTGGGGACGGCCCAAGGCATCCTACTTGGCGGTGGTGAGGGAGTTGCCGCCTTTGAGTCAGAGGGTGGGTTGCAGATCAACAACACCACGACCGCCGTATCGGTTGCTAAGGGTGGATCAATTTCTCACGCTCTGGCCATATCGGGTTCAGGCAACACCACAGTTTTTAACGTGTCGGGCGGCGAGCGGATCAGTTGGCGCAGATCCGCGCTCTCGATTGTCGGCACCGACTATGCCAACATCGACGGCCAGGTGTATGCCTCCAGCTACTTTGCCAGCGATGGCGACAAGGTGATCGGGCAGTATGGGTCGTCTCTTGAAGTGACGCCGTGAGGTCCAGATGGCACGAGTAGTCGATAGGCGGGAGATCGCGGCCAAGGGCCTGGTGGCCGACCCGTATGCACTCGGGTCTGTACCGGCCTCGCTCGACGGCCAGATCGTCCCCGTGACCGACCAACCCGGTGTCCATCTGATGGTGCGGGAAGGTGGGGTGTTGAAGCCGGCTGTGGAGATCGCGGGGATCAAGACCAGCACGAAGGAGATGATGACCTGGATTGTGGACTACGCCACGGGCGTGAGCCCCCCGGACGGGACGGTCATCACGACGCAGGCTGAGTTCAACGCGCTGGGTGCGCCGCTGAAGTTCGTGCAGGACATCGAGCGGGTGCGGCCGTTCTTTATCGAGCACGGGTTGCGGGTGAAGGTGCTGGCGGGCGACCAGTGGGCTATGCCGGGCGGGTATCTGACCTACAGCGGCGGGGATCGGCACGCCATCTTTTACGCGGCTCCGATCACTCAAGGCAGGCAGCGGCCCGCTAACCGCGACACCCAACTCGTCTGGGTAGCCGAGGGTGCCGCCGTGTCCAACGGCATCCTGATCTATGGGGAGTTGGCCGACGTATATACCGGTATCGCCGGCACCTGGAGTCAGAACGCGGACCTGGAGTACACGTTCACTAGGAGCGCGGGGTCGTGGACTCCCGATGAGCTGAAAGGCTTGTTCGCGGAGATGCAGTCCGGGCCGAAGGCGGGGTCCAGAATCCCAATCGTCTGGAACGACGCCACCTCGTTCACCCTGCCGGGCATTATCGGGTCAGGAGTAGGCACGGTGGACATCATACAGATGGCCACCCGCTTGCGCGGCAGAACATTCGCGGGGGACAGGACAAGTTACGGTATTTTGCTTCAGGGGATTCAAGCGTCGGTGGGCTATCCGGTGGGACCGCTTTGGCAATTCCGGTTTCTGGATATCGATGAGGACGGTGACGCCCTGAGCATTAGTTTTCTTCAAAGCCGCGCGACAATAGCCTGGTGTAGGATGCGCGGTACTCTGAGTTGGCCTTCCTATCTGCAAATAACTAATAGCCGCATAGACATCCCATATCTAGCCATCGATGGCTTACAGCAATATGTGTCGTCGCCTGGTGTTCTCTACTTATCAGGCTGCGCGATTGTGGGCGGGGCAAGCACCGGTAAAATGCTCTACCTGCGCGGTGGGGGCATCGGCGGGTTCGGCGCCATCACCGAGACGACCTTTAAGGCCGGGCCGTCCTTCACCGGCTGGCTGTGGCAGTTCATTTATGGTGGGCAGGACTTTGAGACGGACAGCGGGCACGTCCTGCTGCTCGGCAACACCGTATGCAACGGGGTGAATATCCTGCCGCACGGTGGCCCCTGCATTATCAGGGAGGATCAGTGGATCAACGTCCGCAACTGTGCTCAGGCGGTTTCCATTGAGCGGGGACGGGTGCAGTCTAAGGCTTTCAACGCGGCCGGCTTCTCCGGCAACGGCTACAACCTCTTGGTGACGGATGCGGACGCGGACATCCCTACGGGCCTGGTGACGGCCGGCGGCACCCCGACTTACGCGCTGTATCTGGACGGTGTGACCTACACGCCCGCGCAGATTGCGGCGCTGGCGCTGACGGTCGGGGACTCGATTGAGGGGCAGCGCGGGTCACTGGTCCGGCTAAAGTGAGGTCGAGATGAGCAAGGGACTGAAATCGACTGCCTATCTGTTCAATGCCGGTGCGGTCGTCACGCCCAAGACGCTCGCGACCGTGCCGGTATTGGGTGATGGCCAGCTCGCCCCCGTTACTGACGTTCGTGGCATGCCCCTGTTTGTCCGCATGGGCGGGCAGCTAGTTCCGGCCACGAGTGTTTGGGCTCAGAACGAAGCGATCCTCATGACGGTCGATCCTGTGGCGGGGACGAGCCCACCAGCCGGAACGGTCGTGACCAGTCAGGCTGAATACACCGCGCTCGGTTACGACTTGAAGTACCCGCAGGACGCCATCGACATCCTGCCACCCATCTACCAAAAATACGTCTCGGTCAAGCTGAAGGCCGGCGTCCACCTGGCCAAGCCAAACAGTTATTCGCCCACGAGTGCGGCTATCCTGGTTGTCCATCCCAAGCTGGCGGCGTATCGGGGCATAATAGACCCTGGTTCTATTTCCTTATCTCATGACCTAGTGTTCTACGGTGAATCTGAAACAACACTGGACCCGGCGCAGGCGGGTACGGTGTCGGCGTCGCATACGGTGACACGCTCCTCCGGTGTCTGGACGGTCGATCAGCATAAGGGCAAGTTCTGTCTGTTCGTGACAGGCGTGAACGCCGGAACAAAGTGTGTGATCGTCAGCAATACCGTTTCCGCATTACTACTTGAAGGCGACTCGTTGACATCCGGTGCCTGCACGTTTTCCATAGTTGAACCCGCCGCCCAACTGGCGGGGTCCTCTGATGGCATTAACCCAATTACATTGGGCATCAGGGTGAATCCGTTGGTGGGGACTACTTTTGGAATCTATCTTAAAAACCTACAGATAGGAACCCTGAGTTTCCCTAGTGGGTCAATCACTATCAGGAATAAAGCTGTCATTTATTTGAAAGAATGTTGCGTGCGCAGTGTTGGCGCATCTTCCGCAGCAGTCGTTGCTTCTGGCGCCATCACGATGGCAGGATGTTACTGGTACATGGAGGTGTCTTCTGGATTTGGGGGTACGTATGCGGACGGAGCATCCATCATTAGTCATTCGTTCGTAGAATCCAAGATGACCGGACCGTATGGCACTATATACGTGCAGTCGGCCGGTGTCTTTTCAACTTGGTATACAACATACAAGGCCATTGCGGGGCACGCGGCATCCACTCCTCTACTGCATTTTGCAATTGGTGGATCGTTCCAGCCGCAGGGCCACTTCAACATTGATGGGGGTGGGGTCGCGATCGGCATGAAGGTAGGCCATGGTTCTGACATCCTGAGCAACTTTACCGCCCAGATAGACAACTGTTTAACAGCTTACGAGTGCAGGGGAGCATTAACCGTCACTTCAGCATCGGGCTCCGGCAATACTAACGGGTTCGTTCTTGGAAACGGGGGCCAGATCCAAGTGGCCAATCCATCCGGCCTGGGGGCCACAAACGAGATTGTGATCGATGGCGTGACCCACCCGTACACCGATCTGCCATCCGCAGGTGACTACATCGAGGGCCAGAACGGGTCGAAGATAGGGAGAGATTGATGTCAGGTCTGCGTGACGGAAAACTACGAATTAATGACGCCGAGCTGGTGCCGCGTGCTCTTGGCAGTGTGCCGGCTGGTGCGGATGGACAGCTCGCGACCGTGACCGACAAAC
>Ga0315288_10002977_pt1 | contig 21620 bp, 13 predicted proteins | sample YL17G11_20_MG_FD_203454 | JGI IMG/M metagenome (GOLD analysis project Ga0315288, IMG submission 203454) | Sediment microbial communities from Yellowstone Lake, YNP, Wyoming, USA - YL17G11_20 | ecosystem: Environmental > Aquatic > Freshwater > Lake > Sediment | place: USA: Wyoming | collected...
CGAGTTCCGGCACATCGTAGGCGGATGAGATATCCAGTACCAGGGTATCGGTATCTTCGGTGAAGTCCTCACGAACGACCCTGCCCAGGGCCTGCCTGCCGGTTCGCTGCAATTTGCCGGCCACGAGCGGGACAGGGTGCCCAAAGGAGTTCAGAACTTTACTTTCATACCTGCGGCTGCTGAATGTTCGAGCCGTATAAACTTCCCCGCCGGGATCGAGCAACAACGGCCTATCACCTAACACTACGACGAAAGAGCCGACATCGTTGTGGTTATGATGCTCGTCATTGTGCCCGCCTTTTAGGCCAACAGCCAGGCTTGAGGCTGAACTCCGAGCCGGCCTGCAGATCAGGATACCCGCGTTCTCAAACCAGGACCTGATGCCGGGACCCTCAGAAGCATTTTGTACCGGCAGACTGCGTGAGGCGGAATTAGGAAAGCTATACATCATGCTTTCATAGAGCGAGCCGCCGGCAGAGACCGGGTCAATCTGCTCCCAATTGCGCAGGCCCAGGCCGAGGCGACGGCTGATAAAGTACATCAGGCGGGAACCGGGCTCGGCCCTGATCGAACAATCGGCGAACGCCGGATAGACGCCGTTAATGATTTCGATTCTCGAACCGAAAGTGGCGGCCTGTTTCACTTTAGCATCCTGCAGCAGGTCCACCTTGCCGTCTGTCGCATGGTAGATCGCTTCACTGAGCATGATATAATAACCGAAGCCATAATTCCAATAACCCAGCCCCTCCGAGCAATAACCGTCATCGGTGAATCCTTCGAGGAAATTCTTGGAATAGCCCTCTGCCGCCGCGACAAAAAGAGCGCGGGATTCGCGAGAATCAATCACGGCCAGCGCCGAACCCGTCACGCTCGCAAGGCACACGGCATTCCAGTTGTTCGTCCCGGTCATCCACCAGTTTTTCTCGCGCTTGCCCGATACCATGTCACGGTACGGCTGAAAAATACGCCGCTCCAGGTTGTCACGAATAAGCCGGCGTGTTTCAGGACTTAATTTGTCGGCCAACAGGTAATCAGCAGTTGCCAGCGACCAGGCCAGCCCAGAGGAACCAAGGTCGATATCGACACTCTTGCCATTGAAATTGGTCAGATCGCTGTCGTGAGCCGGCATGACCCAGGTCCGTTCGGAGCACAGCACCCGGACAATCTCCTCAAACGCCGGCACAAAACGCCCCTTGTTTTCCAGGCACTCGGCCAGCGCGAACGTACCGACTCTTCCCCGCCGACGGCCGCTGACTCTCTGCCATCGCGTCCGGTTTCCGGTGCGCGAGAAATCCAGGTACAGCTCGTCGGGCTGTTCGGGAATGGCTTGTTCCAGAAGCTTTTCCGCTTCGGAGATTATTCTCTTGAACGAATCTTTCCCAGCCAGATCATCCCAGGCGCTTCGCTCGCCGATCGGCAGGCCGAATCCAGCCGGCTTCCCGGAAAGAAGCGGCAATATCTCCATAATACGATTCTCGTCCACCTCACCAACCGCCGCCAACGTGACACCATGGACAGACATCACATAAGCTGAGACAATCAAAAGTGTAGTCAAAGTGATCCAAAACGGACGTTTTGCCATTTGCTTCATCATAGCAGCTCCTTTCCATTTCCAGACTTTTGAGTTTAACGAACACGATATTACCAGAGCCGAAACATCACTCATACAAAAAAATGAACAATAGTGACTTCATTTTCCGATCAATCTTTATATACTAAAAGGAATGGAATCCAATGTGTGCGTACACACCGAGCACAAATAAGGTACTCTTAAAGATTTACATACAAGGAGATCATCTTCGATGAAAAAAATGTTGCTGATTTGTATTACACTTCCTGCTGTTTGTATTGCTTCAAGCGAATATACCCCCACCACCGGTTATATAGTCAGAGAAATCGAGGGCTGGAAAGTTTTGGTCAACAAGGAGCTATTGTCGGATCACGCCGGCCTCGCTGAGGATGTATTGAAGCTGCTAAACCACCAGCTTTATCAGATCGCTCGTATCGTACCGGATGAAGCTCTCAAAGAGATCAGGAACGTGCCGATCTGGGTGGAATACAAAGCTCCACGACATCAATGCATGTGCTACCATCCGAGCGAGCAGTGGTTGCGTAACAACGGCTTTAATCCGGACAAGGCACGCAGCGTGGAGATCGCAAATTCTGAGAATTTTCTCAAGTGGACACTTGATCAACCCTGGATGGTGATGCACGAACTGGCCCACTCCTACCATCATCGTGTCATGGGCTACGACCATGCCGATATCCGTGAGGCCTACAACAAAGCCATAGAGAGCAAACAATACGAATCGGTTCAACATATCTCCGGAAAGTCCAAGCGTGCCTATGCCTTGAACAACGACCAGGAGTATTTTGCCGAGTGTACGGAGGCCATTTTCGGAACCAACGATTTTTATCCGTTTGTTCGATCTGAATTGAAACAGCACGACCAGCAAATGTATGAATTGCTTGGAAAGCTGTGGAGAATAGAATAATGTTAATCCTACGACAGGTTGCCCTAAATCTCATATGTCCAACGTCAAAACCTTGATTATTCAAAGCAAGCTCAAGTATATCGTCTTACGATAGAAAGGTTAATGCTCAATCTGAATTCCTGCGGAGACAACCGGGGCCTACACCAAACAGACCTGGCGTAGGCCCCGAAATAATACAAATCCTGCTGTCACTTTGCTATGAGCTATTCTTACTCTTCAGCAGCAGATCCCGGCCGATTCAGCCGGATATCATCAAAGTACATCTTGCCCGAACCGCCTGGTGTCGTCATATTGCCCCTGGTTCCAAGACTAATCGCAATCCTGTCCACGTCGGTCAGGACTATGCCCTGATCTGCAAAGGTCTGCAGCGGGATAATCCACTCGGTCCAGGTGTCTATCGTCGCCGCGGCAGGGTCATCGTGGACCACTACTTCAGAAGCACCCGTACTGTCGGACACAGCTACCTACAGCGGTTCGGCGGCGTTGGCGAGCATGCCAACGTCCTGGAGTGCCCACTGCCCGCTGACCGTGCCGGTAGTCCTGACGTTCGAGAATACAGCCTGACACGTCTGGTCTGTATCATGACTGGTCAGTGCCAGGCCGATATACACATTAGAAGTCATCGGAATATTCGTCGGTACGGCGTTCGATACCGGCTGCCAGGCCGTACCGTTGGCCAAATGGGAAATCGTAAAGTTGCCGGCCGCGTCGCGTTCCAGCTTCACCCAATATGGCGCCGTAATCCCAGTTTCGTTCGTACTGTAACTGGTTCCATCCGCAGCCGTGCGCCCCTGTGAGGCTACGCCGTTATCGGGAGTAACACATGCATCTACGTTCTCAGGCGCCGGCCATTGTGCTGGGCTTGGCAGCCTGCCGAGAGGAGCAACGCGTTGGATTCTTTGCCGCCGCAAAGTCTGTCACGCATCGGCAAGAGGCGCAGCACGTGCCGTCATCCCTACGGGGTAGTTGTCGGCTGTTTCGCTGGCTCCTTCAGTGGAATCCACGGCGGCCAGTTGGGATCATGGTCCATCCTCTTGAGGAATGATCGGCTCCATCGGTACTCGGTGTACCAGAATACGCGCGTAGCCATGTCCTTCTGGAAGTACTCGCGGGCGCCGGCCCGGTCCCCCTGGCTCAGTCGGTCGAGGGCCACGTAGAAATACGACTCGCACTGGTTGAACCTCGACCCGGCTTCCGCCCTCAGCAAGTCCTCCGCGGAGATGACCCCTCCGCAGTATTGGAGGATCCGCAGATTGTGCTCATGCCTGAGGCCCGTCAATGGCTCTTCGCGCTTGAGTAGTTCTCTATTGGCAGCTATCGCTTCGGTTCTCATGCCCAGGAAGAAGAGCGTGGCCCGGTTAAGGATGGCGAAATATCCTCTCGTGTACAGCCCACAGTTCTCCTTGTAAGCCTGCAGGGCACGGGAGGGGCCATCCGGCAGTTCCGCGAGGATGAAGGCCGACCCTGTGCCTCCCGCCACCTGGAGGGCCTTCTCGAACTGGCCTTGTTCATAGAGCGAACACATGTAGTTGCGGCGAGTCACGTCGCTCTCGGCCTCCTGGTAGCCCTTGCGGGCCACCTCGTGAGCTGCCTCCTCCTGCCTTGTCAAGTTGAGGTAGTACCAGCGGTAAGCGTAACTCATAGGGAGGGCAGGAAACTCCTCGAGTTCATTGGCATCCATTCCAGCCTGGCGCAAGGATGCAGCAGCCCGACCTTCCTCTCCGGCGTCTTGAAAGACCTCCATGGCGATGAGATGGGCCAACAACTCGGTCTGGACTGCAAAGGGATTTCCAGGCATCATGTTCTTGGCAGCGCTCGCGTCGTGAATGGCTGACTGAGCCATGTCAATGCTGCCGCTGTCCAGGGCATAGTTGGCGCGGGCAGAGGCCCGGAGCACGCGGGCGATCGTCGAGTCTCCCCGGCGGATGGCCTCATTGAGGTCCTCCAGACCGCGGGCCGGGTCCCAGAACGACTCGGCATGGCCCTTGAACAGATAGTCCTCCTGAGTGACCGCGGGCAGCTTCTCAATGTGGTCCATCAGGACGATTTCGTAACGATCCGCGTGGGCATCGCTGGCGTAGGCCTCGCCGAGTAGCGAGTACGCGGCCACGCTGCGAGGGAGGAGCTTCACTGCCTGCTCCAGGTGCTCGATGGCCTGGCGGGGATCGCCCCGGTGAAGGGCGAGCTGGCCGCGGATCATACGGACCGAGCCAGCAGAGGCGCCCAGGAACTCGGCCTCTGCGATGGCTTTCTCGGCCCCCTCAAGATCGCCGCCCATGGCGATGAGCATGGCCTGCTCGACCGCATGCTGGTGCTTCTCCTCCTGTGCCTGCTGCTGGGCATAATGCGCCCAATAGGCAAAGATCCCGGCCGCCAGACTTAGCAGCACGACGAAGCACAGTGCCGCTGCTGTCGCCCTGTTCCGCCTGGTCCAGCGCACGACTCTTCCCATCGGCCCAATCCGCCGCGCCGAGATCGCGAAGCGATTCACGTACCGCCGCAGGTCCTCCGCCACGCCACCCGCCGTCTGGTAGCGCTTGTCCGGGTCCTTCTCCATCATCTTCAGGCAGATCGTCTCCAGGTCCTGCGGAGTCCTCCGGTTGATCGATCGCAGCGGCTTGGGCTCCTTGCCGATGATCTGCGCAATCACCTGGTCCCGACGGACTCCCTGGAACGGCGGCTGAAGCGTCAGCATCTCGTACAGCGTCGCCCCCAGCGAGTAGATGTCCGTGCGATGATCCAGCGGCGCTCGGCCCACCGCGATCTGCTCCGGCGACATGTACATCGGCGAGCCGACAAACTCGCCCGACACCGTCATCCCCGGCTGCTCCAGCATCCGCGCTAGCCCGAAGTCGTTCATGCTCAAGCGCCCCACCGGAGAGAGCAGCAGGTTCGACGGCTTGATGTCGCGATGGATCACTCCCTGGGCATGAGCGTAGTCCAGAGCGTCGGCCACCTCGGCTACCATCCGGGCTACCGTGTCGAAGTACCCTGTGCCGCTGGCCAGACTGCTGGAACTGAGGCTGTGGGTCTCAGACGTAGTGTTGGCGGTGGCATCGGGAGGCGGGAAGCCCATAGTTCGGGAGACCCAATCGACAGGAGCAGGCGTCTGGCTGGCCGTGCTGCTGTTCGGGGAAGCAGCCACCGGCCTATCCTGCTGCGAGGCCGGCTTCTGCATTTCGCGCATCTGCGCAACGACCTGGTCCAGCCCTGGTCCTTCGATCAGTTCCATGGCGTAGTAATGCGCGCCATCCTGCTCTCCGGTGGCGTAGATGGGCACGATGTTGGTATGGTGGAGCTTGGCGGCGGCCTCGGCCTCACGTTGGAAACGGATGATGGCCTTGGTGGTCAGGCCCAAGGAGCCGCTAAGCACCTTCAACGCCACCTTACGGTTCAGGGAGACCTGCCTTGCTTCGTAGACGATGCCCATTCCCCCGCGGCCCAATTCACGAACGATCTCGAAATCTCCGAGTCGCCGGAAGGGTTTTGTATCGGCAAGTGGTTCGTCCATGGCTCACCTCGCTTCAGGAACAGCAGGATAGGCCGGGCTGCAAAACGAGACAGCTATCTTATCCGGGATTTCCCATTTGACTTCATAGCCTGTGCTCCTGCACGGTATACGTCCTATGATACCCAAGCACTGCATCCGATGTCAATAGCTCTGGCCATCAATTTTGGCCTGTTCCCTCTTCAGAATCCGGCATTTCACTGCTTTTTCGGCGTACATCTACCGCCGTCTTCTCATTGCCCGGCCCTGTTATGACCCCGCATAACAGGTGCATTCAAAGTACCCGTTGTACGCGGAGCCTTCCTGATTCCCATAGTCAGAACTGGTGCGAACGGCATCCATAACTCTTATACCCTTAATTTATCAAATCAGCCACCCCGTAGTTAAGTAAAAACATCGAGAAAGAGAGCACACGACAGGGACGAGGAACTTTTTATCTTTCCCGTAAGTATGAGATCTGTAAAAAGTGGTTCAAGCAGTATGTATTTTCGCCCCTTGCCTATTGACTTTTAAGAAGAATACATTGTGCCCCGGGACAATCCAAAAGCAGGGGATAGTTAAGGAACGAACCAGGCGGGAGATGCGAAAAGGCTACAAATCGTTTTTGGCCGATTCGAAGATTCGCACTGTGTTTTTACCGGCCTGCTTGGCCGTATACAGCGCCTGGTCGGACCGGCTTGTAATATCCTCAGGCGTAGTATCAGGATCATATTGACCCAGTCCCACACTAATAGATAATGGAATCTGCTCTTTTTGCCATGTTGCCTGAGAACTCGCAACCGCATCAACCATACGCTGGGCGACAATAATCGCGTCGTCGAGCGAGGTATTGAGCAAAATGACCGCAAATTCATCGCCGCCGTATCGCGCTGCCGTGTCGATTTGGCGGATGCACTCCTTTATTCTTTTACTGACTTTCCGGATGGCTTTATCGCCGGCCCGGTGGCCGTAAGCATCATTTATACTCTTGAGGTTGTCAATATCGACCATGATCAGCGAAATTCGCCCGCCATATCGGCGTGACCGCCACAGTTCCTTTTCGAGGATTTCGTAAAATGTTTTATGATTCACAAGACCGGTCAGGCCGTCCGTTGTGGCCTGGCGCTGTATCTTCTCGAATAACTTTATGTTACCGATCGATGCACCGACCAGTTGGCTGAAAAGCTCGATCAGTGCAATGTCGCCGGAATTGAAGCTCTCGCCGTTCATTTTATCCGCCAGATTGAGCACACCAACTACCCTGTCCTGGCAGATCAGAGGAACAATAGCGCAATTATTGGTCCTATAATTTTCAGCAAAGACTCGTTGTGATTTTCTGATTACGGGCTTCTTATGGGTATCTATGTCCGGCACCAATATAAGCTCTTTACTTCTTACAGCCATAACCATAAGAGGTGTCGGAGTTTGACTGAGCGAAACTATTTTATTTATTAGAAACGGATGATTGTACTTGTGCAGATGCAGGATATGGTTCGTTTCGTCAAGTATATACAGCGAAGCAAAACTTACATGAACCAGTTTAGGAATGCTTTTAATGCAAACATCAGCTATCCGATCGATATCGAGACAGTTTATCTGCCGAGCCAAAGGAGTAACCTGTTCAAGCAAACTAATGTTGCTATCCGGATTATCAACCGCTCTTTTGGAACTTTTATCGGTTCTGTCCATATTTCACGAGTGATTCAGTTTTGTCCAATTCGTGCTATTTCAGTTAATACAACGATTTTTCTTATCCTTTCTATCGGATATTTCTGCTGATGTATTTGGCAAAAAGCATCGGCTAAATCTGAAATTAGCCGGAGCTTTAGCTGAAATAAATGCCGTCAACGACCGTCGATTGCAGAATTTAGATAACTTAGCCTCTTACAAGCGAAACTTACCGCAACATGGCCGGCAGATATTAACAGCTTTTCACGATTAACGTATGGCCGCTTTCATCTTAAAAGCCCTACATCCGATAATTTTTTGTTTTCACTGAGGCTGGATTAAGACATACGAGAAAAACACATCGTTTTGAGAATCCCCATTTTATGCCTGAAATATAATGCAGGATGAAAAATAGCTAAATTTTTTAAAAAAAGCCTAAAAAAAGTTGACATCAAATGAAATGTATTTTACATTTTACAAAACGTAAAATATATTTGGCTTTTCAAGAGGGTTTAATTGTTTATAGTTTGGTGTAAGTAGGTAAGCTCGGGGCCGGAGTAAATGGTCCCGGCCGATACCGGCTTAGCGAAATCCGGAACCGACTATTAAGTGTCACTGAAGATGTTGTTGTTTATTTCGAATACAGCATGTTTTAATTCGGCCCTTTACCAACAGGAGACGGCAAATTAAGTGTTGATTCGAAGAGAATAATTCTATCGATGAAACCAGAGCTTAATAACGAGACATTGCGAATACCTGCCAAGCTTTATCGAATCGGTGAGCTTGTCGACTATACCCCCTTTTCACGACAGACCATTCACAACTACACGATAATGGGCCTTATTCGTGAAGCGAAATGGTCCGAGGGTGGACATCGACTGTACGATGAATCCGTATTTGAAAGATTGTCGGAAATCCTCCGGCTCAGGAAAACGAAAACTCTTTCGGAAATCAGAGAAGCTCTAAGAACAAAGGATGGAAGAGATTCACAAATCAGGAAAATAGCTGAAAATGGAAGGATCGAGCATGAATCTGATGTCAATGATAACGGATAATATCACCGAGATATTGATCAAGATAGTCAAGTTCACACAAACTCGCCAGAAAATCCTTATCAAAAACATAATCAACGTACAGAATCCCGGATTCGTACCTCAAGAGCTGGAGGTGGATGAATTTTCCGACCTGCTGAACAATGCTATCGACGAGCACATTCGAAATCAGCGGCTTGTCCTGCGTGACACTGAACATATCAAATTCGGCGTCAGCGGCAGCATAGAATTAAAACCAGTCATCGACGAACACGGCATAAAACTGCTTGAAGAAGATCGGGATGAATATATTGAGCGGCAAATAAGCAAGCTTTGGGAAAATTCGATAAACCAAAAGGTTGCCGCGGAATTACTCAGGCAAAAGCAGGGGACGATTCCGATTGATTGTTGACTATCGACTATAACGCTCGACGCGATTGAAAAATAACGAGGCAAAGAAATACTGTAAGTATAACAAATAAAAGAAGATGAGGTTTTAAGAAAGTTGTTGATCGGTTCTTCTTAAGTTATCGGCCAAAAAACCGATAAGAAATGGAGATGGGTGCTATGTTTGTCCGTACAGGACGAGAGCCGGAAAGCAAAGGAAGGTTGTGTTGTTTAGATAATGAAAGCGGCCTGGGCTCCGCAAAATCTGTTGGAATCATAGAACCTGGATTACCGCAAAGCGGGATCCTTTTCAGGGAGGAAAACTGTGAAAACCGAGCAAGGACTGAGTATCGATCAAATATGGGAGCAGTTCCATAAAACCCACGACGAACATTCTCGCAACTTACTTATGGAACATTACAGGACTTTGGTAAAATATTGTGCCGAGCGTCTTCACAGCAAATTACCCGATAAGGTCGAACTGGACGACTTGATAAGTGCCGGCATTTTCGGATTGATGGATGCCATCGACAAGTTCAATCCTTCCATAGGCGTTAAGTTTGAGACATATTGCTCGCCCCGGATTAGAGGTTCCATTCTCGATGAGCTTCGAAGCATGGACTGGGTGCCGCGATTAGTCCGCGCCCGGGCTCACCAGCTCGGAAAGGCAACACATTCGCTCGAAACGCATCTCGGCCGAAAACCTACCGAAAAGGAAATCGCCCAGGAGCTGGATATGGAGATGGAGGAGTTTATCAGGCTCCAGCGGGATGCGAACGCAGCCAGCCTGGTCTCGCTAAGCACCAAGTATAGCGATGGCGAGGGCGAAAAAGATATCCGCGAAATAGACATCATTAAAGATGATCGCAGCAAGAATCCCGTCATCGAGGCTCAAAAGCGGGATCTTAAAAGCTTGCTGACCAAGGGATTAACGCGGGCCGAACGGCTGATTGTCGTTTTATATTACTATGAGGAAATGACAATGAAGGAAATCGGCGCTACGCTTGACCTGTCCGAATCCCGCGTCTCGCAAATGCATTCATCCATAATCGCCCGCCTGAAAGCCCAGATGAACACCCGTAAAAAGGAATTTTCCGTAGGCAAATCGTAATCCGCACATCCTGCAATGCCTTTTTCTGTGATGTCATGCGTCTGCCTGCATCGAAAGGCTTGTTCGAACACGTCGCTTCTGGTATTATCCTAATCAATCCGGCCCCGGCGAGGCCTACTGAGTTCGGCCTTCCTGGATGCTGTGAAAAAATGCGATAATCAAAATGGAAAGAGGTTCGAATGATTACAGATACAATTTCTCGACGGAATTTTCTCAGAACAATTGCTGCCGGAGCCGCCGCCGTCGCCATGCCACGTGTGCTGTACAGCAGCAATCTGCCCGCTAAAAAATATAACTTTCTGTTCCTGCTGGCCGACGACCAGCGTGCCGACTCGATTCATGCCTACGGCAACAATTACATCCAAACCCCGAATCTCGACAAACTTATCGCCCGGGGATTCAGTTTCAGGCAAAACTACTGTCTCGGCTCGAACGGCGGCGCCGTATGCGTGCCGAGCCGGGCGATGATCAACAGCGGCAGGAGCTACTTCAATGTCGATTCAAAGATAACAGGAGTCAAGATTATGCCGGAACTGCTGCGAGAAAACGGCTATACCACCTTTGCAACCGGCAAATGGCATAATCAGGAAGAGTCGTTCCTGCGCGGCTTCGAAACAGCCAAGGCCCTGTACTTCGGAGGCATGGCGGACCATACGAAAGTCCCCGTCGTTGATCTGGGCCCGGAAGGAAAGTTCATCAACGAACGTGTGGGCGAGAAATTCTCCAGCGAATTATTCACCAACGCAGCGATCGAGTTCCTTGAGAACCATAAAGGCGACAAGCCGTTTTACGCTTACGTAGCTTACACCGCTCCGCACGACCCGCGAAATCCGCCCATGAAGTATCGGCAGATGTATTACAGGAATCGTCCCCCCCTGCCGAAGAACTTCAAGCCCCAGCATCCGTTCGACAACGGGCACATGGTCGGCCGCGACGAGAACCTGGCGCCATGGCCTCGAACCGAAGAGGTTATCCGCGACCAGTTGGCGGAGTATTACGGCCTGGTAACGCATCTGGATGAGCATATCGGCCGGGTACTGGAAGTGCTGCGAAAATCCCGCCATGCCGAAAACACCATCATCATCTACGCCGCCGACCACGGGCTGGCACTCGGCAGTCACGGCCTGCTGGGCAAGCAGAGTATTTACGAACACAGCATGGGCTGCCCGCTTATCTTCGCCGGGCCGGGAATTCCCAAAGGCGGTTCCACGAAAGCATTTTCCTATCTTCTGGACATCTTCCCGACAGTCTGCGGATTGACCGGCCTTCAGGCCCCGCCCGGCGTAGAAGGAAAAGACCTGCGGCCGATCTGGGAAGGCCGGGCCGATGGCGTGCGAGATTCCGTATTTCTGTCCTTTTCTAAAATTCAACGGTCCGTGCGCGATGAGCGATGGAAGCTGATTCGCTATCCCCAGATCAATCACACGCAATTGTACGATTTGAAGAACGATCCCGATGAGCTGAACAACCTTGCCGATGAGCCTTCGCAGGCCGGACGCGTCAAACAAATGCTACAGCAATTGAAAGAATTGCAGCAGAAAGTCGGCGACAGCCTGCCCTTGACCGTCGCGAATCCCAAACCGAAGGAAATCGACCTGACAGGCACACCGCGTAAGCCGGATCGCTGGCAGCCCGACTGGATTGTGCAAAAGTACTTCGATACGGCAAAGTAGCAATCAACACCACGAATGATTGGAGGACTTAAAAATGCAAAGCCGGCGTGAATTCCTGGGCGCTTTGGGCTTGAGCGCCGCATATCTGGCAATGAACGGCTCGCTGAAGGGCGCCGACCACCCTGCCGACAGGCCAAACATCATCCTCTGCATGGCCGACGACCAGGGCTGGGGCGAGATGGGATATTATGGGCACCCGGACCTTAAAACGCCCATCTTCGATGAAATGGCCGCAAATGGATTGCGATTCGACCGGTTCTATTCCGGCGCCCCAGTCTGTTCGCCGACGCGGGCCAGCGTCATGACGGGCCGGCACCCGAATCGCTCCGGCGTGTTTCTCTGGAACTACGCCATCCGCCCGGAAGAAATCACAATCGCACAAATCCTAAAGAAGGCCGGCTACCGGACGGGACATTTCGGCAAGTGGCACCTCGGCCCGGTCAATGCCGATTCGCCCGTCAATCCAAAGGCGTGCGGCTTCGATGAATACCTCTCGCACGACAACTTCTTCGAAATCGATCCGCCGCTTAGCCGAAACGGCGCCGATCCCGAAATCCATAAAGGCGAAAGCTCCGAGATAATCGTCGCCGAGGCGATTAAATTCATCACAAAAGTCCGCGGAGAAAACAAGCCGTTCTTCGTCGTCGTCTGGTTCGGCTCCCCGCACGGACCATACAGGGCTACGGAAAAAGATGCCGCGATGTACGCCGGCGTCGAAAACCTCGATAGGCGCAACCGCTACGCCGAAATCACTGCGATGGATCGGTCTATGGGCCAGCTTCGCACCGGCCTGCAGCAGTCCGGGCTCGCCCGAAACACACTGCTTTGGTACTGCAGTGACAATGGAATCCCGGGACAGATGCGACCGACTGCTAACTTAAGAGGCGCAAAAGGAAACCTTTACGAGGGCGGAATCCGCGTGCCGGCGATTATCGAGTGGCCCGCCGTTGTCACCAGCCCCGGAATCAGCACAATGCCGTGCGTGACATCGGATATCATGCCCACGCTTCTGGACTTGCTCGGTCTTGAGCTGCCCGACCGACCTATCGACGGTATTAGTCTGCGCCTGCTGATCGAAGGACAAATGACAACCAGACCCCAGCCGATAGGCTTCTGGAAATATCCTCTCAAAACCCAGCAGAAGAATAAACCATGGATGGACCCCAAACGGCTGAAAGGGACCACGCCAACCGCAACAAGCAACTCGATCCAGTTCCAGAACTTCCACCATCCGGAGCCGCTGACGGAAAACTTCCCCGGCGAGGCCGCGTGGATGGACAATCGCTACAAACTTCTCACGGACGGCAAGAAAACAGAGCTGTTCGATATCGTAGCCGATCCACTCGAAAAAAAGGACCTGGCGGAGGATAAATCCGGAACCACCGCCAGGATGAAGACGCAGCTCGAAGCCTGGCAGGCATCCGTGGAAAAAAGCCTCGCCGGACAGGATTATTAGTGAAGAAGGGGCTGTTGAAAAAGCAGGATTGCTTCGTATCGAAGTTTGATCCTTCGATGCCCTGAGGGCACTTTCACAATACTGCTCTTGGACTGTTTCAACAGTCCCAAATCCGCTCATATTTTATCGTGCTTAACCGCCCCGGGGCGAATTCCTGTTTTTGCCTGTAAAGCCTGTCAGCCAAAACCAGCTTCACATAGGAACCATACTTATCTAATACCGCATTTCACAAGTTTAGCAACTATGCCGTCATTTCGACAGTGCGAAGCGAGTGGAGAAATCTGTTAAAAAAGGCAATATTCATTTCATCATAACCGAACTATTTATGAAACGCTGTACTATCAAGCTGCTCCATTGAGATATGTCATAGCCAATGCGGCTCACACTATCGTTGATCGTAGTCATCCGACTACGCGCCTAATACTGTAATCGGGACTTACGGCACATAAGAATACATTGTTTCTTTTCAAATCTTCCAGAAATAACGATACGAACGCCATCGTTTGTCGTAGTCATCCGACTACGCGCCTAATACTGTCGCCAGGACTTACGGCACACAAGATAACACTGTTTTCTTTTTAAAATCTTCCAGAGACAACGATATGAATGCCATCGTTTGTCGTAGTCATCCGACTACGCGCCTAATACTTTAATCGGAGCTTACGGCACATAAGAATGCACTGTTTCTTTTCAAATCATTCGGAGATAACGATTTAAACGCTGTCGTTCGTCGTAGTCATATGACTACGCGCCTGGTACATCAAAATGACCGGCTCTCGTTGTCATTTATTGTCGGGGGTATTTGATCCGCAACTGGAGGCATGTTTCTTCATGAGATGATACTGAAGTGACAGGTAAAGCAACTTGCCTGAACGGCGGGAGCCTGTTTTTGCCCATAAAAGGTCTATCGTACCCTGTCGACCAAAGCCCGTTTCATCCCGAAACCGTCCCTGCGAGGCAATTGAGTCGGCTGCCGGGAACTCGGATTGTCTTATTATCGGTCGATTCCCTGTTTGTTGTACTTACGTAACCGCTTTGCTGAATCGTACGGCGGGCAGCCCCTGTAATAGTCAGGATTTGAGGATAGCTCAATTCTTTGGCGGCAAGATATACTGCGTGCAATCTCCAGGTGAAAAGCCTTGCATCCTTCTCTGAGCGATACAGTCTTTTCAACTCTTGTTTTATGCGATGACCTTTGAGATTAACAATAGCCGTCGTGCTTAAAGATACTTTCAATTGACCGCTCTGAACCATGCCGGTTCTTATATGTTCAGCGCATCAATTAATCGTGGGAAATATTACTCAAGGTCGGGTGAGTTTTAGTCAGGGTGCCCCCAGGCCTTGGGGACTTTGAAGTCTTTGGGCATTTGGTTCGGCGGGACATTAGGCTTGACGGCCCGGCTCGCATAGGATTCCAGGCGGCGATTAAGCTCACGGAGCTTCTGCGGATTTTTCTCGCTCAGGTCGTTCTTCTCGGATGGGTCTTCGGCGAGATTGAAAAGCTCGAAGATGTTTTGACCGGCTTTTTCGCCGGCGTTATTGGCGCCAATGTCACCATTATGGACCAGCTTCCAGTCACCGCAGCGTATTGCACCGTTGGCGGGCGTAACGTTCAGCAGGATCTCATCGTGAGGCGAGGCTTTGCCCTCGGCAATCGTGGGCCAGGCATCTTTGCCGTCGAGCGGCAGCGATTGCTTAAGGTTGCCGCCTGCGAGCTTGATAAGCGTCGGATACATGTCAACGATATGGAGCGGTTCCTGAACTACTGAGCCGGCTTTAAGCACTCCGGGCCATGTTGCAGTCGCCGGGACACGCACTCCACCTTCGTAAAGCTGTGCTTTATGGCCGCGCAAAGGCCCGTTGTCCGCGACACCGGCGACTCCGCCGTTATCTGAGCAGAAAATTATAAGGGTGTTTCGCCTCATGCCGCGCTTATCGAGCGCCGAGATTATCCGCCCGATGGCATCGTCCATACATGTCACCATCCCGGCATAGATTCGCTTGTTTTCGGCCTTTATGTCCTTGTACATATCGATGTAAGGCTCCGGAGCCTGGAACGGCGAGTGCACGGCGTTGAAAGGGACATAGAGAAACAGCGGGCGGGAAAGATCGTGCTGCTCGATCAGCCTGACGGACTCATCGGCAAGCAGGTCGGTCGTATAGCCTTCCTCTCGCAAAGGCTCATCGTTCCTGTGCCAGTCCAGTGCGTTGTCGCGAATGTGGGTATAGTAATTAATCGCACCGTTGTAATGCCCGTACTGATGGTCGAATCCGCGGGCGGTCGGCAGGTACTTCGAATTAAGATGCCCCAGGTGCCATTTGCCGCAGATGGCCGTTTTGTAGCCGGCCTCCTTGAGCGTCTGGGCGAGCGTCTGTTCCCCTAAAGGCAGACCGTACCCGGCCCAGGGTCGAACAACGCCCACCTGCAGACCATATCGCATCGGATACCGGCCCGTCATGAGACTCGACCGCGTCGGCGAGCATACCGGCTGGACATAGAATTGCTCCAGCCGCACCCCTTCCGAAGCGAGCTTGTCAATGTTGGGCGTCTTGATGCTGCCGCCGTGATAGCCCACGTCCTTGAAGCCCAAATCGTCGGCCAGAATAAAAACGATGTTCGGTTTGTCCGTAGATTTCATGGCGAAGCCGGCGGCCGGCGAAAAAGCGATTGACGCCGCACTTAGTCCAATAGCTTTTAGAAGGTCACGGCGTGTAAGATGATATCCGATCATATTTTTTCCCTTTGCTCCATTGCACTAAATTATGAAAATGTCACTAAATATGCCACGGGCAGCGCATGGCCCGGCCGAGCATGCGAGTTGCCGATGGGTCGCCGATTATAATAAGTACCTTATTCATTTCGCATTTGAATATAGAGCCCCGGCACGCGATTGTCAACTCCGAGGATGCCCGTTTCTTCGGGAAAAAAGCTCTTGACAGCACACACACAAATAAGCCATAATCCGGCGGATTATGAACGATATAGAACGACTCGCAAAAGAACACAGTGACCTTACCCGGCGGTACTTCCTGCAGCTCGGAGCGGCGGGAATCGCCAGCTTGAGTATTTCCAGCCTCAGGGCAGGCGAGACTGAAGCTGAATCCAACGCCCTACTCGCCGAGGCCATCTCGAAGCTGGAGTACCTCACGCGTGAGGAGAATTTTACCAACGCCGGCCGGGGCGATCCTCCGCCGCACACGCTGCCGCTCGAAAAACGCCGCGAGGTGGGCCTGGTTCCCGAGACCTGGCAGCTTGAAGTCCTGCCGGACCCTGAGAGCAACGCCGAGGTTGAGCAGCCTTTATCCAAAGCCTCCGGCACAGCTCTCGACTGGGCCGGGCTGATGAAACTTGCCGAGACGAAAGCCGTCCGTTTCATGTTCGTAATGACCTGCACGAACGGCAAAGCCCCCTTCGGCATGGGTTTGTGGGAAGGTGTGCCGCTAAGAGACGTAGTGTGGCTGGCAAAGCCGAAGGCCAACGTCCGGCGTGTTTTCTACTATGGCTACCACAACGACGATCCGAAACAGAGATTTCAGAGTTCCCTGCCCATTGACCGGGTGCTGGAAGACCCGCCGGGCGAGCATCCCGTCATCCTCTGCTACAAGCTAAACAACCAGTGGCTCACGCCGAAACGCGGCGCCCCGGTCCGCATGATTGTCCCCGACGGCTACGGCAATAAATCCGTCAAGTGGCTCCAGCGTATCATCCTGACCAATAATCCCCAGGCAAACGATACCTACGCCACATGGAACAACGATACCGTCAGCCACATCAAAACCTGCGCCCGTTTCATCCATACGCCGGAGAAGGTCAAATCGGGCCAGGCCGTGCCGATAACGGGACTCGCACAGGTAGGCATGTCCGGCCTGAGCAAAGTCCAGTACTGGCTAATCCCAGAGGGCCAGCCACTTGCAGAAGACGACCCTTATTTTGACAAAGCTCAATGGAAAGACGCGGACATCCTGCCGCCTCCGGAGCATTGGGGAGGGAATCTTCCAGATGATAAATTGCCGCCAATTCCGCGCCAATTCGACACCGCAGGCAAGCCCCTCCGATGGCCGATCCCCAACACAATCGTCCACTGGGCTGCCGTTTTGAAACCCCCAGCCCCGGGCAATTACGACCTTTACTGCCGGACAATCGACGCCAACAACATAGCCCAGCCCATGCCCCGCCCCTTCCCAAAATCCGGCCATAACGCCATCCAAAAAGTGCAAATCGTCGTTGAAGAGTAATAAGTGGCATTGCTTATGAGAAGACTACTGAAAAAGCTGTTTGGTCGAAAGCCACAACAGGACCGGACGTGGACTGAAAAGGTTTTTATCGAAGAGCAATCCACGCCGGTAACTCGCTATGTGAGTTTTCTATTCCTACAGATGTCTGAAACCGATTCGTGCACAAAGGTTCTCAGTCGCCACGAGAAATTAATCCCACTGACCTACGGGGCCGATACAGTCCAACCCCCATCAATCGACGCCGTGCTTATGAGATTGAAGGAAATGTGCGACCTGAAAGGCGAAGTATATTCGGCTCCAATTGAAGGTACAATCCCTGTAACGATCCAGGGCAGAACATTCAGCGTCCATTGCCTCTTTGACGAATCCCCAGACATCTGTTGCCGGATACGAATGGAGAGGACAAAAGAGAAATAAAAAAGTAATAAGGCGCTTTCCTATCTCCCTCGCCCAGCCCATGCTGTGCCCCTTCCTAAAATCAGGTCACAACGCGATACAGAAAGTGCAAATTGACGTTGAGCCACATCAGTTTTCTATCTCCACAGCTCCTGCAGCATTTCCATCAGTAAATCCTTTATAGATGAACGCTCGACTCACCAGCGCCGCGTGCTTGCAGCGAGGTTCGATCACGAAACGATATTCACCGCCGGGCACGGGATTGTACCAGCGTACTTCGTATCTGCCCATCCCCTCGTCCAGCTTTTTCAGGTAGCGCACTTCCATATCATACCCATCGTCATCGATCGGTCCGGCGTTCTCCAACATCGGCACCCATTGCTCATCGATTTTGACCTCCACCCGGCTCAGCGGTTCGTGGAAATCAATCTCACCTGGACCAACATCCTGCCAGCGAAAAACGACATAATCTTCTTCATAGTATTTTTTAGCCTTCACCGCCTCGGGCTGAGCCAATGCCTGCCGCTGTCCGGTGCTCACCTGAGCTTTTGGGTAGAACGTATTCGCTTTAATCACGTACTTCCATTCCGGCTTCAGTTCCTGCACCTCACCACTGGCTTTGAAATCTCGCGCCAATAGACCGAGCTGAGCTGTAAGGTAAGGTGTAGAGTATCGTCCATACAACGTGTGTCCTCCCTCGTAGTTCTGCCGCGAGTATTCCTCCGGCGTAGTGGCATAGCCGAAATAGCCGTTAGAATTACCGGCCACCCACACGTGCTGGATGCTGTTATCACCGGCTTCTACAAACTCCCGCTTCACGCGTGCAGCCATCCGACGCCCCGACTCGGCGGTCACCTCAAACGGCACCGGCAGAATCACAGTATCATTCACATGAATAAGCTGGAACATCGCCGTATTGGGGAAGCTGTCCTTCGGTTCAATCAGGGGCTGAAGGAATGAGAACAACAGATGCCGCTTGTTACCCTGACAGCCGTCTTTGAAAAACCAGCGACGCGACATCACATTGCCCCCCTTCAGGAAGGGAATAGCCAAAATCCAGGGCCCGGCGGGCTCATTGGCGCCCCCCACCAGGGGATTGCCCACTACGGCGTCCTTACACAGAGAAATATTTTCGACCCGATTGTGTTCACGGATATTTAATTCTCGTACTGACGAGCCCAGAGACATGTCGGCTGTCAGCTCATCACCCAATGCCTCGAACAGGTTGATGGCCTCGCGACCAATGCCCTGTCCTAATTTTCTTGCCTCCTTCCAGTTCACCGGAGAAAAACTGAAAATGTTGTTCCCAAGCTTCGGCAGAGCCGGTGCCATGTCTCCCTGAGTGCCATTGGTTAGGGCATGGACGACAGCCCAGGGCGTTTTGTATTTGCGTTTAATTGTCCATTCCAGATCCTTTTGCGCGTAGGCAAACAAATCGGCGTTATACACTTCCACAGGCGGCGTAAGGGCCGTGGCATGCACCGAAAAGATCGAGAAGGCAGCTAACGGCTTGTAACGCCCACCATCATCCTGCACATCAATCCGCACCATACACAACGCCGGATTGACCGCTTTGTAAACGGCCTCCGGATCATCCATCCTGATATCTCCAACGTTTTCATTCAGAACGTATGAATCCAGCGATCGGTTCCGGTTATAGCCGTAAATGTCCTTGTAACCCGTTGCGATCTTCGCCGCACGACGGCTCTCATGGGCTTCCAAAATCCCCTGAGCGATACGCTGTGCAGCGAAATCAAGAAAGCTTACTTCCAGCCATTTGCCGCTCGTCATGTGCTTGTTGTAGAAATCGTTCTCGAAGAAATTAGCTGGCGCCGAATGGCTGTGCGATGCCGTAATGGCAATATCACCCGGTCTCAAGCCGGTTTTTTCTGACACCGCATCCGCCACTTTGTGATGCAGCAGTAGTGACCCTGCGGTCAAGTCCGTTTGTACCAGAGCCACAGAATGCCCCTTACCGTCGTTCAGGTAAACTACTCGGGCCTTGAGACGCGTACGAAAGCCCTTACCTTTATTTGCCAGTATCGAATATCCCCCCATCGGCATACCGGGTGGGGGCGTAATATCGACGGAAACCGCACCGGCCGTTGGCCCATCAGCCGTCATAAGCCCTTTCACCTCTGGTTGCATGATGGAAATTTCCTTGGTGGCAACGCACCCACACAAAACCAGCGCAGCCGCCACAATAACGAACACCCGCATGGTCTTACTCCTTTCTGTTCTTATCATCTTTCTCTATCTGCACAGCCTTAGGCCTTCACATGCTCACACCCCATCCATATTTTCTGAATGAGAATTAAAAGCGGAACTGGTGCGATTGATCGCACCCTACTCCTACGCCTATTTTTCTGTGGCCTCTGTGTCCTCTGTGGCCAGAAGAATCCGCTTTTACCCCATGAGATAGGTAAAACCGTTATCTCACGGGGTAGATCCTTCGTCTTCGCTCATCCTTCGTCTTCGCTCAGGATGAAGAAAGGCTCGATAATGCCTGCTTTATTCGTTCCGGGGTCATTGGCAGATGGAACAATCTGGCGCCGGTGGCATCGTGGATGGCGTTGGCGATTACGGCTCCCATGTTGATAATGGCCGGCTCGCCGCCGCCACGTGCGGGCTGGTCGCTTGCTTCGACAAGAACCGTTTCAATTTTCGGCACCCAGGAGAACCGGGGCAGCTCGTATGAGTCGAAATTCAGATCGACGATCCGGCTGCCGTTGAAGTGGACCTCTTCGGTCAGCGCGTATCCCATTCCCATGGTGATGCAGCCTTCGACCTGTATCGTCGCCCCTTCGGGATTAATCACGAGGCCCATGTCCTGTGCGCAGACGACGCGTTTGACCTGGACATGGCCGGTCTGTTTATCGACCTCGACCTCTGCGATCAGAGTCACCGGCACATTCACATCGGAGCCGCAGGCGATGCCGATTCCCCTGCCGCTGGGGGTTTTTGCGGGTTTGTAGCCGAATTTTTCCGCCGCGGCTGTCAGAACGCCCCGCATCCTCGGATCGGTCAGGTTCTTCAGGCGAAATTCAATCGGGTCCATCTTGGCTTTTGAGGCCATGATGTCGATGTGCGATTCTCTGGCGAAGCTGTTGGTATTATTGTCGGGCGCGCGCCAGGGGCCCGTGCCGAAAAGGTGCATATTCTTGCCGTCGGCAAGCCTTCGGTAGAGAGTCATGCGATGATTCGGCACATCGTAGAAAACATCGGCGCCCCGCGAGCCCATTCCGTAGATGTGATAGTCCCAGAGGACCATCTTGCCGGAGTCGTTCAGGCCGGACTTGATTTTGACGACGGCCGCGGGCCTGAACGTATCGTAGAAGAACTCATCGGCCCGGCTCCAGGCGACCTGGACGGGCTTGCCTGAGATTTTTGCCAGCCTGGCGGCGTGGATTGCCTGGCCGCCGCTTGATTTGCCCCCGAACCCGCCCCCAACGAAGGGAGTAATAACGCGGATGTTCTCGGCGGGCATTTTCATCGTTTCGGTAAGCTGCCTCTGAATGCCGAAAGGCGATTGGGTCGACGCCCAGACCGTGAGCTTGTCGCCTTCGAACTGCGCTACAGCGGTGTGGGTTTCTATCGCGGCGTGAGAAACGTAGCTGTTCAGATACGCCTGCTCGGTTATATCCTTAGCGAGCTTCTCGCCCTGACCGATATCGCCGGCC